>Ga0209540_10002644_pt1 | contig 12643 bp, 19 predicted proteins | sample BarGraIncu01121A_FD_184501 | JGI IMG/M metagenome (GOLD analysis project Ga0209540, IMG submission 184501) | Arctic peat soil microbial communities from Barrow, Alaska - Barrow Graham LP Incubations 011-21A (SPAdes) (version 2) | ecosystem: Environmental > Terrestrial > Soil > Wetlands > Peat... | reverse complement strand
GGCCGCGATGAGGGCGTCACGCCACCCGGATGCGCGCCCGACGTTCGGTCCGCCGGAAAGAGGAATCGCCACGTGATGCACTGTGTGGTGCCCAAGGCCGAGAAGGTACTCCACCGCGCGCATGGCGGCTGCCCGGTCGTCAAGATACGCGTGCGGTCGGGTGCGGCGCACAACGCGGCCGTTGGAAGCGCCCACGACGGGAAGACTGTCAGGCAGGGCGCGCGACGCACGTACTCCGGCCGGGTCGAACTCGAGCACGATCACGCCCGCAACGGGCTGCCCGAGGACGAGGGTGACCGCTTCGTCCACGATGGAAGGATCCTCTGACTCGACCACGGTGATGACGACCGTGTAACCGGCAGCCCGCGCCCCCTCCTCGATACCCCGCAAGGTCGAGGCGTAGCCGTAGCGGGTCGTGTTCGAGGCCAGCACAGCGATCATCGACACCCGCCCGCCCGCAAGCGCCCGGGCGGCAGCACTCGGGCGGTAGCCGAGCTTGTCGATGGCGGCCATGACCAACGCCCGCTTGGCCGGGCTCACGGGCACCGAGCCGGTGAGGACTCGCGAGACCGTCGGAACGGACACCCCCGCGACCCGAGCGACGTCTGCGATCACGGGCGGTCGACGTGCGGACTTGGCGATCACACCATGGAGCGTAGCCACGCCTGGAAGTGGACCGCGCGCCGAACCCACGCCACGACGCGGGCCCCACACCGGGTGACGACACTCACACGAATTCACCGCGACCTGTTGGTCAGTGCAGCAAGTGCAGGTCTCCTCCTCGCGAACATGCTGCGCGGGCGGGGCGAGGACACCGAGGCCGAAACCCTGTACCGCCGCGCCGTCGACGCCCGCAACACCAACGCTATGAGCAACGTCGCGGTCGAAGCGGAAGGCCAAACAGAGGCGTGAGGCCAGCCTCCTCGCAGTGGCTCGGTCTGACCGCGGACAACGAGAATGTGCGCACGTCGGCACTCTGGAACGTGAATCATGTCGACGACGCGTACGACCCGACATTTCTAAGTACCCTCGAGCAATTCATCCGGAGCGCCTAGTCCGCCGCGCGATGATGGCTAGGACGGCCGCAGGAGGCCGGCCGGCACCCAGGTTTGCACGGTGGTAGTGACGGCTTCGGAGGAAACCGCGTAGACGACCAGGGCCAACCACCCAGTCGAGTCGCGTCGCCACTCGAGGACTAGTCCAGGCCACGGACCAGGATCCTCAGCCGGTCCGGTAACCCAGCAGTGCCGAACCTGAGTCCGCACGGCGGCATCGGTCCTGAACGGAGCGACAGGACGATCGCGCAGTGGGACCCCTCTCCCAGGAATCATGCCACCAGCCATACTTTCATTATGCCCGCTTCTCGGACAAGTGTTCGATGCACGTCCGTACTTGAGCGAGCGGTGACCATAGTGTTCCACCACGGCCCGTAACCGACGCGATGACCGATGACTGATGCGAGAGGGCAAGAAGCAATAGCCAGAACTTGCGGTACGCCGGGCGCTGCCGGCAATCAGTGGCGGATGGAAGGGCCGTGCTCCAGATACTCCGTCGGATCCACGTCGCGCTCAACGCGTCGATCGTGACGAGGGTGACGAATGAGAGTAACCCCAGCGATGGCCAGTGCACCTCCCACCAGAGCCAGCGGCTGGGGCTGCTCTCCGAGCAGTGCCAAGGCGAGGGCGAGTGCCACGACCGGGACCAGATACAGCGAAGCGGTGCTGTGGGCGATAGGGGTGCGAGCGACGGCTGCCGACCAGGTGAGGTAGCCGAGCGCAGAGGGGATCACGCCGAGGAAGATCGCGGCCTCTGTCGCAGAGGTTGAAGCGGTGGGTATCACGCGTAGGGCTGAGGGAAGGGCCGGCAACATCATCACAGTGCCGGCCCACACGCTCCACGTCGTGGCGGCGAATGCTCCAATCTGCTCGGACAGCGGTTTGACAATCACGTGGTAGATCCCTTGGCAAGCAGCGGCCACGAGGACGGCTATAGCGAACAGACCTCCGCCGAGGCCGAGGGTCGCTCCGACCATGGCAGCGCCACCGAACGCTATGAGCATCCCCAACCAGCGTCCACGCGCGGACTCCTTGAGCAGCAACACCGCGGCAACCACACTGAATGCTGGCGCAGTGGCGATGAGAATGCTGGCAGTCCCGGCAGGGACGCGGAGCTCACCGACCATGAGCAAGCCCTGATAGAGAGTTTGTCCGAGCAGTCCGGCAAGGACGACGCGTGGCCACATCCGCCGCGGGGGGCGACGCAGCCTCGTGAACGCTGCCGCGACCGCCAGGGTCAAGGACGCTGCAAGAAGGCGAAGCAGGCCGAGCGCCATGGGCGGATACCCGGTCAGTCCGATCGTGATGGCCGGAAACGCAGCTGCCCAGGTCACAACGGTGACCGCGAGCAGACCGTCAGCTGCCGAGGGGTGAAGTCGTCGCATGCGTGCAGTCTCGTCGACCATCAACCGTCAGAACAACTACCGAATACGATCCCTTGGCATTAGCATGGCTTCATGCTTGATGTTCGTCGACTCACGGTGCTTGCGGCAGCTGTCCGCGAACGTTCAATCGCGGCTGCCGCTCGCTACTTGGATATCACACCCTCGGCAGCCAGCCAGGCAATCGGCGCCTTGGAGGCGCAGGCGGGCACCCAGCTGCTGGTGCGACGGGCGCGTGGGGTAGTCCCGACTGCGGCGGGCGAGCGGCTCGCTGTTCACGCAGAGGCGGTCATGGCACAGCTGGCCACGGCGGAGCTGGAGCTGGCCGGCGGCGATCGCGGAGTACTACGGGTGGCGGCGTTCGCGACCGCAGTGGCCGGCCTGCTGCCACGAACCCTGGCCCGCCTTCGTGAGATGGAGCCGGAGCTTCGGATTCGCGTGCTGGAGGCTGAGCCGAATGCTGCCCGTGCGGCGCTGTCCTCCGGGGAGGTCGACGTGGCACTGGTGAACCATCACGCGCTGCTGGCACCCGACGCCGGCGGCCCCTGGCGGGTGATGCATGTGCTCGACGAACTGGTTCTGGCGGCGCTGCCGGCCAAGCACCGGCTGGTGTCCGCTTTGACTGACGGCGCCGCGAATCACAGGGCCGGACGCAGTCAGGGGCCGTCCAAGGCGGTCGACCTTGGCGACCTCGCGGCGGACGACTGGGTGATGCAGGCAGCGGCCTCACCCTGCCAGGAGCTGGTGGTGAGGGTATGTGCCGACGCCGGCTTCGCGCCGAGCGTATCTGCCACCTGTGCTGATTACTACTCGATCCTGCGCCTGGTTCAAGCGGGTCACGGAGTCGCTCTGGTGCCGAAATTGGCGCTCGGTGACCGACTCCCAGACGGAGTGAAGATGCTGCCGCTGCGAATCCCCGTCACCCGCCGAGTCAACGTGCTCCTCCCCCCCGACCGCGCTGACACCCCAACCATCCAGGCCCTCCTGGCCGCCGTCCGTGAGGCCGCGGCAGCCTGACAACAACAGAACCGCAGGGTCCGCACTCGAGGCTGCCGCCCGGGTATCGCAAGCTCCACCACTTCGCAGGAACCTCAATACACTCGAAGAGACAGATGACGCCTTTCCCATAATGAGAAAGGCGTCATCTGTATAGTCGAGGCATCGGTGGTCTAGGACCAGAATCCAAGAGTGAATTCGGCGATGAGGGTAGCAAAAAGGAAGGACGCAGTTACGGCCACCGCACCGACAGGGAGAATCTTCCATCCGATGTTCTTCAACAGCGGGATATCTTTGCCCAGACTCAAGCCGGCGCAAACCAGAACCACCGTTGCGATTGACAGGAAATCCACGCTCTTCACCAGGTCCACGAGCACTTCGCCGATCGGGGACCACGGGCTGGAAATCAGTGCGCCGACGGTGGTCGCCCAGACGATGGCAGAAATCTTCCGGGACACCTTAGCGAGGTAGATACTCACCAGGATTAGTCCAACCATGACAGCGTAGCCGCCGACAATCTGCCACGAAAACCCCTTCGCGGCCACGGATGCCGTCACAATCCCGATGACCGACAGGACAGACATGGTCAGCCACAACGGAAGCTTCACCGGAGCGGCGGCTTCAGTAGCCTGCTGGCGAAGGCGGCGATTCTCCTCCGTCGTCGCGACGTCCACAGCCTCCTCCTTCTTGACCTCGTGGCGGGTCAGGAAACGATAGAAACGGTCGGCAAGCGGCAGTGCGATGTAGATGCCGACGTAGACGCCAAGAACGGTGGTGATGAGGTTGGATACCGCAGCCATGGCCAGAATCTGTTCCTCTTGGGCCGGAAACGCCGCGATGATGCTGCCTGCCGAGGCTGCCATCATTGAGCCGGAGCCGACACCAGCGCCCATGGCCAGGGCCAGGGGGTCAAAGACACCGGCCGAGGCCACCAGCGATGAGAGAAGCGTGATGTAGACGGCGCCGAACAGCGTGCCGAATACGTACATCGCAAGTACACCGCGGTACTGATCAGAGTCCGGCCCGTACTTCTCGCCGACAATCGCGAACGCAGGCTCGCGGTCCAACGAGAACGTTGCACCCACCGTGGACTTGCCCATCTTCAGGAGCACCGCGAGCGGCAGCGCCAGAGCGATAGTGCCCAGCAGGTGGCCGACTTCCTGAAGCAACAGGGCGGGGCCCGCCTTCCCCAACTTGGGGATGCTAGGTCCGATGATGAATGCGAGCCGGGCCACGAGAAGAAGTACGGCTACACCTACAAGGGCGTTGGCGATCTTTTGCCGATCCAGGCCAAGAGGCTTGAGTTTCTGGGCCGAGACCAATCCGCCGACAATGATGCCCCACACCATAGGGAAGATGACGATCTTGCCTATGCCAAGGTCCAGCGTCAATGATCCGACTATCTGGCAAGCAACGGCGATAAGGAACGCCAGGGCAACAATCGGCCCCGCCTTCTTCATCCCCACGGCAGATTCCTGCCTCGGCCCTGCGGCGGATTCTTGCTGAACCCCATCTGTGCTCATACGGCACCTGCCTTCGAGGTAGCGACGCGCCGGGACTCGGCGGCGGCGAGAAACTGCTGGACCTGCGATTCGTCGGCAGTGAGACCAGTGATCGTCCATCCCATGGCAATCGCGGATTCGAACATCACCCGGTATGCGTTGGGCGAATCGGCCACAGCTACGAAGTCATGAGAGTGGATTGCGACATCGGCTCCAGGCACACTCACCCACGGATGAATGCTCGGTAGGACCTGGGAGATGTTGCCCATGTCGGTCGAACCTCCGCTGATTCCGGAGGATCCTTCCACATTGTGGCCAAAGAAGGCCATGGCCTCGCTCCAGTGTGAAGACAACACGTCGTCTTGGATCAGTGGTTCATACAGTGGTTCTGTCGGGACAATCTCCAAGCTGGCCCCTGTGGCTAGCGCACCCGCCTCGAAACAACTGCGGACGCGACCCAGGAGAGCGTTGTACTCCGGCAGAGTGAAAGCTCGGCATTCGAATTCCACAACCGCGGTATCTGGAATTATGTTTGTCGCATAGCCCGCCTCAGAAATGAACATCGCTACGCGGTGGTCCCCTGGAATCTGCTGCCTGAGCAGACCAACGGCCACTTGAGTCACGACTGCGGCATCGGCCGCGTTCACGCCGAGGTGCGGCGCGGCCGCCGCATGGGATGCCTTCCCACGGAAGGTGGCCCGGAACCGGCCAACTGCTTGGGCAGTGGTGCCAGCGGGATTATAGGAGATGCCGTCCTGGACCGGGTGGACCATCATGGCGATGGCGACGTCGTCGAACACTCCTCGCTCCAGGAGCAGGGCCTTCCCGCCGCCGTGCTCCTCGGCCGGCGTGCCGATGACCTTGAGCGTGATGTCCAGTTCATCCACCAATGGCCGGAGCCCCAATGCCGCGGCGACACTCGCCCCGGCGATGATGTTGTGCCCGCAAGCATGCCCGAGATTCGGCAGCGAATCGTATTCAACGCAGATGCCGACGACCAAACGGCCAGTCCCGGCCGTCGCGGTGAACGCAGTCGGGAGTTGAGCCACACCGCGACTGACTGTAAATCCGGAGCTCTCCAGCAGGGTTGTGATCGCGGCGGATGCCCGGTTCTCGTCAAAGGACAGTTCTGGATCCGCGTGGATGCTCTTGCTCAACGCGAGAACCTGCCCGGCCACGTCAGCGACGTGGCGGGCGACTTCCGACCTCAGCCCCGAGGTCTCATTGATTGGTCGGGAGAAGTCCACGGCACTTCCATTCCTGGCGCCGAGGCACCCGTTTGCGCTTCGCAATATCCGCGATTGTCAGCATGCCAAGGACGGGAACGGTGTCCGGCCGACTGTGTTGGAACCTATACCGCTTGTTGCTGCGTGCACTCGCGAGCGTACCCGGGCCGGAAGAACGGTCATGATCGGAGTCCCAAAGCCGCCAGAAGGCACCGCCACGTGGACGGTCTCGTGGGGATTCACCCAAAACGTTCCTGCACTGCACTGACGGCCGCAGGTGCGCCACACGTTCGAGCTCCGGACCGCCCCTGCTAGCCGCAGATGCGTCCCGTCCGGTCAGGAATCGGCCATCGGGGCGTGCGCAGCTGACGCTTTCCTCTCTGGAGAATCCACAGACGCGAGTCCTTGGCACCACCCGAGTGGGCCGTCATCCCCCTGGAGGACCAGCCGCCAACGACCTAGCCTTGATTGCATGACCGCCCATCTCCTTCCCGATCCGGCGACTGACTTCGGCGAGCGGGTTCGCCGGCGTTTGCGTGACGAGCAGGTGATCTGGTTCACGACGGTGGGGGGTGACGGGACACCGCAGCCGAACCCGGTGTGGTTCCTGTGGGAGGACAACAGCGCTTTGGTCTACAACCGCTCTGACGCCAACCGCCTTACCCACATACGCCGTCGTCCCCAGGTGTGTCTGCACTTTGACGGTAACGGACGCGGGGGCGACATCGTGGTGTTGGCTGGGCGCGCACAAGTGCTGGAAGGCCACCCCCCTCCACACGAGCTGCCCGGCTACCTGGACAAGTACAGGGAAGGCATGACTCGCGTGAGCGGGAGCCCGGAAGCATTCAGCCAGGCATACCCCGTTCCGGTCCGTGTCGATGTCGCCCGCGTCCGCGGATTCTGATCGCTGCGCCACAGAACCCGTCGCGCTATAGGAATCCGCTTTAGGAACGTCTACGGGTGGCTGGTCGCTTCCAAGCGCTGACGTGTTTGGGTACGGCGACGCCGTCCGGTAGATCATCGTTCGGTTGTGGCGTGCCAGGGCTGGTGATCAGGGGCAGCACGCCGGCCCAGTAGGGAAGCCCGAGGTCTTCAGGATCATCGTTGGGCGGTCCGGTGCGGACCTTGACCGACACCTCGTGAAGGTCCAGCCGAAGAACGGTCGTGGCCGCCAGCTCGCTTCGTGAAGGCGGCCGAGTACCACCTGTCCTGCCCGGTACCACCGCTTCGACCAGCGCAGCCAGCGCCGCGGTCTTCTCCTGCGGGTCCTTCACGACCACAGCCGTGCCGTGCACGACCACGGACCGGTAGTTCACGGAGTGGTTGAAGGCAGACCGGGCCAGCACCAGGCCGTCCAGCAAAGTCACTGTGACACACACCTCCAGCCCGTCACCTCGCGCAGCCTGCATAGCTCGAGCACCAGTCGAGCCGTGTAGATACAGGACCTCCCCGAGGCGGACGTACAGGTGCGGCAACACCACCGGTCGCCCCTCGACCACGAAGCCGACGTGGCAAACGAGCGCCTCATCCAGGACCGCATGCACGGTCTCGTGGTCGTAGGACACACGCTGGGCGTCGCGTGTCGGCGAAGTGCGTGGTGTCTGGGGATACAGGTGGGTCACCGGCCCATTGTGTCTGTCTTGGCCCAGCTAGCGGGTTTCTGTGTGCGTCACCACATCTGGATCTCTGACCGAACAAAGGCGCACTCTTCACGATGACTTAGAACTGGAAGTTGGTAGGCAGGTCAGGGTCGGCGCCGGCATGCCTACCGACGAGCAGTTGGAAGCCTTGCTGCTCATGCTCACGACGATGCCGATCGGGGAACGCTGCTTCATGGATCCGGACTTGGCAATCGGTGTCAGGGTTGCCGCACCTCACCCTCGCCCTCGAAGGGCTCGAGGAGATCTGTCACTGGGTCTTGCTCATCAGCGTCCAGTCGGCGAATAAGTTCAGTCATGTTCTGGCGCGGTTACCATCCGCGCTGCATGTAGATGTAACGCCGATCCCAGCCGCCGACCGCCCTCTGTGCCGAGGTTCCCGTCCGGTCGGCGCGTGCCATATGTTCCTCGATGCGCTCAGCAGAGCCCCATACCGCGCCGTATGGTGCAGATTCTCGAAGGCGTTCGGCCACTTCAGACCTGGTGCCCCAGAACAAGGGGGCGTTCACGATCTTGGACCATCCCACGTACAAGTCAAGAGCTTGCTCAGGTTTGACGATGGTGGTCGGTATCAGCGGTTCTCGTTCCCTGAAGTGTCTTGCGCACATGCTGAACTCGGGTCACCTCCCCGACAGTCTGGCGGTCGCATGGCCGCCGTCACGGTCTAAGGCGACGTGATCTTGGGCCGATGAGCTTGCGAGCTATGGCACACCCTCGAAATGACCTCTGATCTGGCGGCATGGCCGATCTCCTCGACCTGGGCATCGAGGTCTGATGCGTCGACTGGCGGGAACTGATGCGTCGAGATTCTCTGGTTCTCCGGATTCACTGTCTTCCTCGTGTCACCGATGGAGACTGAACCGCATGGGGCGGCCGGTGCGCCAGCCGGTTTTCTGGATGCTGGCGATCCGACGGCACGACCGAATACTCAAACAGCGCGACCGCGTCTGGTGCCCATGCTAGGTACGCTACCGACATTCGCACCGGCCCTTCTCAACGACAAGGCGAAGCGCCTTTCGCAGCATCTTGGTTGTTCGCTGCGCATGCGCGCGCTCTTGCTCACAGACACCCGCCTCGCCATCGGGGTCGCCGGCGTCCATGGCGTGGTCACGGGCCGTGTGCCAGGCGATCTCCTGCTCCTCGTTCCAGCGGATAAGAGTGAGCAAGAGATCTGTGTCGTTTTCGCAGACCCGCGCTGCGAGAGAGGGCTTGATGGATCCGGGGCTCTCGGCGTCGAGTTGGAGAAGCGTGAGCATTGCCGGGTGAATATCGCTGCTCTCACTCTCGCCTCCTGCGTCGGTCTCCTGAAGGTCACCGGGTTCGAGGAAGCGGCGACCGCTCACCCGGACAGCGAGATCGTCGTCGACCTCATCTGCCAGCTCGCACATCATGGCCAGCGTCTCTCGCAGATGCTCAGGCACGAAAGGGGACGCCGGCAGGTGCACCTGCGCCACGATGCAGTCGCCAACCAGCACGAACTTGGCGAACGAGCGATCCCGATTCAAGACTCCCACCTCGAACTTCGCGCGATCCGGGTCGCTGACCTCCACCGTCACCACTGCCCAGATCCTGATCAGCGGAGCCTGCGGCAGGGTCCGCACGAACACCACCGCGGTGCCACTCACGACGGGGATGTCGCCGTCATCATCACGATTCGGCAGCTGACCCAGAAACGGGACCAGGGCCTGGTCGACAAGCTGGTCGAGGTGCTCGTGATCATCGGGGGTGGTAGCCAACGGCTCGTCGGGCAGTTCCACCGTGACGGCATGCGGCAGGTCGGGGTCGTCACCGATCCGCACATCACCCCCCAAGAAAGCCGGGTGCCTCACGCCGAAGACCTCGCGCAAAGCGGTAACGGCCATCACCGCCAGCTGATCAGCGTGTGACTGGTCGACCTCGGCGCGGTAGTTGAAGACGCCGTGCTTGGGCCGCGGCCGGGCCCAGCCGATCTCGCCCAGGCGCCGGCGAGCCTGCTTGTCGAGACGATGTGCTGCGTGCAGGTAGCGGTTGCCGGAGACTTCGCCCAGCACGATGTCTTCCTCACCCCCGCAGAACTGAAGGTACGGCGCACCTCCGGCCCCTGGTGCGTCGACCGCCACCTCGACCACGACCTCGAGGACTTGGCCTGGTCCGAGGTCCGCGATCCGATCCGCGAGCTCACGCCGGAACTGGTGCCATGCCTTCGTCGTGACCCGATCCAGATCCACACTTGCCGACTTGCTCAAGCTGCTCGACCCCCATCCGCGGTCAATATCCACGTCCTGCTCCCCACCCATTCTCGATGGCAGCACCGACAGTGCTGTGCTTGCTCACGCCGGTCCGAGTACCCCCAGGCTTCTCTCTATGTAGTGCGCATGGTCGAACTCGGCCCCCGGAAGAACTCTGGCCACGAAATGTTCGCGGTGTGGCGTCGCCCGTCATCGGCCCGCTCGATCTCCTTTTCGTCGCCTTCGGGGGACGGAGCTCTCAGCATGGAACTTGCCTGCCACCAAGGGCACCACGAGAAAGTCTGCGAACTGATCGGATCCCAGGTGTCTTCCTTCGCAGGGCCCGGGTTCCAGGTCATGAGGATCTGGTTCATCTGTGCATCCTGCGGGCATCTCGGGACTTCCAACGGGGTCGTTGCTGACCCGGTTCGGGCCTGCCCGATGGTCAAGTTGAATGGCCTCCTGAGGTAGGAGATGGGGCCAAATATGATGGCCCCGAACTACGTGAATTCTACCTCAAAATGACCCCGCAAAATAGGCATCTCCGCAGGTCAGAAGGCCTTTCTTGCCCCTGAAGCGGGACATCAACGCGTGCGTGTTTGGCCCCTTTCGGGCTTCGTCTCCACCGCCACTCCCTGGCCATGAAGGTCCCGGCCCCATCGGATTCGTCCGCTCCTCCGGACATGCGACGGCTCCCGGATTTGAGCATCGCAATATGCCCAAACCGTCGCCAGAAACCGACGTTTGGTTCGTCGACGCTGCGCGAACGTGGCCCTGACACCGCGAGCGGACTGGCCTTGACCCCGTTCCGCTCAGCCCCGATGGCGCGCTGTATCAGCCAGTCACCACACGGCCCAGGGGGGCTCGGCAGGCATGCGATCGCGACTACAGCCTGGCTATTCGTCGTCAAGGGTGCGACCCAGACGCGACAATCCCCGACACGACCTCTTCGGGGCTGATGGTGCCCCTGACGCTCGGTAAACACCGTGAAGCGCCCGACCTAGGCGCTTCACGGTCTCGCATCACAGGAGGCTTGATCATGGAACAGCTGCTGTCCGTCAACCAGGCCGCGGAACTGCTCGGTACCACCTTTCGATTCCCGCGGCGCCTCGTCGCCGAACGTCGAGTTCGCTTCATCCACGTCGGCCGCCATGTCCGCATCCCCCTGTCGGCACTCGAGGACCTCATCCGGGACGGGACTGTGGAACCGGTCGGCGCACGGACCGTGTCCCAATGACTGTCCATGGACCAACGACCCTTCGGACCAGCGACCGATCTCGGGGCACACTGCTCAGCGACGCCCCAACGCGAAAGACACCCCCTCCAGCGCTGCTCTTGCCCGTTATGCCGGGCTCTCGCGTCCCCCTGCGACGACCTTCAGTCCGGGATGCCCAGACACTTCGCAAGCACACATGTCGCCGACAAAACTGGTCATAAACTGGTCACGACAACAGCAGGTCAGAGGCCATAAGCCTCTGACCTACGGGTTTGCTCCCCCGACTGGACTCGAACCAGTAACCTGTCAACCTTCGTTACGCCACAACCGACCTCAGCGAGCTCACGCACACAGCCACGCAGCTGCCAGAGCCCCTCATCCGCTCCGAGCTGCTCTTCGCCTGGGCCCGGATCCTTCCCTCCACGATGGAACGCCTGCACGACCGCAACCACGGAAAGTACGTCGCCATCGAACTCACGGAAGGAGCGGACGTCATCAAAGCCGCGCAAGCGGGAGCCAGCGCCGCGCTCCAAGTCCGGGCAACCCTGGAACAGCTCATGCGACCTTCTGCGAGGGCTGAACTGCCCGGGCAGACCCCCGTTCCGCCCGATCCTGAAATCAAGAGCTCAAACCGATCACGGGCCTCAGTGAACTTGACCTGTACTGAACTAACTCTCCGCGATGACCTCGGACGGTTGACTCCTCATGGCGTCCCACGTGAGCAGACGCGGGACCCCAGACAGACCTCCCGACCATGACAAGCATCCAGCCCACGCGCCCCGGCTCTGTGGATCGGCTCCTCACGATCCAGCAAGCCGCCGCCTATCTCAACGTCCCCGCGCGGACTCTGGGCGAGAAGGCGCGGCTCCGTGAGGTGCCCTTCACCAGGGTCTTCAAGCACATCCGCTTCACTCCGGCGGACATCGCGGAGATCATCGCCAAGGGCCGCGAGGGCATCATGGCCCCGTTGGACAGCCCCCGGCATCCGTCGTCAGGTCGTGGCGTTCTCTGACGCCTCTGCGTCACCCCTGACCTTGGGGCTTCCGCCATGAATGTCCGCTCTATGCCGCCGGCCGCGACGGTCACATCCCGCGACGCTGACCTCAGCACCACCATGCGCTACGACCGTCCACGCACCACCCTGGACCGACACCCGAACTAGATCCTGGCCGCGTAAATGGCTGCGCGGACATGACACGGCGCCGCTCGTGCCGATGAAAGCGCGTTGCGCGAGTGCCACGAATCCCGTGGCACCCGGTACATCGAGCGTCACTTCGCCCAGATAGGGCGTGTCCCCGGGTCGGTGCCTACCGCCCACCGTGGGGCAGGCATCGCAGCGCCCAGATTGACGCGGGTGCTGCGCGCTGGTTGCCTATGGCAGCGAGGTGTCGGTGTGGATCA
>Ga0209540_10002642_pt1 | contig 12645 bp, 7 predicted proteins | sample BarGraIncu01121A_FD_184501 | JGI IMG/M metagenome (GOLD analysis project Ga0209540, IMG submission 184501) | Arctic peat soil microbial communities from Barrow, Alaska - Barrow Graham LP Incubations 011-21A (SPAdes) (version 2) | ecosystem: Environmental > Terrestrial > Soil > Wetlands > Peat... | reverse complement strand
AATATCGCAAAAACGTTCGTCGAAAAGGTCCTGGGAGCTGTTTGGGAATAGGTTCTACATTGGGAATAGGTTCTATTGACTTTTTTGCTCGAAAATACTATACATATACTTAAAAGTATTGTTTTTCGTTTATACTGATGGCCGTGATTATTTTACAAAATATATTTGATCTGCATTCACTTGGGGGCGCCTAATTGGGATTTGAAAGCTACAAATATACATTTAGAATGAACGCCTCACATGCTAATTTTAACGCGGATGAGGGTGTTCACAGCCATACGTTTGAAATATCGTTATATATTAAGCAAAGGAACAATGAATTTGCTGCTTATGAAAATACAGAAACTGTTATTCAGGATTACCTGAAACCATACACAGCTGTTGTTCTTAATAAAGCTGCACCTTTTGACACCATCTCTCCTACTATCGAAAACATCGGTGAAGAATTTTTTGCCGGAATCACACTGATTCTTTCTGATCTCGGTTATGAACTGATCAGACTCGAGATCAGTGAAAGCCCTCAGAGGGTTTTCAGTATATCCGAGGCGGATTTGAGTGAGCGGCAAAAAACACGTCTAAATCTATCCATACGAAAAATTGAGCAGGCCATATCAAATACATCTGAAAGTGCATCGCTTCCTGAAGAGTCTGTCATCGAAAACAAGACGTCTCAGACACAAGACATCGATAGGGCAAGTGCAAATAGCACTGACCATACGGGTTTTGCTGACCATACGGCCAAAAATGATGCGGCTAATTCTTTACCAACTTCAGAGAAGACGTGCGAATATTGGATCCCTGAAATAATGAAGCCTGCATCAAACTGGTCGTTTATCCTATCTGTACTTCTTATGATCGCCGGCGGTTTTGCAGTAATGACAGCTGTAAAATTATCGGGACTGTATCCGCTGGGTCTCGACATTCACGGACACCTTTTTAAAACTGATTTCCTCTATCACGAAATCCTCAAGGGCAATTATTATCCTCTTTATACGCAGTACTGGTATAACGGATTGCAGCCATTTCGATATTGGCCGCCCATGACGTACTATTTTTTAGCCTTCATCCAGTTCATTACAGGCGGAGATGTAATGAATGCCTATCTCGGATATGTATGGGCTGTCTTTACAATCGGAGGGACCGGCTGGGTTCTGTTCGGAAAGAAACTCGGGAGACCCGTCCTGGGCGCTTTTTTCGGTGTGACATGGTTCCTGTTCCCCGACAATCTTCGTGTTTTCTTCGGCGAAGGAAACCTGGCCAGAGTGTTCATCACGATGCTTCTGCCGTACTTGTTTTACTGTCTCTGGCAGTACGTCTGCTATCGCAGGAAAAAAATGATCTTCCCTCTGATACTGCTTATGCTTACGGCAATTTCGGGACATCTTATGATTTCAGCAATGGTTGGTGTCGGTTCGGCAATCTTTCTGGCAGTATATTCCATTGCAAATAAGCGTTATAAAGAATCGGTCACAGCAATTCTTGCCATGCTTTTTGCTTTTGCCGTCGCCGGAATATGGGTATATCCATCACTGGTCGGCGGAATTGCTTCCATGGCGTCAGACGGGACTTCCGCTCTCATGGCTTCACTAAGTGCAAAACTGTCTGTCTCTCTCAATCCATTTCTGAGACTCAGCGGCGGTGTTACGGAGCTGTATTTCGGACTCAGTATTGCACTGATTGCGTTAATAGGGATATTCCTCTCCAACAAGAAAAGTATGTCCGGCTTCACTACGATGATCATCGTAATAATGGGAACCACAACAGCCCTTACTCCGCTTATTCAGCTGCTTCCGCTCAGTCAGCTCTTCTGGGTCAGAAGATTTGCTCCCATAGCTTATGCTGTATTTGTTATCGCGGTACTTGAATGGAAGAAACTCAAAAAACCAATTCTGATACTCATGTGTGCAGCGATCATGATCGATACCATTCCTTCCTTTAATCTTTCGATGTACGACATCAAAATGAATATTCCGGCAACTGTATCATCCATTGATCATTCAATGGATGATACCCTCATAACACTAGCTAAAGAACAAACCCGGCAAAGGGTCTCCCTTATGGATTTGAGTGCTCTCGGCCCCCTGCCCTCGTACGCGTTTGGCACGCTGGAGCCCAAGACGCAGTATGTATTCGGATGGGCCTGGCAGGGTGCTGCTACTGCCAAAAATATTTCCTTCTTGAACGAATCTCTCGAAAAAGAGAATTATCTCTATATGTTTGACAGGAATCTTGAACTCGGTGCGGATACGGTTATTATCGATAAGACACAAATCGAAGGCGATACTGACCGTGCAGCTCTAATAGCCGCTGCTGATCGAATAGGTTATCAGATTACCGGAGAAACCGGGCGGAATATACTGTTCGCACTTCCCGTTACATCAACCTTCGGTGTCGTATCCAAATACAGTGGACTGGCCATTGGTACAACGGCAGCACTTGTTCCTGGAATTCTTCCGTCCTTTCACCCGGGTGACAAAGAAAACATTGACGAATATACACGCGAAGAACTGGAACAGTATGACATGATCTATCTGTCGGGATTTTTCTATAATGATAAATCTTCCGCAGAACGGCTTGTCAGAGAGATAGCAGGAACCGGAGTTAAGGTATATGTCGACATGAGCAGAATTCCCGCTGACCCGCTGACAAACAGAATGACTTTTCTCGATATTTCCGCACAGCCGATTACGTTCATCTCCAGCTATCCTGAACTGATTTCTAATACAGCAACCACAGCGGCGATCAATTTTGCCGAAGGTTATGAGAAATGGAATACGGTCTATCTGACAGGTCTCACCGGGACGGATGGTTACGCATGGTTTAATGATACAAAGCTTGATTTTGTCGGAACGGGCAGCACGCCAGGAATTACATTCCTTGGGTTCAATCTGCTTTTCCATGCCTACACGGCCGGCGATGAAGGAGTTAAATCCGTCCTGGGTTCCCTGATGGAACTTGATGAGGATAAGCTTCCCGAGCGTACAATCGTTCCGCTCAAAATTACATATGAGACGAATAAAATAATCATCGAATCCGATACTGATAATGTTAATACGACCATTGCCTATCAGGACAATTTCAGAAGCGATAATGACATCAGTTCAATGAATAATTTTCTGATCGTAAATAAAGGAACAACCGTTATCACTATGGAGTATCCATACCTCGCAAGAGGCATCGCCGTCTCAACTCTGGGAATTATTCTGGAAGCCAGTCTAATTTATCTGATATTCAGAAAACCGAAGGAAAACATGTACACCAAAGTTCAAAAAGATGATACAATTATATAAATACCGCAATGTCAAGCGAAAGGATGTGAAACATTATGAATGTTATAAAGAAAATTGCAGCATGTATGTTCACAATTTCGTTTGTTTTCATTCTGTCTTTTCCCGTTTTTGCCGCCTCAACAGAAGATGTGTTGTATCTCTCAGAGGATTCAGCCACGGATTATGTTGGAATAACAATTGACGGAAATTATGATGATTGGGCTGATAAGCCGCATACGCAGATTCAATACTCATGGGATACCGGCAACAACTATCATTTGGGCGCATTATTCAGGGATGCAGAATATGTATACCTGCATATTAAGATGAGCCCGACCGGTTACACACAATTTAACGGTTACAATTATCGCTTTACAACTGACGGCGAAGTAAATTATGTCCTGGCGGTTCCGCCGGATGGTACAAGCATATCGGAAGGCAATACTCCGCTTGTCATAAGAAGACAAAACGGATACAAGATTATCGATGGCGCAAGCGGGTTTGTTACGCGCAGAGCGGGACAGCCAGATGAATGGGAACTCAGCATCCCTCTTTCTTTCTTTGACAAAAACCATTATGACCGGATAAGAACGATTGCTTTCTACTGTTCCAATCTTGGACCTCAGGAACTTATCGCCACAGGAACTCCCACTCTTCCCTTTGTTATTGCAGGTGCAGGTCTTGTTTTTGCAACGGCAGGTTATAAACTCGCTAAGAGGAATCGCAAAAAGTGACTGAGGAAGCGCAATAAATGACAATAGTAATTGCAGTCATCATAATTGTATGGATATATATTCTCAGTGTACTTAGCCGTGCCAATCTTGCATTCTTTAAGTTTCTTTTGGGAAGCGTGGGCATGTTTGTCATTATGATGGTTACAATTCAGGGGTATATCACTGTTCCGCTGTCGAGAGCCGTTGCCGCATCGACAGGAATTATTGGAAGCCTGACAGGAATGTTCTACTCGTACTATCAGTATTCACTTATTTTTATACAGCATGGCGCAGATTCCATCTCTCTTTATATCGACTATGAATGCTCAGGCGTTATTGAACTCATGGCCTTCTCAGCACTTCTGTGGTTCTTTCCTCTATACAATGTCATTGAAAAGCTTGCCATAAACATAACAGGTCTTCTGTGGATATTCGGCTCCAATATACTGCGGCTTGTTGTAATCTGCATACTCGTCTACTTTTTCGGCAATGATATCTTTTTCTTTGCCCATGCAATTTTCGGAAGAATCATTTTCTACGGGCTGTCTATCATGCTTTACTTCTATGTTTTTACCAGACCTCAGATAATTAAACAGAAGGTAGGGAAATTCAGTTATGGATTACATACTCCGGAAAATATTTGAAGATCTGATTTTCTGGATGGCGTGGATAATCATCCCGCTTTTCATGGAAATAATCCCTGCAATCGGCGGGTTTTTTATACTTGTAAAGAAATATTGGACGTCAAAAAAAGCAGAGGCACCACTCCGCTATCCTGAAATAACGTTGATTATTCCTGTTTTCAACTCCGGGGCTACGCTCGAAGAGTGCCTGGCATCTGTCTATGCTTCCGAATATCCCAAGGAACTTATTAGTATTATGCTTGTCAATAACCAGAGTTCAGACAACAGTTTCGAGATTTTCTGTACGTGTCAGACGAAGTATCCCGAGCTGTCCATGCAGTGGCTCAAGGCTCGACAGGGGAAATCAAAGGCACTTAATCTGGCGCTTTTCAACAGCAACGGCAAATATATCATTCACATTGACAGCGACGGAAAGCTGAATCCACTGGCCATCAGGAATATGGTTGAGCGCTTTGAGGGAAATGCACATATCCACTGCCTGACCGGAGTTATTCTCACCGACCCCAATCAGATAGAAAAAACGGCAAGCTTTCCTATGCGTCTCTTCCGCAGGTGTGAATTCTATGAGTATTGCCAGGCCTTTCTGGCCGGGCGGAACTTTGAGTCTGAACTTAACAGTATTTATACATTGTCAGGTGCGTTTTCAGCTTTCCGCAAGTCAACAATCCTGAAAACGCAGATGTACAATACGGACACAGTGTGTGAAGATACGCAGGTCACTTTTCAGGTCCACAGACTGATGAAAAAGAAAATTCATCTTTGCGAGAACGCTCTGTTTTTTGTCGACCCTATTGAAAGCCTTGAAAAGCTCTACACCCAACGTCAGAGATGGCAGACAGGCGAACTCGAAGTCTCACACATGTTTCTAAAGGACAGCCTAAGGACAAAAGGATTCTTTTCTGATTTTATGATAAGGCAGTTAACCTATGATCACACGTTTGCCTTCCCGAGAATGATCTGGTATTTTGCACTCATCTGCCTCACGTTCATCAACTACCCTTTCGCACTGATAGCCGGATCCGTTATTATTCTGTACCTTCTCTATGTCTTTTCCGGTTTCTTATACTATCTGAACGTTACTTCCTATCTCAAAGATTTTGCCGGGCTGAGGCGCTATTATGCCCGCAAGTGGTATATACTGCCGCTTATGCCGGTTTTCAATTTCTGCAGCTTCTGGATCCGGTTCGCTGCTATAATAAACAGTATCACAAATAGATATGGTTGGAAATCAAGCACTTTCAGCGAAGAAAAACATCGTTTTTCGATAGTTATCAGAAGTGATTTTGCAGCAGCCAACCATATAATAAGCAAACTGAAATCAGTCTTTAACAATAATATTCTGGAAGACGGTGACGTGCATGAAAAGAATCAGTAAACCGGAGAAAGAATTGACTAAAGTATTTGCCGCAGTGACAATCGCGATATTACTTTGCATCTGCGTCTGGATGTTTCTGAACAATCAGACAGCTAAGCTCAGCGAGGGATATATCAACGGCATTGCAAAGGACAACGAGTATATTGTTGACACGATGGCTGCCGACATAACAGCACGTGCGGCAAACGAGGATGAGGCTGTCGGAATTATCGAAAACGCTCCATCCTCAAGCGTAAGATACTGGTTTCTTCTTTCATCGGAAGCTCTTGTATTTGAACGCAGTGCGGACACGACAGCAGCAATTGGACTCTTGAATTACAGCGGGCTCGAAGATTATTATGTGCGAAAAGGCGGTCGGAATGTAGCCGGATTCTTTGAACTCATACGTGCAGGCGAAGATTTTTCTGCTGTCGTGGTTAAGGACAGTTCTTTCAGAAGCGAGTTAATCAGCGTGCGATTCTTTACCATCGGGGGAGAAAAATACTGTGTCGGAACCAGTGTGTCCCAAAGCTTCATGTTTTCTGCCGCCAAGCTCGGCGAGCGAATTATCACGCTCAAAATTATTACTCTGGTTATGTGTGCCGCACTTATTCTGGTGACTGCAGCCTACTCTTTTGCAAACCGTAAAAAGGCTCTTACAATCAGTATTCTGCAAAATGACTTGACCAACAAGAATATTCTTGTACAGGGACATGGCGAAAAGTTAGCTGCAATCGAGTCAGACAGTTTCGAGAAAAGTGATGACACACCTACCGGGCTGTATAACCGAAAGTTTTTTGAGGCCGTAATAATTAAGCTATCCGCAAGAAAGACAGAAAATGTCGGAATAATATATATCCGGCTGAGTAATCTTATGGCTCTGAATTATGAGAAAGGCTTTGCTTTTACGGATCAAATTATTATCGATACAGCCGGGAAGTTCAAATCGTACGCGACAGAAAAAGATATCTGTGCACATATAAGCAAAAACGAGTTTGTAATGTTAAAATTTAATACGACAGGTGATGAGACACATCATACAGCCCAAAAGCTGTATGATGAACTCAGGAAGAGTAACCCTACTATTGATGTTGCAGCGGGCTCTTCATTTAAAAGTGAAGATATGACAATCGAAGCAACCCTCGATGCAGCATTGGTAACGATGCCTCTTGCGTAATACGTCACATCTTACGTCCAGGAAAGGGAACAGCATACATTTATGAAATACAGTCAATACAAGTTCAAGTTCTATCTGAATGCAAATCATGCAATATATTTGGGCGGGGTTCTTGGTCAGAATCATCCCCATACATGGGAAATCATACTAGATACCGTCAAGGTAAGCAGTGACTTTATCCAATTTGATTTCATCGAGAAGTCGGTTGAAGAATTCATTGATGGTTTTCAGGATACTGATCTTAACACTATTGAGCCGTTTACTGTGACTAACCCGACACTTGAGAACTTATGCGAGTTCTTCAAAACCGAACTTGAAAAATTGCTTGGAAGCCACGGCTGGCTTCTGTCAAGAATCGAAGTAAGCGAAACACCTACACGGTCCTACATAATTGACCGATCTGATGAAATTGATAAATTGAACGCCAGCGACAAGGAAGCGCAGGAAGCCTCCAGAAGCATAGATAATACGGCAGACGAAATTTTGGATGCCATTTTGGGAAGTAACAAATCGTAGAAGTACGGTTTTGAGGAGTCACTTGGTATTTCAGTGTTTAACCGGACTCCCTCGGGCAGCCTCTCCCTATTGCTTCACGCACAGTTATATTATTGCAGCGGAAACGCCCGCGTAGAAATATCGCGTGCGTTTCCGCTGTTGGCTGTTAGAGTTTCTAATTATTTTCTGACTACAATACCCTGTGTCTTTTGAGTGTTACGTATGCGGCAGCTCCAATACCCCCAACTAATGCAATACCGATAATAACCCAAAGCACAGTAGGGATACCGTTATTCCCACCATCCTTATTTACCGGAACATCAATCTGTCCTTTCTCATTCGTGATCTGAATATTATATGAACCGAGCGATTCAGACTCCTTATCGAGAGCAATGATCGCAAGCGCTCCTTTTTCGTTCAAATCATCAATGTTGATTTCCAGACGAAATGCACCTAATGTATCCGTAATCCGGATGATCTTTCCGTTGCTCATTTTGATTGACATTGTTCCGTTCGGCAAATCATTACTATTAATTTCAAAAATAATTACACCTGAATCATCATTATACTCCGTAATAGCAGGTGTCAGATTGGAAGGTCTTCCCGGCTGCGCCACCCCTTGCGGTGTAACGGATGGTCCTCCTGTTATGACTGACGGCGGCTGTGTCTGTGCCGGAGCTGGTGTTGGAGTTGGAGTTGATGTTGCAGTTGATGACGGTGCCGGTGTTGGTGTCAATGTAGGTGATGATATTGGCACCGGTGTAATCACAGGGGCCTGCGTTTCCGTCGGAGCCGGTGTTGATGTAGGCGTCGGCGTTCCCGTCGGAGCCGGTGATGTCGTAGGCTGCGGCGTTCCCGTCGGTGTCGGTGTTGTTGTAGGCGTCGGCGTTCCCGTCGGTGTCGGCGTTGATGTAGGCGTCGGCGTTCCCGTCGGTGTTGGTGTTGTTGTAGGCGCAGCAGCGCTCACATTAATCTCAACGATCAAAATACCTTTCAGATAACCGGCGCTCTCTGCTTTAGTTATTGTAATCTTCGCTGTACCTACGCTGACTATCATAATCCGGCCTTCCGGACTTACCGTAACAGCATCACCGGAAGTTACTTCAAAGCTTAGTCCTCCCTCCCCGCTTCCACCCGTTACTGTCATATCAAATGGTGCGTCGTCCAAGGTAATTGAGTCGGAAATCCCACTGACAGACAGAAGGTTCTGATCCGCCTTTTTAACATCAATGCTTACCGTCTTCTCTAATATCACATTCGAATAATCCATATTATCGGAGTCGTCAGGTGTGAACACTACTCCATATCCGGCATTCTGCACAGGCGGGAAAGTATCCGGGTCCTTCCAGGTGAAGATTCCATCTCCGATTCCGCCAGACAGCGAAGAATCAGATAATCTCTGTCCATAGGTAATCACGCCGGATGTTGGGAATATCACGGAAGACGGTATCGCTTTGGCAACAGCAACACTCACAATCCTCTCCAGTTTTATGTTTGAATAATCATAGTTGTCTGCGTCATCGGGAACGAAAACTATTGTAAATCCTGCATTACTCACGGGCGGGACAGTATCGGGGAACTTCCAGATGAATATTCCGTCGCCGCTTGCGCCTGAGAGTGAAGATTCAGAGAGTTTTTGTCCAAAGGTAATGGCTCCGGATTCCGGAAATATCACTGATTGCGGAGTCTCTTTGACTACCGTAACAGTAACGATCCGCTCCAATTCTATACTCGAATAATCGTAGTTTGCTGTGTCGTTGGGAGTGAACACCACTTCATATCCTGCATTCTGCACAGGCGGGAAAGTATCCGGATCCTTCCAGGTGAAGATTCCATCGCCGGTTTTGCCGGTAAGTGCAGACTCAGAAAGACGTTGTCCATAAGTAATCACTCCGGATGTCGGGAACGTCACAGCATGCGGCATCGATTTGCCCACCTTACGTTTACGCTTTGTTCCATTTCCACACTTGAATAATCATAATTATCAACGTCATAAGGAGTGAAAAGGACTGTGTATCCGTCATTAAGAACCGGTGGGACAGTATCGGGTGACATCCAGGCGAAGCTTCCATTATCGCTTCCGCCTGAAAGCGAAGAATTGGAAAGCGTCTGTCCATATGCTATAGCGGCCGATGTCGGGAATGACACTTCCGGAGTCGCTTTTCCGACTTCAACATCAACTATTTGTTCCAGCACTACGCCGGAATAATCATAATTGTCGGAATCACGTGGAGTAAACTCAACAATATACCCAACATTAAGTACAGTGGGAACAGTTGCGGGGGACTTCCAGTTGAAGTTTCCGTCACCGCTTCCGGCAGAAAGTGCAGACTCAGATAGTTTCTCTTCGTATATAATCGCTGAGGAAGCAGGGAATATTACGGGAGGCGGCAAAACTTTGCTTACGGTCACGCTAATAATCTGTTCCAATATCATATCTGAATAATCATAATTATCAGTATCATTGGGAGTGAACACAACCGCACAGCCGGTATTTTGAACAGTTGGTACAGTATCAGGGTTTTTCCAGGCAAATGTACCGTCCCCGGCTCCGCCTGAAAGTCCGGAAGCAGAGAGGTCCTGCCCATACGAAATGCCGCCGGATGTTGGGAATGTGATGGCAGGCGGAGTTGCTTTACCAACCGAAAATACTGCCGACGCTGATGAAATATTATAATTGCCATCCGCCTCTTTTGTCACAGTAATTTCTGCATCTCCCGACTTTATAATCGTAACCTGACCGTATGAATCAACCTTCACAGAGTCACCGAAAGTAACTTTAAAGCTCAGAAGCCCACTGCCGCTTCCACCGCTTCCGGTTATAGAAAAAGACGGTTCTCCATATGTTATGATGCCGGGAATATCGCTTACGGAAAGTTCTGCCTGCTCAGCTTTATTTACATAAATACTTACAGTCTGTTCTGTCGGCAGATAGTTAGCCATATCCCCGGGAGTAAACACTGCTGCATATCCGGAATTCAATATGGATGGAACAACAGCAGGAGTTTTCCAGGCAAAATTCCCATCACCGGTCCCGCCCGAAAGAACAGAATCCGAAAGACTCATCCCGTAGGTTATCACCCCGGATGTTGGAAAGGTCACCGCCGGAGTCGCTTTATTTACTGTAACGCTTACAATCTGTTCAAATTCTACCCCGGTATAGTCATAATTATCGGTATCGTCGGGAGTAAAAACTGCCAAATATCCTGGATTTGATACGGTTGGCTGAATTTCCGGAATTTTCCACGAGTATGTTCCGTCACCGATTCCACTGGAAAGCACAGAATCAGAGAGGCTCTGCTCATAAGTAATAGCACCGGCTGTCGGAAATACCAAAGTCGGCGGTGCTGCCTTTTCGACTTCCAAAGTAACTTTGACTGAAGTTGAGTAATAATTATTATCCGCTGCTTTGGTTATGGTAATTTCAGCCGGACCTGCTTTTCGTATAGTGACTTCGCCGTTCGAATCAACCGTAACAGCATTGCCGGAAGTAACTTCATAACTCAGAAGCCCGGTGCCGCTTCCGCCGCTTACATCTATATCAAAAGGAAGATCACCGTATGTGGTCGAGACGGGAATGACAGCAAGCAGTGATGCCGGAGTAATCTGTGTAACTACATATCCAGCAATCTGCACTTCGCCTGTTACATAATAGCTGTCAGATACGGCCGGTACATATTTAGCTGTGAACGTATATATCTGACCGGGAACAGTATCCCATGTCACGACTGCAGTGCCGTTGGATACAATTCCCAATCGAGTAACGGACGCTGTTGCGATTTCTGTTCCATTCGCCAGAATGGAGATATGTCCGCCCGGGTCAGCAAATGAAATCCCGTTAATATTAACTGTATGCGTAATGCTGTTGAACGCGATGGTTCCACCGGAAGGATCAGCGGCAAAGCCGCTTAAAGTCAGAAGCTTCCTGGAATTTAAATAATCGCCTGCTAAAAGTCCTGCACCCGCACCTCCGATTTTACAAGTAATCAAATAGGTGGTTGTGTCTGTGCCAAATCTATCCAGATTTACTCGTGCACTGCCGTCAGCTGTAAGTGTTCCGACATTAATAACGCCGTCTCCGGAGCCAATGTCCGAGGCATCCGTTCCGCCTGCGGCATTCACAACCGTATTCGCTCCGAGAATCGTAACGGTACCGCATGACTCAGCTGATCCTCCTCCAATACCTGCGGCGTATGTACCGCCTGCAGCGGTCAGGCTTCCGGAACTCGCTGCAGTAATCGTAAGGTTTGCTGTATCAGAAACCCCAAGGCCCGGGCGGTATAGCCCTCCGGCGAGAGTATTTGCTCCGTTCAGAGTCAGATTTACCGTCGCACCTGCTATCTCAAAAGCACCTCTGTTGTCGTTTGCACTCATATCAATGCTTACATTTCTCATCAAAATATTGGCTGCAACACCGCTTACCACTGCCATACTGTTAGTGTCTGTGCTTCCGGTAACGCCATAACTGCCATTCACATTAACACTTACCACATTATCCGAATATGTGTATCCGGTTCCGCATAGAGATCCGGTTCCAGGAGCGGAAAGGTCAATGATACCATTAACCCTTTGTCCATAGAAATATATACCCTCATTTGGACCTGCTCCCGCACCGCCAATTTTGCATGTAATGAAGTTGGTCGAAGAGTTTGTATTATTTCTATTCAGATTCACATTCGCTCCGCCGTCAACCCGTAGAGTCCCGCCTACGGAGGTTGCGTAGCCAAGTTGCTTTCCTGAACCTATATCGTATACGCTCAACCCGGAATCTCCGTAAGCATTTACGATTGTACCGCTCCCGCTAATACTGATATTACCGCAAGCTGTCAGATACGTCCCGCCGCCGCCGCCGATTCCCGCGCTGTAGATCCCCCCGAATGCGGACACATTGCCGCCGGTTATTGTAACGCTGCCGCAGATAGAATTATCGCCTTGTCCTCCGCCGATTCCTGCTCCGGAAAATCCTCCTTTTGCAATGACAATTCCCCCGTTA
>Ga0209540_10002640_pt1 | contig 12645 bp, 12 predicted proteins | sample BarGraIncu01121A_FD_184501 | JGI IMG/M metagenome (GOLD analysis project Ga0209540, IMG submission 184501) | Arctic peat soil microbial communities from Barrow, Alaska - Barrow Graham LP Incubations 011-21A (SPAdes) (version 2) | ecosystem: Environmental > Terrestrial > Soil > Wetlands > Peat... | reverse complement strand
CAAAGCAGAGGACGAGTTCGAGGAGCTGACTGTGGTGGACTCGGCCGGCCGGCTGCAGTTGCCCAAAGACTATCTGCAACGCTTGAACATCCAAGGCCGGGTGCGCCTCGAGCTGCGCGAGGGTGAGATCGTCATCCATCCGGCGGCGCAGGAGGCCAGCGAGGCCCAAGCCGGGCGGCTTTCGGCCGAACTGGCCGAAGCAGCCAGGACACGCGGGCTTTCGGGCCTGCTCAGGCGCCGGCTGCAAGGGCACGAGGCACAGACCGGGCGCAAGAAGTAGCGGCGCGACCGGGCAGATGCGTCCCGCTTTACCGGCTGCGGCCTGATTCAGCGATTGGGAGGTGCCTGTGGACGTTCTGCGCGTCATCGGTTGGTACCCACCGTTCATGGGCGCGGGCATCCGGGTGCATTTTGACCCGCACGATCCTCTTACCGTGCGCGTCTGCCTGTCCCTCCGCTGGTTCAACCGCAACGCTTACGGGACCCACTTCGGCGGTTCGCTGTACGCGATGTGCGATCCTTTCTTCGCCCTGATCCTCTTACGCGCCCTGGGCAAAGATTTCATCGTGTGGGACAAGGCCGCTTCGATCCAGTTCCTGCGGCCGGGCAAGGGCCGCGTGACGGCCACGTTCGTCGTGGCGGCCGCGCGCGTCGAGGAGGTCCGCCGGGAAGTGGAAGCGCAAGGCACGAGTCAACCAACCTTTCAGGTGGACGTGGTCGACGAAGCCGGGCAAGCGGTTGCCCACGTAGACAAGCTGTTGTACGTGAAGAAAAAATAGGAGACCTAATGTCGAGTCATGCCCCACGGTCGACAATTGCCCGCTGCCGCCATACAAACATTTCTCCTACGTGATCACCTTCCGGCGCACGCACTGAGCGCAACCAGTCTATACCAATCTTTGTACTGCCTAATACATTGCCACCGCCGAACCTGGGCCACACTGAGGAAAAGCGATCCTGAGGATAACGATCCTGAGGAATGCATTCCTTCGGAGAACGCGGTTTTCCGCGTGAGAACCAGGAAAGGCAGGTCGTGAGAAATGGCTATCGCAACAATCAACCCGGCGACGGGCGAGGCGCTGCGCACGTTTCAGCCCCTATCGGATGGCGAGATCGAGCAGAAACTACAGCGAGCGGCCGATACCTTCGCGCAATACAGGCGGACCCCGTTGCAGCAACGGACACAGTGCCTGAGCCAGGCAGCCGCCATTTTAGAAGCCGAGAAGGATAAACTCGGGCGGCTGATGGCAACAGAGATGGGCAAGCTGGTGCAGGCCGGGCGCGACGAGGCGGCCAAGTGCGCCTGGGCCTGCCGCTACTACGCCGAGCATGGCGAACGCCTGCTGGCCGACGAGGTCGTGCCAACGGACGCCACGCGCAGCTACATCCACTACCAACCCCTGGGCGTGGTGTTGGCCATCATGCCCTGGAACTTCCCGTTCTGGCAGGTGTTCCGTTTTGCCGCGCCCGGATTGATGGCCGGCAACGTGGGGCTGCTCAAACATGCTTCCATCGTGCCGCAGTGCGCCCTGGCCATCGAGGACGTGCTGCGGCGCGCAGGTTTCCCTGAAGGCGCTTTCCAGGCCCTGCTGATCGGCTCGGAAAAGGTGCCTCAGTTGTTGGACGACCCACGCGTGGCCGCGGCGACGCTGACCGGCAGCACGCCCGCAGGGAGCCAGGTCGCTAGCCAGGCGGGCAAGGCGATCAAGCGGACCGTGCTGGAGCTGGGAGGCAGCGACCCCTTCATAGTTATGCCGAGCGCGGATCTGGAGCAGACGGCGAAGGTGGCCGCGCAAGCGCGCACGATCAACAACGGCCAATCGTGCATCGCGGCCAAGCGATTCATCGTGCACGAGCGCATCTATGATGAGTTCGAGCGGCGCTTCGTGCGGGCGATGGAGTCGCTGAAAGTAGGCGATCCGTTGGACGAGACGACGCAGGTGGGGCCGCTGGCGACCGAACAGATCCGGCAGGGCGTAGACGAGCAGGTGCAGGAGATGCTGAAGATGGGGGCGCGCTTGCTGACGGGCGGCAAGCGGCTGGAGCGCCCGGGTTTCTTTTACGCGCCGACGGTGTTGGCTGACATCCCGCCTGGCTCGCCCGCCCAGCGGGACGAGATCTTTGGCCCGGTCGCCTCGCTTTTTCGCGCACACGACCTGGACGACGCTCTACGCATCGCCAACGACACGCCGTTCGGGCTGGGATCGAGCATCTGGACCAACGACGAAGGCGAGCAGGCGCGTTTCATCGAAGAGATCCAGGCCGGGATGGCGTTTGTCAACGGCATGGTCACCTCGGACCCGAACCTGCCGTTCGGCGGTGTCAAGCAATCGGGGTACGGGCGCGAGCTGAGCGAGTACGGGATACGGGAGTTTCAGAACATAAAGACGGTCTGGATCAAGGATCAGTCGGGGCAGCATCGCGCGCAGACAGAGTAGCACGTCGTGAAATGAGGTTCGTGGGGCGGGCGGCAGTGAAAGCGTCTGGCAGCCACGGGCGAGGGCCGCTCAAGGGAAATGGAGCACTTGCCGGACGAGAAGGCTGATGGCTTTGCCTTCGCGCTGGACGAGACCGGCGACCAGGAGGACCGACGAGTTGTGCAGAACGGCTTCCTCGCGCTGGTAGAGATCGGGGCGGATGATCAGATTGGCCAGGCCGGTTTCGTCCTTCAGGGCGATAAAAAGATGTCAGCCGTGACGAGCTGCCATTGCCACCCGCCAGTCCCTGGTCGCTTGCCGATGGCTTCAATGTGGTCACTGCAAGAAAAATGTGAGTTTCGCCGACCTTTTCCAAGAGTCTCAACGATGTGAACGTTTGACGTTTGACAATATGACAGTATGACAATATTAAGGTACGACGGTTATGACGGTTTGACGGTATGGCGGAATTTTGCTGAAGTTACGAGCAGTGGCGACGCGCAGGCATGATCTCACACCATCAGTGTATCACAGAACAAACGTTTTGCGCAAGAGCCAGAAAGTGGTCGAGTGTGGTTCAAGCTCTTGCGCAAATGGCAAGCGTCTGGGAAACGAACGTGGCTTGGACCGAAACACAGATCACGCAAATCAACGCAGATAGCGTCAACCTATTCCGGATCAGCGTAAATCAGCGTTAGTGCGACGCTGCGTCGCCTTGCGTCATCAGCGTTCTGTCGTAAGCCCACGGCCTCACTGGAACGCAGATGACGCATATCAACGCAGATAGCGTCAACCTATTCCGGATCAGCGTAAATCAGCGTTAGTGCGACGCTGCGTCGCCTTGCGTCATCAGCGTTCCGTCGTAAGCCCACGGCCTCACTGGAACGCAGATGACGCAGATGACGCAGACGTATTGCTGTTGGCGCCGGCTAACCAACTACATGAGATGTTGGTGCAGGCCGCCAGGCTTGACTTGAACGGCTGGTTCGAACTAACCGCTGGACTTCTGGTTAAGGTTGCAGCCGCCGGGACTCTGGCGTTGCTCACATTAACCCCATCATGCCCGCCTGTGATAGAATATGCTGTAACTGAAGCGAAACGCTACAGCAATCCGAGATTCGTCGATTTATCGCCCCGCGATCGAGAAAAAGACAATGCCGTCCCCCGAACAACTTGCCCGCGCCAACATCGATCAACTGCTTGAAGCGGCGGGCTGGCAGGTACAGGATCGTGCGGACTTGAACCTGAGCGCCGCGCGTGGGGTGGCCGTGCGGGAGTTCCCCCTGTCCAGCGGGTTTGCCGACTACTTGCTGATCGCCGACCAGAAGGCCGTCGGCGTGGTGGAGGCCAAGCCGGAGGGCACCCCGTTGAGCGGCGTCGAGCCCCAGGCGGCCAAGTACAGCGGCGGGCTTCCCACTGCCCTCAAAGCCTGGGCCTTGCCCCTGCCCTTCCTTTACCAGAGCACGGGGGAAGAAACGTTCCTCGCCAACAATCTGGACCCGCTGCCCCGCAGCCGCCGGGTCTTCGCTTTCCACCAGCCCGAGACCCTGATCAAGTGGGCGACGGAGCTGCCCACCCTACGTGCCCGCTTGCAGCAGATGCCGCCGTTAATCACAGCCGGGCTGTGGGGGGCACAGATCGAGGCTATCACCAACCTGGAGCGTTCCTTTGCCGAGGACCATCCCCGTTCGCTGATCCAGATGGCGACAGGTTCGGGCAAGACCTTCACCGCAGTCAGCTTCGTCTACCGCCTGATCAAACACGCCAGTGCCCGCCGGGTGCTCTTCCTGGTCGACCGCAACAATCTGGGCCGCCAGGCGCTGCGGGAGTTCCAGCAGTACGTCACCCCGGACGACGGGCGCAAGTTCAACGAGCTGTACAACGTCCAGCATCTCACCTCGAATGTGCTCGATCCCGTCAGCCGGGTGTGCATCACTACCATCCAGCGTCTGTACTCGATGCTCTCAGGCGAGCCCGAACCCGAACCGGAGCAGGAAGAGCGCTCGTGGTTCGAGCTGGAGAAGGTACTGGGCAGCCTGCCGCCCAGGGCCGTCGCCTACAATCCGAAGATCCCGATCGAGTACTTCGACTTCATCATCTCAGACGAGTGTCACCGCTCGATCTACACCCTATGGCGCCAGGTATTAGAGTACTTCGACGCCAACCTGATCGGCCTGACCGCCACTCCCGCCAAGCAGACCCTGGGCTTTTTCAACCAGAACCTGGTGATGGAGTACAGCCGGCAGCGGGCGGTGGCCGACGGCGTGAATGTGGACGGCGAGGTCTACCGCATCCGCACCCAGATCAGTGAGCAGGGCAGCACGGTGCAGGCGGGCTACTATGTCGACAAGCGTGACAGGCGCACCCGCCAGGTGCGCTGGCAGCAACTGGACGAGGAATTTGCCTATGCGGCCAACCAACTGGACCAGGACGTGGTGGCGGTGGACCAGATACGCACGGTCGTGCGGGCCTTCCGAGACCGGCTGTTCACGGACCTGTTCCCCGGGCGCACGGAAGTGCCCAAGACGCTGGTCTTCGCCAAGGACGACTCGCACGCCGAGGATATCGTGCGCATCGTGCGCGAGGAGTTCGCCAAGGGAAACGAGTTCTGCCAGAAGATCACCTACAAGGTGACCGGGATCAAGCCGGAGGATCTGATCGCGGCCTTCCGCAACAGCTTCAATCCGCGCATCGCCGTCAGCGTCGATATGGTCTCCACCGGCACCGACATCAAGCCGCTGGAGTGCCTGCTGTTCCTGCGCCAGACCGACTCCCGGGTGCTCTTCGAGCAGATGATCGGGCGGGGGACGCGCGTCATTAACCCCACCGATCTGCAGGCCGTCACACCTGATGCCCGCTTTAAGGACCGCTTTGTCATTGTGGACGCGGTCGGGCTGGCCGAGCGTGCCAAGACCGACAGCCAATCCCTAGAGCGCAAGCGAACGGTACCCTTCGCAAGGCTGCTGGAAGCGGTGGCGCTGGGCGCTCGGGATGAGGATACACTGTCCTCGCTGGCAGGGCGGCTGGCCCGGTTGGAGCGCAGGCTGACCGCGCAAGACGAGTACGAGATCGCGGCGGCCGGCGGTGGCATGACGCTCAAGGCACTGGCGGGCGCCCTGGTGGATGCGCTCGACCCCGACAAAGCCTTTGAGGTTGCGCAGGCGGCCAACGGTGGGGAAGAGCCCACCGCAGAGCAGGTGGAAGAGGCTGCCGGGCAGTTGCTGGCGCAGGCTGTGCAGCCCATCGTCCCCCTGCCCAGGCTGCGCCAGACCCTGGCCGCCATCCAGCAGCGCAACGAACAGACCATCGACACGAGCAGTCAGGACATATTGACTGAGACGGGCTACAGCGCCGCCGACACGGAACGGGCACGGGCCACCGTCAAGTCGTTCCGGCAGTTCATCGAAGACAACAAGGATCAGATCACCGCGCTTCAGGTCATTTTCAACCAACCCTACGCCAGGCAGCGCCTGACCTATGACAAGGTGAAGGAGCTGGCCGAGCGTCTGCAGCGGCCGCCCAACGGCTGGACCACCGAGGGGCTGTGGTGGGCGTACGTGCAGTTGGAGAAAGACCGGGTGCGCGGGGCGGCGCGTGACCGGGTGCTGACTGACGTGGTGTCCCTGGTGCGCCACGCGCTGCAACTGGACGACGAGCTGGTGCCCTATCCCGACTGTGTGCAGGCCCGCTACCGGGAATGGCTGGCGGATCAGGAGGCCGGCGGGCGCAAGTTTACGGCGGCTCAGCGCTGGTGGTTGGATAAGATCGCCGCGCAGATCGGCGTCAACCTGGCCGTGGCGGCCGACGACCTCGACTACGGCGAGTTCTCTGAGCGGGGCGGGCGCATCGGGATGAAAAAACAGTTTGGGCAGGGGTGGGCGGTTGTGCTAGATGAGCTGAACGCGACGTTGGTGAAATGACAATGGGAATATTGCCTTCTCCTCTCGCTGCGAGCGAGCAGGACGGCCCACGTATACCCGGCGGGTGGGCATGGACAAAGCTGGGTGACATTTGTGCGATCAACCCCACAATGCCGTGGCCTGACGGATTCAGTGAGGAAACGCCGGTGAGTTTCGTGCCGATGGCTGGGGTAGACGATGTGGCGGGAGCGATCGTGCAGGCCCAGGGAAGGCCAATCCGCGAGGTCTGGAAGGGATACAAACGCTTTTGTAATGGCGACGTGATCTTTGCCAAGATCACACCTTGCATGGAGAACGGGAAGGCAGCCGTCGTTCATGGGATGCGGAATGGGATCGGGTTGGGATCCACTGAATTCCACGTGTTACGCCCATCTGTGGTAGTTCTTCCCGAGTGGATCTACCACTGCGTCAGGCGGATCTCCTTCCGTAAGGATGCTAAACGGGCGATGACAGGCACCGCGGGGCAATTGCGCGTATCAGCGGGCTTCATCGAGAACGCCGCAATACCATTGGCCCCCCTTCAAGAGCAAGTGCGTATCCTCAAAGTGTTGCAGCAGCAGTTCACGCGCCTGGATGCCGCGGTCGCCGCACTCAAGCGCGCGCAGGCTAATCTGCACAGCTATAAGGCTTCCGTGCTAAAAGCGGCCTGCGAGGGGAAGTTGGTGCCGCAAGACCAGCATGACGAGCACACCTCGGATCTGCTGAAGCGTATCCTGGCCGAGCGGCGGGCAAAGTGGGAAGAGGATGTACGGTCGAAAGGCAAGGACCCGAAGAAGGAAAAGTACTCGGAACCCGAGCCTGCAGATACTGAGGGCCTGACAGAGCTGTGTATGGGGTGGACCTGGGTTACTATCGAGCAGCTTGCCTCTCCTGAGCCACGTTCCATTCAGAGTGGGCCTTTTGGCAGTTCGCTTCATCATTCGGAATTCCAAAAGACTGGCGTCTTGGTCATTGGCATTGATAACGTTCTCGATGGTCGCTTCTCGATGGGCCGCCATCACTTTATCTCCGAAGAGAAGTACGAGCAACTCCGCAAATACACGGCTCGGCCTCTTGATGTTCTGATAACGGTAATGGCGACAGTGGGACGTTGCTGCGTAGTGCCTCTTGATCTCGAAACGGCGATCGTTACAAAGCACGTCTACCGGATCTCTTGTGATAATCGTTTGGTCAACCCTTACTACTTGATGCTCAATGTGCTTGGCGGCACGACTGTTCGTGAGCAGTTATACGAGCAGGCGCAGGGACAGACCCGGCCTGGGATCAATGGCGAGATACTCAGACGCATCGTAGTGCCACTACCGCCAAGAGTCGAACAGGATGCAATTGTGGCGGAATGTGATGGACGCCTATCAAATGTGCATGAAGTGAGCACTGGCATCGACATTAATGTGCGGCGTGCTGACCGACTCCAGCGGGCTATTCTCAAGCGAGCATTCGAGGGCAAATTGGTACCGCAGGATCCCAATGACGAGCCGGCCGCCGTGCTGCTGGAGCGAATCCGGGCCGAGCGGCGAGGGCGGCACCGGAAGAGTGGCAAGTCCGCTGCTATGCAGTTGACCCTGTTAGAGAAGGGCCGCTGAGATGCGAGCGAATGTGCACAGGGAACAACGCTTCAACAGGGCCACGGGAGGCACCTGCTATGCCTGAACCGACCGGTAACTCCGGTAAGTTCAAGATCAGTTTGCTCGAGAACGGGCTACATTCGCTCGAGCGGGGCCTGGAAGCGTCGGATGGGTTTGGCCGGCACCAGGACATGATGTTGCTCAAGGACGCCATTATGTTCTTGCATCACGGTATCGAATTGCTAATGAAACAGATCCTAGTCATGCACAGCCCGTTCCTGATTTTCGAGGATTTGTCCGATGCAGGGAAGAAACAGGAGCAGGCTGACAGGCAAGGGATAGATATCTTCTCGTTGTCGAAACCACCCAGGACCGTCACATACGAGGAGGCTGTTCAGCGCGTCGCCGCTTTTGTCAGGCCAACAGAACTGACACCGGAGCTGCGAGAGCGACTGTCGGAACTCACTCGGCTCCGAAATCAGGTAGAGCACTATGCAGTCGAGGTCGAAACAGAAGATGTCCTGCGCCTGCTGGCCGATCTTCGTGAACCACTGCTTGGGTTGTTCGAGCGGCAACTCCGAGTCAGGCCTCGTCAAATCCAGAACATCGTGCAAGCCTGGCAGGGTATTCAGGATACAGCAAAGGCATACAGCGAGGCTGAGGAGGAAGTGTTCCGCGTTGTCAAGGCGTTCAAAGGTCAGACTGTTCCCGGGCGGCTCCTCGGTGCAAGGGGAGAAATCGCGTTGCCGTCATTTGACGAGGTTCTGCTGAATCCAAGCTTTCCGGCTCGATCCGGGGTCATCTACCGCCCCGACATTGTCGGCAAAGCGGGTGACGACACCTGGATCGTGGAGGTAAAGGGCGCACGTTCCCTTCCTGTAGATGTGCTTTACCAGTTAATATGGTATCGACACGATGTCGGAGGGACGCTGTGGCTAGTCGCTTTTGGAGAGATGAGCAAAGAGTTTAGGAAAAAAGCCGAGGAGCAGGGTATCTTCGTCACCGGGACGAATGAATGGGAGGAGTTGAAGACGTTGATCCTTGCAGAGTCCGGTGGTGACTGAGTTTGCCTGAGGAGTGAAAGGAATGGCCTCACAATCAGCCCCTATCGTGCAGCGTGTTTGGAACTACTGCAACGTCCTGCGCGACGACGGTGTCTCGTACGGCGACTACCTGGAGCAACTTACCTACCTGCTCTTCTTGAAAATGGCCGACGAGCAGGTGCAGGAGTTGCGCAAGGAAAGCTTGATCCCCGAGGATCTTGGCTGGCAAAGCCTGCTTGCACGCGACGGCGACGACCTGGAGAGCCACTACCGTCACATCCTGACGACGTTAGGCACAGGTTCAGGTCTTATTCCGGTCATCTTTCGCAAAGCGCAAAACAAGATCCAGGACCCGGCCAAGCTGCGCCGCCTGGTCGAACTGATCCACGGCGAGACCTGGATCGGCCTCGACATGGATGTGAAGGGGACGATCTACGAAGGCTTGCTTGAGAAGAACGCCCAGGACACCAAATCGGGTGCAGGCCAGTACTTCACCCCTCGCCCCCTGATCCAGGGGATCGTCGACGTGATGTCTCCCTCCCCCGGCTAGACCCTGTGTGATCCGGCCTGCGGCACGGGTGGCTTCCTGCTGGCGGCCTACGAGCACATTGTCAAGCACCACCATCCGCTGGACCGCGACCAGTGGGGCCATCTGCGCCATCGCGCCCTGCATGGTTGGGAGATTGTGGACAGCACTGCCCGCTTGTGCGTGATGAACCTGTACCTGCACGGTATCGGCGCCAACGGCGGCAGCAGCCCGATCCACGTGGCCGACAGCCTGGCCGCTGATCCCGGCGATCGCTTCGACATGGTGCTGACCAATCCGCCCTTTGGGAAAAAATCAAGTGTCACCTTCATCACGGAGGAGGGGGAGGCAAAGCGGGAATCCCAGTTTGTGGTACGGGATGACTTCTGGACCTCGACCAGCAACAAGCAACTGAACTTCGTCCAGCACGTGAAGACCATTCTGGACATCCACGGCAAGGCGGCGGTGGTCGTCCCCGACAATGTGCTGTTCGAGGGTGGCGCGGGTGAGATCGTGCGCCGCAAGCTGCTGCACGAGTGCGACGTACACACGCTGCTACGCCTGCCCACAGGCATCTTCTACGCCCAGGGGGTCAAGGCCAACGTGCTCTTCTTCGATCGCAAGCCGGCGAGTGCCACGCCGTGGACGCAGAAGCTATGGATCTACGACCTGCGCACCAACCAAAACTTTACCCTCAAGCAGAACCCGCTGGTCCGCACGGACCTCGACGAGTTCGTCGCCTGTTACAACCCCGCCAACCGCCATCAGCGAACGCCGATCTGGACGGACGATCATCCTGCCGGGCGCTGGCGCGCCTACACCTATGAGGAGCTGGTCGCGCGGGACAAGGTCAACCTGGACATCTTCTGGCTGCGGGACGAGTCGCTGGAAGATACTGCTAACCTACCCGACCCCGATGTGCTGGCCGCTGAGATCGTGGATGACCTGGAGGCAGCGCTTGAGCAGTTCAGGCTGATCGCGGATGATTTGAGTGGCGGGGTAGCGATAGATGAGAATGCTCCTATCGAGTGAAGTCACAGTCAGGCACTGTACGAAGGGTCGTTAGGCCATGGACCTGCTTACGCACGCGCTGCTGACTTGGAAGCTTGTTGATGGAGACCCGTCGGTCGTGTTGGCCGGCGTTGGACCCGACATACCCTGGTACTTGACCTATCCGGTATGGCTGTTAGCCAAAGGCCAGGCAGTCCAGGCCCTCAAAACCGGTGAATGGCCTGAGCCGCCGGCATGGATCGAAACCCTGCACCATGCCTCGCACAGCTTCCCGGTTGCGTGCGGCGGCGCACTCATGGCCTACATTCTCATCGGTCGCTGGCCCAGGCGCCACTTCGAGGCCTGGATGCTACACATTGCCGTAGATATACCGACGCACTCGCGGCGCTTTTGGGGGCCTCGCTTCTTGTGGCCAATTGCCGATGTGGCGGTTGACGGTGTCCCATGGGCAGAGATCACGTCGCGATGGGTGGCGGCTGTTTGGAGAAACATTACCATTGCATTCCCGGGGGCACAAGTGTCACTGCGTGCGAAACCGTATGAACAAGGTCGGTGAAGTGAGTCACCGGGTCCAGGCTGCGAGCCAAGGAGTTTGAGCGCGACGTGCTAGTAAGGATATAGTCTTCAAGGGACTCCTTACTGGGCCAGACTGCATGCTGGCCGCGATGTTTCTCAAGTCACTCGAGGTTCTCTGATTCGGTGCCAACAATATGAAAGGTAGTGAGCCATGCGCAGGACCATCATGCGAGTGATGATCCTTGGGCGACAGTCATATCGTAGCGTATGATATAATAATCAGCATGGTGGATGTCGGGAAACAAGTGGCCTTCTGGCGAGAAGGCGCCATCGAGGATTGGGCTGTGGCTGGCGAGCTAATCGCAATCGGGCATTCGCGCCACGGCCTGTTCTTCGCGCATCTGGCTCTTGAGAAACTGCTTAAAGCTTGCATTGTCAAGCAAACCGGCGACCTGGCCCCGCGCTCGCATAATGTGGTTCGTTTGGCCGAAATTGCACGGTTATCCCTCTCGGAAACGGTGACAGATCTACTTGCCGAGATGAATATCTTTAACATTGAGGGCAGATACCCTGATTCATTGGGCGCGCCGCTAAGCCAGGATGAAGCCCAGTCAGTGATGAAACGAGCAGGTGAGGTATTCGAGTGGTTGACGAATCAGTTGTAAATAGCGTCCAGCGATATTTGCGGAGACTTGCCGCGAGCGGTCTCACCGTTCGTTTTGGCGTTATCTTTGGCTCACAAGCCTCTGGTTCGACAGACCAATGGAGCGACATTGACCTGCTGGTTGTGTCACCGCGCTTTGATGGTTCGCGTGACCGTCAGGACATCAACCTGCTGTGGCATTTAGCGGCGCGAACCGACAGCCGTATTGAGCCCGTCCCCTGTGGCGAACGACAGTGGCATGATGATGGCAGCAGCCCGGTTCTGGAAATAGCGCGGCGAGAAGGGTACCAGGTTAGGGCCTAAGACAGCGTTTGCCCGCCCACAATGGGCAAGCTAAACTAACCTCAGGTTCGCTGCGTGTGCCGTATTCGCTCCTCTAGGAAATGCCTGACGATGGAGTATGTGCCCAACGCCCGCACCATTGTCGAGGCGACCGAGGGCAAATCCGCTGCCGAGAAAATCCATCTGCAGGTCCGTTTCAGGGTAATTGAAGCACCTGCCGGGCGAGCAGGCTGACAGCTTTGCCTTCGCGCTGGACGAGGCCGGCGACCAGGAGGACCGACGAGTTGTGCAGGGCGGCTTCCTCGCGCTGATAGAGATCAGGGCGGATGATCAGGTTGGCCAGGCCAGTCTCGTCCTCCAGGGTGATGAAAAGATGGCCCTTGGCGGTGGGCGGCGCCTGGCGCACAACGGCCAGCCCCGCCACCTGGACGAGGCGCCCGGCCGGCTGATCCGCCAGCTCGGCGGCGGTGAGCACGCCGCGCGCCGCCAGGCGCGCCCGCCAGAGGCGCAAGGGATGATCGTCGGGCGACAGGCCCAGCAGCTCGTAGTCCCAGCTCAACACCTCGCCCTCCTCCAGGGCAGGCAGATCCACAGGAGTCGCGGGCTCTTCCAACAAGGCCTCTTCCTCATAGCGCAAGTCGCCCAGCGCCCAGAGCATCTGGCGGCGCGCGGGGGGCGAGGGCCGGTCACCGGCCGGCGGA
>Ga0209540_10002639_pt1 | contig 12646 bp, 10 predicted proteins | sample BarGraIncu01121A_FD_184501 | JGI IMG/M metagenome (GOLD analysis project Ga0209540, IMG submission 184501) | Arctic peat soil microbial communities from Barrow, Alaska - Barrow Graham LP Incubations 011-21A (SPAdes) (version 2) | ecosystem: Environmental > Terrestrial > Soil > Wetlands > Peat... | reverse complement strand
TAAAGAGCCTGCATCCTGATAAGGGTATTACAAAATGGTCATTTCTGATCAGACATGGGTATGATCCTTCATCATCAAACAACTGGTCGGTATTCCTTATGTCCGATGCAGCTCCCGCAGATATGTCACCCGAGGGAGGCACCAATGGCTTTACTCTTGGAGTGAACATTACAGGATATGATGATACGCTTCGTCTCTCAAAAGTAAAGGCCAATCAGATTACAACTCTTATAACTTGCCGGATAAACTGGCAGACAGATGTAGGAATTACAAACGCAGCAAAAATTGCAGTAGAAAGATCACAGGAGGGAAGATGGACCGTTTCGGTCTTCAGATCAAACGGCGATCTTGCGGGTACTTCATCTGGTACAGACAAAGAACTCTTTCGACCCGAGTGGTTTGGAATCTACTACAGATACTCATCAACACGTGACCGGCTCCTATGGGTGGATGATCTAAAGATTGATGGCACATTCTATGAAGATAATGCAGCTCCTGTTATTACAAAGTGTCAGGCATCAGGAAAGAACTCGGTAGAAATCACCCTCAATGAAGAGCCGGCTGATGAGGTGATTGTTCCGGAAAATTTCTCATTGAATAGTGAAGAGAACAGATCAGTTTCTGTTACAAAGGAAAGGAATCTGACCTATAGAATAGGGTTTGCTGAAAGATTAAATAATAAATCCTTAAATAACCTTATTATAAATAAGATATGTGACGTTTCAGGCAATTGTAATCAGGATGTAAAATTGGGATTTACACCGGTCTGGGCAGGGACCGGAGATGTAATAATATCCGAAATAATGGCCGAACCTCTGCCTCAGGTCTCTCTACCCGGCAGGGAGTACATAGAAATAACAAACAGAACAGGTTTTCCTTTCAATCTTAAAAACTGGAAACTATCGACGGATGGGGGGTACTCTCTCTTTCCGGAAACCATAATAAATCCTTCCGGCTTTCTGATCCTCTGTGCAATACAGGATACTTTGCTTTTCAAAAATTTTGGGAAAGTGGCAGGATTGAAACAATTTCCTTCTCTGACCGATGAAGGTAGACTCTTATATGTTTCCGACAGCACAGGTGAATTCATACATGGAATAGAGTATTCTTCATCATGGTATAAGGATGATTTAAAATCACAGGGAGGATGGTCGCTGGAAATGATAGATACAAATTTTCCATTTTACTATGAGGACAACTGGAAAGCATCCGAATCAAAGAAAGGAGGTACCCCCGGGTCGGTCAATTCGGTCACATATAGCAACCCGGATATGTCATTTTACGGGATTCAGAATGTTTTTGCTGATGACAGTGCAAACATTAGCATCAGGTTTTCTGAACCGGTGTTTTACTTTCCGGGGATATTTAGAAGCATTAGAATTGGTGATACACGGATAAAGGACTTTACGCAGGCGGATCCGCTTTTTCGTGAATTTAAAATTAAACCGGAAGTACCTCTCCGGGCATCAGAACAATATAAACTTCAGATTGCAGATGGTATTTCAGATTTCGCTGGAAACAAGATGCAAAAGTGTGAATATGATTTTGGGCTTTGTGCACCGGCAGAATTCGGAAATGTGCTGTTTAATGAGGTATTATTTAATCCTTTGCCTGGCGATCCTGATTATCTGGAAGTGTATAACTGCTCAGATAAAATAATCGATGTTTCACGGTTGCAGTTTGTTTCTGTGGACGATGCCACTGGAGATAGATCAGGGATTGTAAGGTTGTCTGATGAAGAAAAATGCTTAATGCCCGGAGAGTATTTTGCAATAACTACCGATAGGAAAAGGATTTCTGAAAGATATTTCTCTGCAGACACGGAGCATCTCTTTGAAACCGGATCTCTTCCATCAATGCCCGACGATAAAGGTCATCTTATCCTGTACAACAGGGAACTCGATAAGATTGATGAGTTAAGCTATGACGATGATATGCACTTTTCTCTTCTTTCAAATCATGAGGGTGTGGCACTGGAGAAAACTGATCCGCGTAATAAATCGGAAGAGCCGGCAAACTGGCATTCTGCAACTGAGAGTTCAGGCTGGGGAACTCCAGGAGCACCTAACTCGGTGTTTGCCGAATTGCCTTCAACTGCCGATAAAGTTGTCCTTTCGTCATCTAAGATATCTCCTGACAATGATGGTAATGAAGATTTTCTTACAATTAAGTTCAACCTTTCAGGAAATGGAAACGTTGTCTCTCTTATAGTTTTTGATGAAGCAGGCAATTATGTCAGAAAAATAGCTTCAAATCTGTTGATCGGTCAGGGTACATCATTGATCTGGGATGGAACAGCTGATGGGATGCTTGTCGATACAGGCATATATATCATACTAATAAACCTGTACAACGATACCGGGAAAACCGAACGATGGAAAAAAGTTTGTACTGTTATAAGGAACTAGTTTTACTTTAAATGCGAGTAAAAAAAGATCATAGTGAGGAAATCATCTCCGTCATAATAGTTGTCATCCGTACTTCGGTTTTGGCAGCCTCTTCCTGAACTGATTTATGAGTTGTATACTCAATTTTACCTTCAACGCCCAAATCGGTAATTACACTAACAGCGAAACAGGGAAGATTCATATGACGTGCAATAATAACCTCCTGAGTTGTTGACATACCGACAGCATCCGCCCCGATTATTCTGAAATATTTATATTCAGCCGGAGTTTCAAAGGTAGGGCCACTTGTAGATAAATATATACCGGTATAAATTCTTATATTATTCTCCTTTGCAAAGAGCAATGCTTTATTAATGAGGTTTTTATCATAAGCTTCTCCCATATCCGGAAACCGTACACCTATCCGGTCATCATTAGGTCCGATCAGCGGATTCGGCAAAAGATTAATATGGTCAGTGATTATCATAATATCACCAATCTGGAAAGAGGGATTAACTCCACCTGCAGCATTGGAAAGGAAAAGGCATTTAATACCAAGATATTTAAGTACTCTGACAGGCAATGCCACTTGTTCAGCGCCATATCCTTCATAATAGTGAAACCTTCCCTTCATGGCAACAATCTTCTTTCCTCCGAAAACTCCATAGATGAGTTTACCGGCATGACCTTCAACTGTTGAAACAGGGAAATTGGGAATATCCTTATAGTCTATTTCAATCCTTTTGTCGATTTTAGATGTAAGCTCCCCCAGTCCGGTTCCAAGTATTATACCAGCCTCAGGGTCAGTTATCCCTTTTGACTTCAGAAACTCTGTTGTTTCGATGATTTTTTCTAACATAGTCAATTATCAGATTATCAAACTCATCTTTATCGTCGTTCAAAAAGCGTATTCCAATTGGAATGTAGAAAAACGCCGATCTTAATGGTTCTGCAATATTAGTAAATTCCCTTAATCTGACAGCATCTTTTTCAGTAGTGAACAGATATCTGGTTGCTGATTTCAGATTGTTGTATGCTGATGAAAGTTTCATCAGATCTTTTTCTGTAAAATTATGGTGATCAGGAAAAGAAAGATGGATTATTTCATTATAGCTCTTTTGCAGATATTCTTTGAGTGTTTGTGGGTTGGCTATGCCTGTTATAAGGACAATTCCACAGTCGTCGCATTTAGAAATGTCAGCAGCGCTTACTTCGATGTAGTTTTCAAAAACCGGCATCGGAGGTTTGTAAATAAAGGTAGTGAAATAGAGATTCTGATATGGGGATTTATCTATTTCTTTTACAATCAGCCTTCTCTGGATAGGAGAGATGTTTTCGGGTGATTTGGTAATCAGGATCATATCGGCCCTTCTCATATTTCCCTTACTTTCTCTGAGATTGCCAAACGGTAGCATATGATCTCTTACAAAAAGCCTGTCAAAATCAGAAAGAAGAATTGAAAATCCGGGTGTAATTCTCCTGTGCTGGAAACCGTCGTCAAGAATAATCACTTCTGTCTCGGGAAATTCCTGCAAAATCTGGTTTACACCGTGTACACGGTTTTTGTCAACTGTAACAAGGATATCGGGAAAATTGCGCGCTATCTGTAAAGGCTCATCACCCAGCTCCCAAACCTGAGTTGATGGAGTTGCAATTCTGAAGTCATTAGTTTCTCTTTTGTAACCCCTGCTCAATGTTGCGACTTTGAAATTCTGTTTAAGCAATCCGGCAATATATTCTGTATGCGGGGTTTTACCGGTACCTCCAACAGTAATATTACCGACACAGATTACCGGGAAAGAGAATTCCACAGTTTTCAGAATACCTGTATCGTATAAAAAATTTCTGATAGTGGTTATCAGCCCATATAGAAAGGAAAGGGGATAAAGTAATATATTTTTTATGTGTATCATTACTAGTTAAAAGTGCCTAGAGTGCCTAAAGTGCCCAGAGTGCATAAAGTTGGTCTATCTCCTTAACTCTGGGCACTTCAAACTTTAGTCACTCCAAACTTATTAATGTATGTCGATAAAATATGGTAATCTTGCCTGTACTCCCGACATATCTTTAACTTCCTGAAGTAAATTATAATACTTTACTGATTCTCCGAGTTCGTTTTTCAGAATACTCATCCTTACTTCTCCTCCAAGCTGTGAAAGAATTCTGGTATAAGGATCTTCCAGAACAGGCAATTCACGTATAGAATAGGATTCAATACCGGCGAGTTTTGCAGCACCATGTATAGCGTCCCTGAGTCCGCCCATTTCGTCAACAAGACCAATCTTCATGGCGCTTGTACCGCTCCATACCCTTCCCTGTCCGATGCTGTCGACCGATGCTGAACTCATCTTTCTTCCTGATGCTACCCTGCTTACAAAATCGTCATAAATTTTTTCTACGCTCATTTGCATCATTTCTTTCTCATAAGGATTCATTGGCCGGATTATTGAAGGGAAGTCGGAATTTTTATTAGTATTCACTACTTCAGTTTTCAGTCCAAGTTTATCCTCAAGCAGTTTGCCGGCATTTGGTATCATACCAAAAACACCGATTGAACCTGAGATGGTCATGGGATCTGCATAGATTTTTGTACCCGGAGCAGAGATATAATATCCCCCTGATGCTGCGTAATTCCCCATAGATATCACCAATGGCTTTTTGCCTGCAGCAAGATCAAGTTCCCTCCACATAATATCTGCAGCTATTGCACTTCCTCCAGGTGAGTTGACCCTTAGAACAATTGCTTTAACCGTAGTATCGAGCCTTGCTTTCCTGATTACATCGGCATAATAATTTCCTCCGATGTTGTCATCACTTCCCCTGCCTGTAACAATGCTACCGGATGCAAACACTACAGCTATTTTGTTCTTTACAGAGTAATTGGATTTAATTTCTGGAACTTTGAGGTACTTGGTCATAGATACCAGGTTAAGATCTTTTTCGGAACTTATTCCCGACAAGTTTTTAAGAGTATCTATCAATTCATCGCGATACATCAGTTTGTCGACTAACTTAGCATCTAAAGCTTTTGAGGCAAGATTACCATCGAGATTATCAGCAAGTTTGTTAAGCCTATCGGCAGGTATATCTCTCGAATTTGATATATCTGTTATAACCTGATTCCATAACGATCCGGCATAATCCTTAATCTGGGTCCTGTTCTCATCACTTAATTTGTCAAGAATGAAAGGCTCCACAGCACCTTTAAACTTGCCGTGCCTTGTCACCTGAACCTCTACGCCAATCTTTTCAAGAGCTTTTTTGTAGAACATTACTTCGCTGCTCAGACCCTTGAAATCGATCATTGATCCGGGATTTATATAGATTTTGTCAGCTGCAGTGGCCAGATAATAGCACTCCTGGGTGAGGATATAATCGGTATAGGAGATAACAAATTTCCCGCTCTCCCTGAATTTTTTCAGAGCTTCTCTAATTTCCTCAGTAGTTGCCCAACCTGAAGGGAGAAGTCCATTTTCGATGAGAATACCTTTTATTTTACTATCAGTTGAGGCTTTTTCAATGTTATGCAGTATTTCATTTAGTCCCGGCGCCGGAGTTAATGTCATATTAAACAGGTCTAAACCAGCAAGGGGATTCTGATCTCCCCTGTCAGGTATTGGTACGCCTGCTTTCAGCACCAGGATGGAATTATTGCTTATTGCAACGGGTTTATTCCCCGAAGAAACAATAGCGCTAAAGCTAGCAAGCATGACTATAAAGAAAAGAACGGATACAATTATTATTCCTGTTATTGTTGCGAGAGTGTATTTCAGAAAGTTTTTCATCTTTGAAACGCTTTAATGGTATGAATTTTAAATATATAAAAATAACAAAATGAATTTGTAAAGGTAACCATGTATTTAATACTTTTGATATCAGATTGATTTGATCATGAAGATAGTATATCTTGGTATCGGAACAAATCTTGGAAACAGGGAAGAAAATCTTAAACAGGCAGTTACAAGAATTGAAGAATACATAGGTCCTGTTTTAAAATCCTCTTCAGTATACGAAACTGCACCATGGGGATTCCAGTCAAACGATGAATTTCTCAACATGGTTGTGCAGGTTGAAACAAAATTAATCCCCTCGGGACTGTTAGGTAGGCTCATGATGATTGAGTCTTTATTGGGAAGAGTAAGAGGGGAGAAGCGTTACTCATCGCGGCTGATTGATATTGACATCCTCCTTTATGAGGATTTGATTGTTGAGGAGGAAAGTCTGAAGATCCCCCATGCTTTGTTACATGAACGTAAGTTTGTCCTGGTTCCGCTTTGCGAAATTGCATCTGATGTGATTCATCCGGTTTTGAAAAAGTCTGTTGCGGAATTACTTGAAATGTGTGGAGACAGGAGTGAGGTGCAAAAGTATTTTGCCCCCCAACCCCCCTAAAGGGGGGCTAATTTCAGAGAACCCCATTATCTGCAAAACTATAATAATCCTTATCTGAGATTATCAGATGATCGAGAAGCTGGATATCCATCAGGTTACCTGCCTCTTTTATTTTCTGGGTTATTTTGTTATCTGATTCGCTTGGATTAAGATTTCCTGAAGGATGATTATGACAGACAATAATTCCTGAAGCAAGACATTCGATTGCTTTTTTCATTACCAGACGCACATCGGTAACCGTGCCACTTATTCCGCCCTGGCTGAGTTTCATCCTGTTGATCACTTTATTTGACCGGTTAAGAAACAAGATCCAGAACTCTTCGTGAAGAAGGTCAGACAGTAAGGGCTGAAAGATATCTGAAACATCTTTTGAGCTTCTGATCTGAGGAACATATTGAACCTCAGAAAGTTTACGTCTTCGGCCCAGTTCGAGGGCAGCAGCAATTGTTACAGCCCTTGCAGGGCCAATACCATGAACTTTCCTGAGATCAGCAATTGTCAGTTTCCCAAGATTATTCAGGTTGTTGTTTGCCATTCCCAATAGTTCGCGACCAAGGTCAACAGCCGATTTATCCTTCGTTCCTGAACTGATCAGGATCGCAAGCAATTCGGCATCACTCAGACTCGCAGTACCATTTTGAATGAATTTTTCCCTGGGTCGGTCTTCAACCGCCCAGTCTGTAATTTTGATAGACATCTAGCAACATTTTGAAATGCGTATGCAATATAAATAAACTCAGCCACATTTCAAAAAAAATGACGTAGGGCACACGACTCAGGACGCACGGAAGAATTATTTTTAGCCGTGATTCGTGAGTCGTAAGTCGTGCGTCGAATAAAAAAGGCCATACCATCTCGGTACAGCCTCGTGGGATATTATTGAATAATATTATAAACTGCTTACGTGCTTAACGATAGAGGATTTAAGGTTCGAAGCTTTTTTCTTGTGAATAATATTTTTCTTTGCAAGCTTATCGAGCATAGAGGTTAACTTTGGAAGAAGAACCGCAGCCTCTTCCTTGTTGCTTGTTGCTCGAATTGTCTTGAGAGCATTACGCGTTGTCTTTGCATAATATTTATTACTCTCTTTTCTAACTTCGATCTGCCTGATCCTTTTTTCTGACGATTTGTGATTTGCCATGTATATAAAAATTATCTTCTTACTTAAAAAATTGTAGTCCATAGGGGAATCGAACCCCTGTTACCAGGATGAAAACCTGACGTCCTAGCCACTAGACGAATGGACCGTGCAAAGAACTTTAAAATGCGGATGCAAAGAAAGGATGTTTTTTTTGATCTGCAAAATATTTTGGACTAAAAATGACCAATTTAAATAGCACGATTATTCCACAAGCCTGCTAAGGTCAAATCCGTCAAAATCGTCCGAGCTCATTAAAATGAAATGTACTCTCATCCTAAACGTCACAAATCTGGATGCATTTTCGTAAGGACTCAAGCTTATCTTTCTGAGACGGAACAAATTCCTGTCCGACAAATCCTTTATACCCTGTTTTTAACAAGGCTCTCATTATTGCAGGATAATAGAGTTCCTGTGTCTCATCAAGTTCATTTCTCCCCGGAACACCACCAGTATGGATATGGCCAATGTACGGACTGTATTTTGTAATTGTATCGATGATATTGCCTTCCATAATCTGCATATGATAAATATCGTATAACAGTTTAAATCTCTGCGATCCTACCATTTCACAAAGCGCTGATCCCCATGTTGTTTTATCACACTGGTAGTCTTTGTGACCATAACTGTTAAGAAGTTCCATAATAATTGTTACTCCATGTTTTTCAGCCGTTGGCATTAGCTTACGCAATCCTTTTGCGCAATTTATCATGCCTTCATTATCATTCTGTCCTTCGCGGTTACCTGAAAAGCAAATGAGGTTTGGGACACCCGCTGCGGCTGCTTTAGGAATCATTGTTTCAAAATCAGCTATCAGCTTTTCATGATTTTCTATGCGGTTGAATCCTTTAGGAATCCCCCAGTCTGTAGCATAGCCCACTGCACATTTGAGTCCGGCATTTTTTACTATTGCCCAATCTTTTTCTCCCAGTAATTCAATAGATTCGATACCCATTTCTTTGCATGCTTTGGCAAAATCCTCAAGAGGGATATCACTATAACACCACTGGCTTACTGAATGATGGATATTACCTTTCAGTTGTGTCCCTTCATTTCCACTGCTTGCAAATACACTGTTTAACGGGCTCGCTGCAGTCACAACTGCTGCCCCTGCAATACTTCCTATCATTTTTCTTCTGTTCATGGTTTATAATCTTTGGAAAATTCAGTTTAAAATTAGTAAATATTTTTTGTATATACTCCATTTTGACTTTGCCCCCCTAAACTTTGAACTGTTCAAAAAGTTTTTAAGTAAACTGGTTATCCTTTGTGTACTTTGTGTTTTCCTTAGTGATCTTGATCTAAATGTTCTATATTTGTAACAGAGATACCAATGTCGGCTCATCCTATGCAGATCCCATCACGACACGATTACAGAGGCGGACATTCCATTGAACTTCTTAGAAGCGGAGAAAACTTCTTTGCTGCCTGTGAAAAAGTGATAGATGAAGCGGAACAATATATCCATTTTCAGACCTATATTGTTGATGATGACAAAACAGGCAGGCGCATTACTGATGCACTTATCAGAGCAGCAGACAGGGGAGTGCGAGTTTATTTTCTTATTGATGCATATGGAGGCAGTAGTTTTTCGAAAAGCCTTATAGCCAAAGTTGAAAAAGCCGGGATACTTTTCCGGATGTTTTCTCCTCAATTAATAACAAAGGGATTTCAGTTGAGTCTCAGACTTCATCATAAAGTATTACTTGCAGACGGAGAAATTGCAATTATAGGAGGAATGAATATTGCTGACCGTTATCATGGTAATGATAAATTAAAGGCCTGGCTCGATTTCGGCATTCTGATAAAAGGCCCGGAATGTGCACATGTACTTTTTATTCTTAAAAGACTCTGGAATAAAGCATTTATATCGCGAAAGGAGCGTTCCCGGGAAAGAGTACATTCTTATTCAGAGTATGATGAAAGCATTAAATTAAAAGTAGTTCAGAATAACTGGTCGAGAAACAAAATTGAGATATTGAAAAGTTACCGTTCTGCCCTCAAACATGCACAGGATCATATGATTATTTTTGGGAGTTATTTTTTGCCAGGCAGAAATGAAAGAAGACTCCTGAGAAATGCGAGTCGCAGGGGTGTGGATATAAAAATTGTTCTTTCAGCGGAATCAGATGCACCTGTATTCAAAAGAGCAACAAATTTCCTTTATGATTTTATACTCCGGAACAACATTGCCATTTATGAATATCTCCCTTCTAACCTGCATGCCAAAGTAGCCACTGTCGATGGCAACTGGTGCACTATAGGCAGTTATAATATGAACCACCTCAGTGATTATGGGAGCATTGAAATGAATGCGGATATACTGGATACCGGGTTTGCAGAAAAATTTGAAGGGCTTCTTCAGGAGATCATTGAAAAAGATTGCCGTAAAGTGACCTTTGAGGAGTATATCCGGCGCAAGACATGGGTTTTCCAACTTACCGACTGGTTCTCATACCAAATGATAAGAATCTTGATGCGACTGATGTTTGCGCATGCCCCCAAAAAATCGAAACCGAGGTATCCCTGATCAGAATTGATGAAACCCCATCGATACAAACTCGAGTACCTTTGGCAATGATTCCCTCCAGTATGTCCAGTTATGAGAGCCATCACGTATCCTGAATTCGTGAGGTATTTCTTTCTGACGCATGGCAATATGAACAAGGCAGTTTCCTTCATAGAGAAAATCATCATCGCCGCAATCAATATACCACCTTATCGCATTTTTCTGATCATCAGGCATATTCTGAACCAGGTTCAAAACGCTGTAGCGCTTAAAATATGAATCCTTGTCAGCATCGCTTATTCCCTCGACACCCTGCCAGAGCCTGTAATTTTTTAATTCGTCAATGTTTTTTGGTCCGGTAGCTGCACTGAGGGGGCAGGCTGCTGAAAACAATTCGGGATGGTGAAGTGCATAAATGAATGTTCCTTCGCCGCCCATCGATAAACCAGCTATTGCCCTGTATCTTTTGTCAGCCTTAATGTGAAATTTATTTTCAACGAAAGGCATGAATTCCTGGAAGAAAAAATCCTCGAACCGCCATTCACCTTTTATATCATTTACATAACCACGTTTGCCTGTATTGGCATCGGGCATTATAATGACCATTGGTGTTGCAGTTCCTGATTTTATAGCTTCATCGGCAATTCTCAGAACTTCTCCAAACTGTACCCATCCCGTCTGATCATCACCGGCGCCATGCAGTAGGTAAAGGACCGGATAGCTTCGCTGGGACGTTTCATAATCCGGCGGTAGATAAACCGCATATTTCCGGTCCATTTTTAATATTTTACTGGGAACCGTGAGATCATCCATAACTTTACCTGTCTGTCCAAATAAACTGAGAGCAGATACAGTTAATAATAATGTTGTCAGAAGTTTTTTCATAATTGATGAGCTTTTGATTAAAAGGAATTTAAGTTAAGCCAGTGTTGTGATTATAAAAGATTTATCAATGGATATCAGATTTTTTCTTCAGTGCTGAACCTTACATTAAGGTCCCTTACGGAAGCCAGACTTTCCATCAGTTCGGGCAAATAATCGGTAGATGCAATAAAAGTCCACAAGTATGCTACTATAGCATAAATTCTCCCGGTTGTAAATTTATCGACATCAACACAAATAAACAATACCCCAATGAAGATGATAATCAGCAATACTTTCACTGTTCCGTAACTAAATGCGTTCCATCGTGCAATCCTGGTTTTTGGTGATATGGTATTCTGATAAAACGAAGTGATTTTTGAAGAGTCCCTGCTCTCTATCAAGTGAAACAATTCTTCCTGATTATCGTGTATATCTTTTTGGAGGTGAGTGACTTTTTTGCGATTCAGATTATTTATAAAAGCGATAGGGATTATTACTGTAACACAGACCAGGGCAATTCTGTAATCATAAAAGAAAATTGCGATTATTGCTCCGGCCGTAGCAGATAATTGCCACATTATTTCAGGCAGGCGCTCCTTGAAAAAAGCAATATATTCTTTAACAAGTTCTGCTCTGACAAGCATTTTAGAAAACTCATCTTTCCGGCATTCTGATTCTAAAACTACCTCAGTTGCAACATTTGCATACATCCTGGAATAGATACTTCCATTAAAATAGCGGTGCAGCGTTCCCCCCACAACATTTATTAAATAAACAATTATCCATATGACCAGAGGGAAAATATAATCTGCTTTTTCATGGTCATAAAAGTGGTCGATAAGTGAGTCTAGTAATTTGCCGAAAAATGTGGGTTCTATTATAAACGAAACATTTTCAACAAGTACGAATAAAAGAATTAAAACTATTGAATACTTGTATTTTAATGCTATTTCTTTAAAAGTCATTTATTTTATTCTTTAATAAACGATCGCTAAATTATATAAATTAGTGCTCAATAACAATGATAAAGTGTTGCTTAAATGATGCAACAAATTGCAGTTTCATGAGATTTGTCTAATTTTAATACTCGTTAATAATCGGCTTATGAAAAAGATATTAATCATTCTGACAATCTCCCTGGTCATATTTGGATGCAACAATCATAAAAAAGTTGATGGCGTTTATCGCTATTATATGGGAAAGGTACAGAACTATGATATCTGGATCGTCGACGGGAACCAGGTCAGATTGAAAATATTCAGTTCATTCCTTTATGGTGGAAATGAGCAAAGATATCCCTTCAATCCAAAAGGAGAAATATGGATTGATAATGCAATAACCTGCGAGGAATATTAT
>Ga0209540_10002638_pt1 | contig 12646 bp, 4 predicted proteins | sample BarGraIncu01121A_FD_184501 | JGI IMG/M metagenome (GOLD analysis project Ga0209540, IMG submission 184501) | Arctic peat soil microbial communities from Barrow, Alaska - Barrow Graham LP Incubations 011-21A (SPAdes) (version 2) | ecosystem: Environmental > Terrestrial > Soil > Wetlands > Peat... | reverse complement strand
CATTTTGTATGGTTCGAATGCCATGGCAGGAGTGATTAATATTATTACCAAAAAGCAAAAAGAAGATGGTTTTCAACTCAATCTGGGCGCTTCTTACGGATCTTTCAATACGCAAAAATATTTTGGAACAATAGGTTATAAAAAAAACAAATTAAGTGCTTATGCATCTGTAAATCATGACCAAACCGATGGAATCAGGGCTAATACCGATTTCAATATCTCGAATGGTTATGCAAAAGTGGGTTATGAAATCAACAACCATTTTGACGTGATTGCCGATTTCAGTATTGCAAAGTATTATGCGAATGATAACGGACCAAATACATTATTAAAACCACTACCTTTTAATATCGATATTACTCGAGGAAAAACATCTTTATCCATCGATAATAAGTTTGAAAAATCGGAAGGTGGATTTAAATTTTATCACAATTTTGGTACGCATAATACTTTTGATTCAATAAATGGAAAATTTCGTTCTACCGATAATAATACCGGTGCTATTCTTTTTCAAACATTTAAACTTGCAACCGGAACGACTATCACTGCCGGTGCTGATTTTAAACAATACGGCGGAATAGCCAATCAGGGATTTAAACACGATTCGTTGATTACAGTGAATGAGTTGGCAGCGTATGCTTACGTCCAACAGACTTTGTTTGAAAAACTAACTGTCAGTGCGGGTTTAAGGCTTGAAAATAACTCCAAGTTTGGTAATGAACTTATTCCTATCGGCGGGCTGACTTATAATTTATCCAATGCAACGACATTCAAAGCTTCTGTTTCAAAAGGGTTTCGAAGTCCTACCATTATGGAATTATATCTTTATGCTCCAAATCCCGCTTTACAACCCGAACGCATGATTAATTATGAAATTAGCTGGTTGCAATCCTTGCTCAACAATCATTTGAATCTTGAATTAACGACATTTAAAGTGAAAGGTGATAATCTTATACAAGTTGTTGGTATAGGTTACTCGGCTAAACGGGAAAATGTGGGTTCGTTCGATAACCAGGGAATAGAGTTTTCAGCCAGATACAGATTGAACCGGAATTTGTATTTTAATGCCAATTACAGTTATCTCAATTTGGATAAACCTGTTATTGCCGCTCCCCGTGAGCAAGTGAACGTGGGTGCAAATTATAGTTATAAAATATGGAGTTTACACGTTTCGGCTCAATATATTGAAAACTTGTACACTTCGGTTCAACCTTTAGTAACTCAAAGCTATGCGCTTCTTAATATACGTTTATCGGTAAGACCAACCAAATTCCTGGAGTTAGATATTGCCGGAAATAATTTGACAAACGCTCAATATCAGATTAATTACGGCTACCCCATGCCGGGAATTAATTTTAATGGCGGAGTGAATGTGAGGTTTTGAAATTAATTTGAATAATAAATCCCGAATTCTCAAGCAGAATTCAGGATTTATTTACTATCAATAATTAAATCTATTTTTGCGGATTTAATTATAGTTGCACGAAGTCAATGTACTGACTCATGGAATTCATTTTTCCATCAGGAGATGAAAAATAAATCCAGCAATGCACACTTTGACCTGCCCAGACTGCTGGTAACTCAACATCAACAGTACCGGCACCACGTAAAACCATGTTTTGTTTTAGCAAACCTACTTTCGTATCGGCATTTAAAATAACCAGGTTTACACCATCATTATCATCGCCCTGGTAACCTGAAGTGGTATCCCAGTCGAATTTAAGTGTGGTGCCTGCTGTTTTTACAACATTCAGTAAGCCGGAAGTGTCTAATCCACCTTGTGAAAGGATAAGCTTGCTATAATCAATACTGAAGTTGGGATATTCTCCGGTTACAGCACCAAAAGCCAATGAAACGCCACGACTTACGCCCTGGTTTCCACCATAAGTAATTTTGAACAGATTACGCATGCAGTTCATTTCCTGATTTACAAAACCAAATTTAGAACGTTGAGCCACTTGTTTTGCAGTTTTGGGATCGGTTGGTACGCTATAGAGTCTGAGGTAAGTTTTACCTGTTGATTTGGATTTCATAGCAACTGCTGTACCGTGACGTCCGGAGATTTTTCCGAAGGTCGAAGAAATAAATTCACTCATATATTTTATGTTTTGAATGAGTTAAAATTTTAATTATTGTTTTCTCATTTTTGTTGTTTTCTTTTCCGAAAAATGATAAAAAACCAGAAATTACTTTCTTAAAGGAATCCTAAGGGAAGTTTAAGGGGACTATAAGGGAAGTCCGTGGGAGACCTTACGCGAATTACACCTGATTTTTCCGCCACTAAATCCCCTGAAGGGGACTTAAGAGTGATTCGCGATGTGTTTTGTTTTTTAAAATTCATATTTCTTTTTTCTTTGTGTGTTGCACAAAAAAAATGCAGCACGGGTTAATTGTGCTGCAAAGAAATATGAATTTTAGTTTGTGTTTAATATGTTTTGACTTGTATAATCTTGTATACAAGAAGAAACAAGTTTAAACAAGCTTGGACAAGTATAAACAGGCTGGGACAGGCTGTAGAATGCTATTTTTCTATAATTGAAAGAATGTGGTTTAATCTTGTTGAAATATTTTCCAAATCCCTTTGATCGAGTTTTACGTCAACTTTGTAATCAAATACACTTTGGTATTTTCCTATATTTCTACCAAAAAAATCAGACATTGCTTTATGAACCTCCTTTGCCTGCCTATATCCAATTGTAATAAATGCAGGATTGCTATTTTCCAGAACGTGCAAAAGTAATCGAATAGCTTTTCCTTTTTCAGTGGAAAATTCTTTTTTGATTTCGTCTGCCATTTTATATCGCTTTTCATGGAGTAAGTAGTCTGCAAAGCTTTTTCCATTGGATGAATTTATTACAGACTCAGCAATAATTGGTTTAGTAAAAGGACTGGGAAGATATTCAAAAGTGGAATGAAGTAATTCGCCAAAAGCATTAAATACCTCTGATTTCGAGAAAGGGATTGAGTTATCAACGGGTATAAAAAAGTTCTTTTCGAACATTCCAGCCATAACTGAACCAAATTCAGCTATTTTGTCAGGATGAAGTTTTATATTGTTTGATTTCACTGTAAGTATTTCTTCACTTTCATTACCTGCAGCTTCTTCTTCCTGCATTTTCATTAGTTGCGTCATTACTTTATCCAAGTCCAGATTGGCTTTTAAGAGCCTATGAGCAATAGCTATGTAGAACCTTTCAATTTGAACTCTCTCACCTTGCGCATAATTTCTTTTGATTTGTGACTGTTTGACAAAAAAGAGTTCTAAATCTTTTTTCAATTCAATGTTCAAAATACTGATATCGCGCGCATCGGGTTTCCAAGTCAATAACCTATCAAACTTGAAATTCATTAGGTGAATAATCTTGTCTTCCCGTTGAGATTTCGATGTGGCATCCCAAATCTCCTTGGTTATGTCTTTTACATTGAGTTTTTTTGCAAGTTCCAACGCATTTTGAAATTTTTGTACTAATTCTGCAGGAAAATCAAAACTAAACTCGGTTTCATCGTAAATGATACAAATAGTATCAAAAACCTGATCAATAATCTCTACTAATTTATTGGTTATTTCCATTGCGACAATACTATTTAGTTGATATTTAGGGATATTATGAAATTACTATTTTTTAACCGTTATAAATTCAGCACTAAAAAGCATGCAAAAAAGTAAGGAGCTTTTACCATTCCACCATAATCCCATCAATCTCCTTCATTATCCTATCCGTCTCGGTCAGAGCCACAATTACTTTCTGATAATGCAGAATATCTTCATAACTTAATGCACGGTCTTTTCGGTCTTTGAGCCATTTTTGGGCGGGTTGATAACCACCAATATAGAAATTCCAAGCTACTTCGGGCACGTTGGCAAAATATTGAAGCCCCTCCAACCTCCCCGAAGGGGAGGCTTTTTCGTAATTGATATACACATTTCCATCTTCGTAAACAATCTTACCTACCTTATTATCGTCATCCACGGGATATTCGGTAATATATTTTTCAACAACGGGTGATTCTAATAAATGAATTTGACGTAATTCGCCACCTAATTTTACTAATTGCCAGAACGAATCAATAGTTGGATACGGTACACGTGGAAAATCTATTTTCAGAAACTCCTTGTAATTCTCGCGATAAGTAGGTGAGTGTAACACGGCATAGATATAATCCAGCAAATCAACTTCACCAAATTCGTTGTTATTTGTTTTAAACTCTTGAATTATAAACGAAATACCTAAGCTTTTTTCGATGCCACGAACTATTTTCTGACTCAGGTTAGGGCGATAAGGCAAATTTCTATAGGCAAATTGTGGTTCTGAAAGAATTGATGATTCATTTTTAATCTCTTTGTCGCCATAAATTATATTATCTTCAAAAAGATTGGATTGTACTGTTTTGTTTTTTTCGTTATAAAGATATAATGGAAAAGACATTCCACCACCTCTATAATAAAGATTAAAATCTGATATTGATTTTGTTATAAATGCCAAGTTCCAGGTCATTGAACCAACTACTTGTCCTTGTCTTCCAATAAATAAACCTAGATTTTGGCCTTTAATAAAGTGCTGCATTACCTTATCTCTGGCTCTTTCAACCAAATTTGTATCGTAATAAATAAATTTATCATCAAAAGGACGATATGAAATTGTTTGAACAAATTTCTTTTCCGCTTCAATAGAATAATAGTCTTGAATTTTTTTTATTAAATTCTCTTTTGAATCATCTATCAAAACTGCATCTTTTGCTGTTACAAGTCCAACACTATTAACAGGGAATAAATCATTGACTGAAAATCCCTTTTCATATTCTTTTTGATCTTCAAAGTCCTTACTTGCAAAGAAATAATTCGGTGCAACATTGGGTAGTTCTTTGTAAGGAACTGTTTTTAGCGTGTTTGATAATAAAAAATCATATTTCAGTTCACGCTTTCCAAACAAGTCATAATGAAAAACTTTTCCTAATTCATTGGGTTTTTTCTTTCCTGTTTTTACAAAGATATTGATGGAAACTCCTTGCTGAATGTCAAATACATTTACGTCAACCGAGCCATCAGGGGCAGTTTCTTTCTTTTTGCTGTTACCATGCAGATCGATGGTGTAAATTTTATCGTAGGTTTTAAGCAGATTCCAACGCATTCCCCTAAATGTCGGATTGTCCAAAAATCCATGTGGGTTGATAAATGCCAATACACCACTGCCATTTTTCTCAATAAAATGTTGCCCGTAACGAAGAAACTTTACATAGTCATCATTAATCCATTTAGGATTCCGTTCTTTTAGTTTTTCTTTTCCGCCTGGTTCAAGTTTATAATCTTCCATCAGGCTCATTATCCATTCGCCTTTGTTGGCACTTTCGCCGCTGTAAGGTGGATTTCCAACAATACACATTACCGGTGTATCTCGTTTTATATGATTTGCTTCGTTTGCTTCGGAGCTTAACCAGTTTGCAAACAATGTCCCAGTGTCGGGGTGGTGTTCTTCCAAACTGTTGGTCAGATACACCCTAAATCGCTGGTCTTTGGTTGCTTTAAAACCGGTCTCTTTTAGCAATAAATCCAACTGCAAATGAGCCATAGCATAACTTGCCATTAGCAACTCAAAACCGTTAAGACGTGGTATTAAATGATTTTCTACATAATTGCTCCATATACCTTGCTGACCTTCAAACTTCTTGTAAATCTGTTTGATAATCTCAGCTAAAAAAGTGGCAGTTCCTGTGGCAGGGTCGAGCAACTGAACACGATGAACTTCTGTTTCAATCTTTTTGATATTATCAGCATAACGTTTGTCAGTGGATTGAACGCCAACTTGTATCTTGGTTTTACTGTTATCGGCCAATCCTTGCGGTAAGTCAAATTCGGTTTTCAGAATTTCATCAACAGCACGCACAATAAAATTTACAACCGGTGCAGGAGTGTACCACACGCCACGCGCTTTGCGAAGTTTTGGGTCATATTCGCTAAGGAAAGTTTCGTAAAAATGAATAATCGGGTCTTCCATTTTGGTGGAACGTCCATAGTTCTTGAGGATTTCTTCCACGTTGCAAGCTAAGAAAACTTCAGCTAAGTTATCCACTATCCAGCGAATACGGTCGTCAATTTCCGGTCCGGCAATATATCCAAATAACTTACGTAAAAATGGATTGGATTTTGGAATCAGCTCTGCTGCTTCTTGTCGGCTAAAACTATCGATTGTATCATCGTGAAGTCGTGCTGCAAACATACCGTAAGCTATGGTTTGCGCATATACATCGGCAAAGCCTTTGGCTGTAATATCGTGAATCAATATATCTTTGAAAGCCGTCATTTGGTCTTTCAAGGTACTGTCTTCCTGTTTGTTTTCGTCGCGGGTCAGTGCTTTTTCAATTACATCCGATAATAAACGTGCTTTGGCAGCCATCATTTCAGCCAGTTTTTTAGGGCTTTTAATGGTTTGTCCAACGTGGGAACAAAAGTTTTTAATAAGATTAGCAAATGTGGCAAAGTTTTCAGTTACAGGAATAATATTTAAACCTGATATTTCAGCAATGGTCACTTTGGTTACAAACTCACCATCGTGATACATGTAGAAGCTTAAATAATCGGTGAAAATCAAATTGTCCAATGAAGCTTTATAACGGTCGAATTGTTCTTTATTGCCAGTTTTCTTTGCACCTTCCATGTCTTTATCGCCAATATCTTTGGCTTCAATAAAACCAATCGGAATATCTTTCTTCATTAAGATATAATCAGGAGCACCACATTTTTGCCGTTTCGGTTCGTTGGTTGCACTTATTTCGGGAACAATACTCTCAATGAGTTGCTGGAGATCACCACGGAAGGTGTGTTCGGTTGCATTGCCAAGTTTGTAGCGTTTTGAGATGTTTTCAACGTATTGTTCTAAGGTCATATTCTTACTGTTTGTATTTCAAAATACTAAGTTGAGAAAATTAAGTTACAAAGCTACAAAATCAATTTCACATTTTGAAATATATAGTTAAGAAATTTGAAGGAGTGCTGGAATATTTTTCGAAGAATTTTATTATATCGTTATAAACTAAAGACAAAAAGCCCACTCGTTGAGAAACTGCCTATCTTTAGTTTGTCTGAAAATACAATCTTTGCCCCTTACTCAAAAATGAGGAAATATTGTGCCAATGGGCGTAGAACAAAACTTGTTTGGGTTATGCTAAATTCAAACAGATCAACTTAATGAAAATTAGGTTGGTCTGTTTTGAAACCGTTTTGGTTAAAATAAATTGCATTTTAGATTATGTTTTTATAAAATCAGACAAGTAAGAATTGAATAACTTTTACGTGTCTTTTTATTTTCATTTAATCAACCGTCAAAACACTAACCCGAATTACATCAAAAATTCTGCAAAAATTCTTTTAAATTTACATCTCGTTCAAGGTTGAGCTTTTTACGGAGGCGGTGCCGACTCATTTCAACACTTTGGAATGTTGTATTAAACAAAGGAGCTATATCTTTTGACGACAAATCCATTTTCAGATAAGCACAAAGCTTTTTATCTCCGTGAGTCAAATGGGGGTATTGATTACAAATTCTTTTCAAATAATTTTCGTAAACAAGATCGAAATTCTCCTGAAATTTTGTCCAGTTATTATCATTTTCTACATTTCGCCTTATTTCATCCTGAATATGCCTTATGTTTTTTGAAATAGCATTTTTTTCAGGGGTTTCTATGATCACCTCATCAATTTTAATCAAGGTATGATTAATTTTTTGTAAAATTTCGTTCTTACGAATCAGATTCATAGTAGAGCTTGCCAGTTCCTGCGATTTATGGCGGAGTATGTATTGCAGTTTTTGGTTTTTAAGAACGATGATTTCTTTTTCTTTTTCTTTAGCTTCGGACTGAAACTGCTTTTCCTTCTCTTTAATTTCCTGTTCTTTTTTTATTTCCATTTTACGAGCGGCCTGTTCAGTTTTATATTGAATAAACCAAATTAAAAGGAAAATGGCCAGAGCGGACAAAATTATATAAACAATAATGGCCACGATGGTCTGATACCAAGGAGGTAAAATCCTGAATCGGTAGCTTGTTTGAACAATCTGCATATTATACAGGTTCTTGGCTTTCACCCTGAAAGTATATGTTCCGGGAGGTATTTTTGAAAATTCTTTTGAGTTTACATTCGAATATTCAGACCAATTTTTGTTGTAGTTTTCAAGAATATAGCAATATTGTGTTGAATTTTCGTTGCGAAATTCAGTACAAACGTATTCAAAACGGATTGAATTATTTACAAACTCAAATTCGGGGTAATATTCATTATTTTGTTCTGCCGAATATCCATTAATTAACGAATCGCGCTGATTGGTGAGGGTAATATTGATTAAAGCAATTTTAGATAATTCACTATTCCTTTTACTAAACTTGCTTGTATCAGTGACCGAAAAACCATTTTCAGTTGCAATAATAATTTGGTTATCATTCAAAAATCCTATGTGTTCAAAGCCAGCAATCAGTTTATCATTAAGGCAATAAAAAGAAACAGAATCGACTTTAAATTTATTATTCCCTTTATTGTAAGCAACCATAACTTTATTATCGGAAATCGACCAAATATCTCCTGTAAGAGATAAATACATTTTCGTTGAAAGTGCAGAGCTTCCAAATAACGTGTTCAACCAGGTTGCTATTTCTATATTATTTGTTTTCGGATTAAATTGATAAAATCCTTTTTCAGTGCTTAATACAATTTGGTTGTTATATAAAAAAACCGAATTATTACGAATTGAAGGCAAACCATTTTCATTATTATACTGTATAATTTTTGAAAACCCATCAAGTTTATCATTTAAAGTCAGTCGATATACACCATTGGTAGTATGCGCCATCCATATTTTTCCTTCCCTATCTTCGTAAAAGTCATGTCCAATTTCGTTAAACCCATACATGACGTTTGAGAACTTCCACTTTTCTCCATTTTTTCTTAAAATAAAAAAAATATTATACATAATACCCAGCAACACAGCCGGATGATATTTTAATGGTTTGATGGTCCATACTCCTCTTAAACCATCAATTTTTTCAATTTTCTTATTGTCAATAATATACAAGCCCTGATCGCAGGAACAGAAAAGTTTATTATCTATCACATTCAGACTCCAAATCTGTCCTTTAATTGCGTTAACCGCTTTTATCTGGTTTATGATATGTCCTGTTATATTGATTAAGTTCATAGTGTACAATCCCTGATTTGTACCTAAATATAGTTTGTCATTATAGACTAACGAAGTATATCCGGCACCAATGAGTTTTGAATTTCCGACTAAATCGTTAATTGGAGAATTAATAATAACATAATCAATTCCTTTGTCGAGTCCCAACCACAAATTGTTTAACCGGTCGAACGATATACTCAATATAGTATTGTTCTGCAAACCAGTATTAATATTAGAGTGAATAGTTGAATTGTCATTTAGATTTTTCACAATTAGCCCATCTTGTACTGTACCAATAGCCAACTGGTTATTTTTAATTGTGGCACAAAAAACCTGATTTTTATATAAAAAGTCATCAATATCAGTTTTAAACTTTACTACTTTTTTCCCATTATAAATATAAATACCAAAGAAGTCGGTAACAAAAAAAAGTTGCCCGTTTACATAAGGCAAAATAGCGCACACTTTTTTGTTTTTCAGTACTTCCGCATTTGGAAATGCTATAAATTTATGACCAGCTAAATAACTAATTCCATTTATATAACCTGCTACAATCAATTTATTATCAATTACAACAGAGTAGTTTATTTTATCACCGTAGGCAATATTTATTATATGGTTATTTTCATATAATAAAATACTATAATCAGCCTGAAATATATACTTACCGCGCAGTTTGTGAACTTTCCAGATTTCTGTAAATTGCTTTTCGCCTTTAATAAGTTTATCGCTCAAGGAATTGTAAATTAAAACACCATTCTTTTTACGTTCGTAAAAACCAAACTCTTTATAGGCTCCGGTATATATCCGTTTGTTTTGCTTATCAAAAAAAACAGAACGAACAGGAGTTTGGTTTTGTATCGGATAAACTTTCCAGTGCGAACCATCAAATTCAAGCAGCCCTTTGTTATTTGCAAAATACATCCAGTCATTTTCATGCTGCACAATATCCCAGTTTTGAGTACCCGCTTTTGAAATATCTCTTGAAAAATTCCGAACAAAAGGATGAGAGGCTACTAATTCGAAAATTGATATAAATACAGTTAGAAGTAAAGTGATATTTCTTTTCATAAATTAGATTTTGTTTTTTTGTATTTAGACTTTTTAATGACAATTATACAATGATTTTGTTATTAAAATGGATATATATTCAACTTCGATAATTGAAAAATTCTGTTATATATTTAAAAATTGAAATTACATATAATTTCTGAAACTAAGTAAGATTTTGGTCCTTTTTTGCTATTGAAAGTTTATTCAGAAACATGTTATACAACATTATATTACGTATATAATTGATTTATTGAAATATATAGCACATAATAGAAGAGTAAAAATATTTTATTGTAAAGTTTTTGAAAGGAGATTCTTTGTTGATATATTTTAGAATTGAGATATATTTACAAAGTCAAATTATTAGAAAAAGCTTAACAGTAGTTATTATAAATTTGCCGTACTAAAAGTTTTAGAAATTAAATTATGTAGAATAGTTTTCTCAATCAATGATAGGAAATTTGCTACAATAGCATTTTCCCTTTTCCGGATTTAGTTTTTTAAGAGTAAAAAATACAGGTTGTTTGGTCGTTTGTAAATGAAGAGGCTGTATGGTCGGACAGTTTTTAACATTACGGCTTCTTCATTTTTTTTTAATTGAATTTATACAATAAATAAGCATTGTATAATCAATTTCAAAATACATCTATTTAATTAACACAACGAGTATTTTAAACATTTAAATCTACAAAAGTACATGAAAAACAGCAGAAGTCCATAGAATCATTATTGTCAGGTCAAATTTTGACCTCTTCAACGTTTAGGAGTAACACTGTTACAATTAAAACAATCAAATGTAAAACAAAAATTAAATTAAATCTATGAACAAAAAATCAATCAAAAGATGTAAAAATATTAATTTACATCTAAACAAACTATTTATTAGTTTGATTAGTACTGTTATTTTTCTGATAATAGGTACTATATCGGTTTCAGCAGCTAATCATCCTGTAAAGGGAACAGTTACCGATGAAAAAAACGGTGCATTAATCGGGGTTAATGTAATTGTAGAAGGCACCACAAGTAGAACTATTACCGATTTTAATGGTAATTATTCCGTGGATGTTCCTTCAGCAAATTCGGTTCTTGTATTTTCGTATGTTGGGTATAACACTCAAAAAGTAAAAGTAAATGGACAAACTAATTTGAACGTTGTTTTGTCAGAAGACACAAGAAACTTAGACGAAGTTGTTGTAGTTGGTTATGGCGTCCAGAAAAAGAGATTGAATACCGGTTCTATTGCAAGTGTAAAAGTCGAAGATATTGCAAAAATCAATATTTCGAGACCCGAAGAAGCTCTTCAAGGAAGAACTTCGGGTGTTCAGGTAGTTCCTGTGTCAGGTGCTCCGGGAGCCGGCATGAATATCCGAATCAGAGGAATTAGCTCCAATGCCGGTTCAAACCCATTATATATTGTTGATGGAGTTAAAACAGGCGATATTAACTACCTCGATCCTTCCGACATTGCTTCAATGGATGTATTGAAAGATGCTGCTTCATGTGCCATTTATGGTGCTGAAGGTGGAAACGGAGTTGTTATTATCAGTACAAAAAAAGGGTTAGCCGGTAAAATGGTAATCAATTATGACTTTCAACACGCATTCACGAGTGCTGCCAATCTGCCCAAATTGATGAATACTACACAGTATGTCCAATTTATGACTGAAAAAAATACGGATGGCAACTCTATTCTCACTGCTCCCGTAGACCAAAATTACAATACAGATTGGTTGGGTGCACTTTTTGCAGCCGGTTATACAACAAAACATCATATTGCATTTTCAGGTGGAAATGAAAAATCAACTTATATCGTTGGGTTGAATTATTTCAAAAATGATGGTATTGTTGTTGGCAATAAAGATGTTTTTGAAAGATTTTCTGCGATGTTTAATTCCGACCATCAAGTCAATAAATGGTTGAAAGTAGGACACAATATTGATTATTCTCATTTTACCACAAAAGGGATTAATGAAAATAGTGGGGAGTTTGGTGGAGCAATCGGTAGCGCATTGCAATTAGATCCAACTACACCGACAGAATATACTGATGCTAACAAAATCCCTACTTTTATTCAAAATGAAATTGCTGCACACAAAAATCAGGTTGTTAAGGCCCCGGATGGTAACATTTATGGAATCTCACAATATGTAGCCGGTGAAATCACAAATCCATTCGTTTCGATAGCCAATACAAATGGTGTAACTACTAATGACAAATTGTTGGGCAATGTGTATATTGACATAACTCCTTTTGAAGGATTTATATTTACTTCAAGAGTAGGTCTGGAACTTGCTTTGACCAATTATCACAATTGGACCGTACCTTATTATTATGATGCTACTAATTTGAACACAGCCGGCATTACGCACGACAACAATGATGTTTACAACAAATGGACCTGGGAAAACTTTGCAACCTATACACTTAAA
>Ga0209540_10002637_pt1 | contig 12646 bp, 8 predicted proteins | sample BarGraIncu01121A_FD_184501 | JGI IMG/M metagenome (GOLD analysis project Ga0209540, IMG submission 184501) | Arctic peat soil microbial communities from Barrow, Alaska - Barrow Graham LP Incubations 011-21A (SPAdes) (version 2) | ecosystem: Environmental > Terrestrial > Soil > Wetlands > Peat... | reverse complement strand
TTTAGAAAGATCCGGATTCATTTCTTCACGTAGAATCTTTTGCTGCTTATTGACAATGTTTTCAACCATCGCAATATTTGATTTCAGATCGCCCGACATTTCCGAATCATTTGCACCACGAAGTCCCATAGTGACTACGTTTTCGTAGCCTTTATTTCGTTTCACCCCTTCCCGCCAGAAGCTTTCCATAATGTCAGGATGTTTAGTATAATCCCAATGTCCAATCGATTTTAAGTAGCGCCGATCCCACTCTTGTTGCGAACGGGTCATAGGCTCCTGATGCGAAGTACCCATGACGATGCCGTATTCGTCGGCAAGGCGTGGGTTTTCAGTATCATCTTCATTAAAAGCATTGCCCCACATGGCCGGCCAGAGATAATTTGCTTTTATCCTGAGCATCAACTCAAAAATATGTGAGTAAAACTCGTGACCGTAATTCACGACATCTTTACCAACAGGAGGATTTTGACTTGGTTTAGCGAATCCGTACTTTCCTTTAATCCACCCGCTAAGAGCAGGTGCTTCGTCATTAATAAAAATACCACGATATTTGACGCTTGGATGTTGCGTATAGGTACCGGGCTTCACGTAGAGCGCCTCTTTATGATCGACAGCGACATCGGCCCAGAAATACCAGGGAGACACCCCTATTTGTTCCGATAAATCATAAATGCCAAAGATAGTTCCGCGTTTGTCGCTGCCAACAATGACCAACGCTTTATCAATACCCGGAAATGGTTTTTCAATCGTTTGAATGCTGAATGCTTCCCACTTACCTTCGATTTCTTTGACGTCAAGTTTCTTCTTTTTTACCAGCTGATCAATAACAGGACTTTTACCCAAAGTACCTACTATCACAATTTCTTTTTGATGTGGTAATTTATCAAATAGAATGCCCGGCTCATTGTTTGTTACTTTAGCAATATCGGATTTTAAATCTTTCAAAGCACGAATAGTTCCGGGGTAGTCTTTGGAACTAATAAACAATGACGTTGATTTTCCGGATGCAGATAGGGTAAACAGACCTTTTCCTCCAGTTGTGGTGATGTATGTCGGTCCTCCGATGGCACGTGCAGTTGAAGGAAGCAGAAGAATAATGACCAGACAAAACACGAAGCACAATTGGCGTTTGCGTTGTTTATTTGTTTTTAATTTTAAAATCATTCGTATAGTATTAGTTAGCTGATGTGATTTGTTTAATATTGAGATCCTTTACCAAAGCATCTATGGTTTCATAAAATGGTTATTCCGGCTCTTCGTGCTAAATCAGCGATGAATAATAATTACACACCACTATACGAGCTGAATCCACCATCAATAGGCAATACTACTCCGGTAATGAAGCTGGCGGCCTGAGAACATAAGAATTGTACAGCTCCGTTCAGTTCATTAATATCTCCAAAACGTTTCATGGGCGTATTGGCTATTACTTTCAGGCTACGATCGGTCAATGAACCGTCGGGGTTAATGAGAACTGCCCGGTTTTGATCGCCAATAAAAAAGCCCGGTGCTATGGCATTGACACGAATACCGTCACCATATTTCATGGCCATTTCCATAGCCAGCCATTGCGTGAAATTGCCAACCGCTGCCTTAGCTGCCGAATAACCCGGCACGCGCGTCATCGACTGCATGGCTGCCATAGAAGATATATTGATAATACTTCCTGATTTTTGGTTGGCCATGACCCTACCGAATACATAACAGGGATAAACCGTTCCGTTCATGTTCAAATCGGTTACTTTATTCCAGTCCTCAATTTTCATATCGAAGAAACTCTGATCGGGCATCAACGTTGCTCCCGGAATATTTCCACCGGCAATGTTCAGGAGAATATCTATTTGTCCCCATTTTTCAACCACATCCTGAGCTATTGTTTCCATACTTGCCATATCAAGTACATTGCCCACATAGCCTCTCACCTCACCACCAAGCTCAGCAAATTCGACCAGTGTTTTGTCCAGTTTTTCACGATTGGTGCCTATAGCTACTATTTTTGCACCAGCCTGTATAAAACTACGCGCAATACTACCGCCCAACACACCACACACGCCTGAAATTACGGCTACTTTTCCTTTAATACTAAATATTTCGTTCATCTGTATTTTTTTTAATTTTTTATTCAATTGTAATATTGTCCAAAAAAGTTTAGATATAAAATCTTCTTATAGATTTCTCACTTCGTTCGAAACGACAATCAATGTTTTATGCTTGAGGATTGGGTAGATTGGCGGCTTCGCCGCCAATCTACCCAATCCTCAACAAAGAGAATATAATAATCTGTCATTCTGAGCGAAGCGAAGAATCTACTGTTTTATACCGGACAACAATTATTTACTCGTAACTTGTAACTATTTCTCCATCTCATCCCTTACCGTTGCCAGTATACCCGAAACCTGTGCCAATGCATACATGCGCCCAAGAAACGAATAGCCCGGGTTGTAGGATTTATTGACATCGTCGAGCATCAGTTTGCCATGATCCACACGCATGGGCAAATTCGGATTCTCGCGTTCGAAAATACGAACCAGTTCAATTATATGTCCCCGACCTGCCAGGTGCGAAGCTTCCATAAAATTTCCATTTTCGCTTACATCGGTACTTCGTAAGTGCACAAAGTGTGTACGCTTAGCGAATCGCTGTGCCAGTTCCGGAACCTGATTATGCAAACCAGCACTCAGCGAGCCGGCGCAGAAGGTGAGTCCATTGTTTGGACTATCCACCGCATTCAGAAACCAATCAATGTCATCGGCATTGGTCACAATGCGTGGCAAACCGAGCATTGCAAAAGGAGGATCATCCGGATGAACACAAAGGTTCACGCCATATTCTTCGGCCACAGGAATAACGCTCTCCAGAAAATACTTCATATTCTCACGCAACTGAGCTTTATCTATTCCGTCGTACAAAGCAAGTAAGCGTTTGAATATTTCTACCGGTTGCTGATCGCCTTCTTTAATATTTCCATTAACAAAGCCCTGAGTTTTGACAATAATGGTTTGAATCAATTCCTCTTTTTCAGCCTCCGTTATGGTTTTATCCAGTTCGCGGGCTTGCTTCATTTCTTCAGCAGTATAGTCTTTTTCCGCAGCTTTACGTTTCAAAATAAAACAATCGAAATAGACAAACCTTATTTTATCAAAGTAAAGCGAATAAGTTCCATCTTCCGCCTTGCGATGCAAATCGGTTCGAATCCAGTCAATCACCGGCATAAAGTTATAACACACCGTTTTTATTCCGGCTCTGCCCAGATTGGCTAAACTGATTTTATAATTTTCGAGCAAATGCTCGCGGTCGGCACCACCATATTTTATACTTTCAGACACCGGCAGACTTTCTACCACCGACCAGCGTAAACCGGAAGCCTCAATATAGCTTTTCAAATCATTAATTGCCTCCAATGTCCAGACTTCTCCATTCGGAACATCATGCAAAGCGGTTACAATTCCTTCAACCCCTATTTGACGAAGCATATCGAGTGTGATCGTATCCTTCTTGCCAAACCATCGCCATGTCTTTTCCATTTAATACTGTTTTTTTTATTATGAAATCCGGCTATAAAGCTAAAATAAAACCAGATATTGTGTCATTTTCTAAGTACTTCTTTCATCTTTTTGACTAAAATTTTAAAATTTCAGGGTCATTTTTCTGAAATCGTAGCTACGTTTTCTCAAATCGTAACTTACTTTTCTCAAATCTTAGCTAAGATTTCATCCATGTTGGGTCATTTTTTCTCTATGTTACCCAACATTGAGTTCATGTTGGGTGATTTCCTCTCTATGTTACCCAACATTGAGTTCATGTTGGGTGATTTCTTCTCTATGTTACCCAACATTGAGTTCATGTTGGGTGATTTCCTCTCTATGTTACCCAACATTGAGTTCATGTTGGGTGATTTCCTCTCTATGTTACCCAACATTGAGTTCATGTTGGGTGATTTTTCTCAATGTTAGCTAACATTGAGTTCATGTTGGGTGATTTCTTCTCTATGTTACCCAACATTGAGTTCATGTTGGGTGATTCCTTCTCTATGTTACCCAACATTGAGTTCATGTTGGGTCATTTTTTCTCTATGTTAGCTAACATTTGGGAAAAGCAACCCAAAATTCGATAATTGTCAGCTAGCATAATAGTTGACCTGACACACAAAAATACTCGTCACCAACAACTTATATCATTTTAGACTGTTTAGGGTCCTAAACTAATCTCAATTGTGCTGGATTAAGTTGAGCTTTATGGCTTTTAAACTATCCAGATCGTGCACCGGACGTTCGATATCATACGGAATCGGACGTTTGGAAAATGTCTGGAAATAAAGCAGACAAGCATCCTTCCACCACACGGCATCCCGCGCCTGAATGCGTAGTTTCGATTGCACTTCGGTGAATCGTTGGTTGTCAATGCTGGATTCCGACTGATCCCAGGTCTTTTGATATTCGCGAACCTCCGTTACTCCTCTATCATAGGTATAGCATAATTCATCCCAAAGTGTTTTTCCGCTTTTCATGCGATAATCCCACGGAACATGATGAAACCAAAGCAGGTATTTTTCCGGACATTGATTCAAATCATTGAACTGTTCTTTCAGGGGTGAACAATACTGACTGACTGCATTCGTACCCTGCGTGGTTCTATCGGCACCCAGTCCCGCCGAATCGGCTCGGTGGTAATATTTCGGCAACCAGTCGGGGCGTGCTCCGGCTATATTGCACCAGGGTTCCGGTCCGTAATGATGATTCCAGGCAAAAATATGATGCAACCCAAGCGGCATCATATAGTCAACAGCCGTTTGGTGCGAAGTCAGCATCATTTTCACAATAGACAACTCAGCCTGACTGAATGATGCTTTATTTTTATCTGTTTCAAAGGTCTGAATAGCCCATTCGTCTGCTATTTGCCGACAACTAAGTCTATTATTCCATGCCAAACGCCCGAAAGCATACCAGTTGGCCTGCGCAAAATGATGCCCGCACCAGTTGGTGTCTTCGCCTATATTTGCCACTCCGGCAATAGCCGTTATTTTTTGAGGATAAACCAGTCCGGTAGTGAGTTTGCTAATGGTAGTTCCAGCACCTTCGGCATAGGTATCTGCATCGAAAAACTCCTTCCACATCGAAGCCAGAAATACCAAATGATTGCCCTGACCGAGGTATTCCTGCGTAATCTGGAACTCAGGCATCAGAGCCGTTTTTTTCATTGCACCAAACAAGGGGCTAAAGGGTTCGCGCGGCTGAAAATCCACGGGACCATTCTTCACCTGAATAATCACATTGTCGCGAAACCGCCCGTCGAACTTATGAAATTCATTATAGGCCAGCTTTACTCTGTCGTCGCCCGGTTCGTACACAAAAGCTCTCCACATAACAATGCCTCCGAAAGGTTTCAGAGCATCGGCCAACATATTGGCGCCATCCACATGTGTACGACCATAATCCATCGGACCGGGCAAACCTTCGGAATTTGCTTTTACCAGAAAGCCACCAAAGTCGGGAATCAATTTGTAAATATCGTTCGCTTTGTCTGCCCACCATTTCCGCACCTGTTTATCCAAAGGATCGGACGTGGACAAGCCACCTATTTCTTTGGGTGATGAGAAATTAATCGAAAGGTATACGTTAACCCCATACGGCCGCAACACTTCGGCAATAGCTTTTACTTTTTGTAAATACTCTGGGGATAATATATTGGGCGAAGCATTCACATTATTGAGCACCGTAGCGTTTATGCCTATCGAAGCATTAGCACGGGCATATTCCCGCCACAAACTTTTGTCTTTGTCGGTTACAGTGGGATGTTCCTCGCCTGTACGCCAAAAGATGGAATGACCTGCATAACCCCGTTCTACCGATCCGTCCTGATTATCCCAATGGTTGAGTATGCGAACGGAATATGAGGGTTTTTCGGAGATATTGAGTGAATTGGTAAATTCATTGGTTTGTATTAGCCTGAGCAAATGAAAAACGCCATAGAGCAGTCCCTTATTACCTGCAGAAGCTACCACGGTAAAGGTTTTATTCTTTTGATGAACGGTTTTAATCACATAACCTTCGTTGCCAAGTTTTTTCAGATCGTTTTCTAATTTGAAAGAAACGATATTCTTATCGTTCAATGTACCTATCACCAGAGTATTGTTATCCACCCCCCGAACAACAGGAAGTAATTTCCCCGTCATCGCATTCCAGTCCTGCTGAAACTCCCGAACTGCAAACTGATTTTCATTAGCACTTATTCCTGAGAAAGTATGAAGGTCTGCCTTCGTCTTATCAAACCGCAACCAAAGTTGATGTCCATCCTCGGCCTGTAACTGAAAAGCCGACAAGAGGAATAAAGCATATACTATTAATTTTCGATGCATGTATTGCGTATCTCCATTTTTAATTGACAAATGGATACTCACCATTATATCACATTCCGTTTTATTTTTGTCCGGTAAAAAATAGTAGATTCTTCGCTTTGCTCAGAATGACAGCTTATTAAATTCTTTTTGTTGAGGATGGGATCGGTAGGCGGCTTCGCCGCCTACCGATCCCATCCTCAAACCTAAAATATTGATTGTCATTTCGAACGAAGTGAGAATTGACAATCGGCATTAGCCAAATCTATCGAAACTTCATATATGAAGTTTACCAGACAATATTGATTCCGTTTATTCATTTACATAGAATGTACTTCCTGTAACGGCTACGGTTTGCTGTATCACCAGTTTCGATTCTATTGATTTAGCATCAGGCTGTTTACCTCCTATCGATAATTGAACAGTTCCCGGCTCTACAATTGCTACATTCTCATTATTCCGGGCTGCAAACTGGTTCGGTTTCAATTCGAACTTTAATGATCTGGTTTCTCCCGCTTCCAGATGAATGCGTTTGAAGCCCTGAAGCGAGCGGATTGCCTTTTTCAACTTACTGTCCGGTAAAGAGACATAAAGTTGTACCACTTCATCTCCGCCCCGTGTTCCCGTATTTTTCACCTCTGCTTCTACAATAATATTTTCTCCGGCCTGAATGGTTTTCGGAGCATTTTTAATTGCATATTCAAAGGTAGTAAAACTTAAACCATATCCAAACTCATACAAAGGTTGACCATCGAAATAGCGATATGTTTTTCCTTTCATGTCATACACATCGAAAGCCGAAATCTGATTTATATTTTTATAAAAAGTAACTGGTAAACGTCCGGCAGGATTATAATCACCAAAAAGAACATCAGCAATTGCAGTTCCACCTGCCTGTCCCGGATACCAGGCTTCAACAATAGCCGGAATATTTTCAGCTTCCCAGTTAAATGCCAATGCACTTCCATTCAACAAAACCAAAACGGTTGGTTTTCCAAGCTTCTGAATTTCACGAATCAGTTCAGATTGCGATTCGGGCAGTTTTATATCCAGCCGGTCACCACCCGAAAATCCATCCACCTTCACGTTCATCTCTTCTCCTTCAAGTAGCGGACTCAAACCCATACAAAGCACCACTATATCCGAGTTTTGAGCCAGTTTTACCGCTTCATTTTTCAGGTTCTGATTCGGAACTTCCCAAAAAATATGAACATTTGAATATTCCGTATTATTCTGTATATATTCAACCCGTATTTGATAAGATTTACCGGCCTTCAACTGAACATATTCATAAGCAGTGCGCGAGCTATGATCATTTTCTTTCCCAACTGTCAGCATTTTTCCATCCAGATAAAGCTTGAATCCATTCAGGGCTTCGCCTCCAATGGCATACTTTCCCGTTGTGGGAGGAACAAACACCCCATTCCAACGTACCGAAAAGTGTTCGTACTTCATGTCACTAAACGGAGCCGTTGTCCACCAGGTAAAGTCAATGTTTTTATCAATCCTTTTATGTTTTGCTTTTCCTTCTAAACCAATATTATCAAAATACTCAGCCACCAAACCACTTTTATTGAGTGTTTTATCGGTAAAGAAATATTTTTCGGGAATTACAGTCAAACAAGGAAGCCCTTCGGCTAACGCACAACCCTGAGCATATTTTACCTCTGCATTGGGTAACTTTGAAATAATGCCGTTTAAAGGAGTAATTTCCTTGGAAGGATAACCGTTATAATTGCCAAGCAAGATTTCACGATTGTCAGCATTGGGTCCAATGACCGCTACGTGCTTAATATCCTTGCTAAATGGCAAAACATTGTTTGCGTTTTTCAATAAAACCATTGATTTACGCGCCGACTCTAAAGCTAACAATCGATGTTGTTCACAATCAACTACAGAAAGTGGAATTTGAGCATATTTTACATTTTCTTCCGGGTCGAATTGTCCCAGTTTCATGCGGGCTAGAATTAATCTTTTTACCGAAACATTGATTTCATCTTCCGTCAATAAACCCTTAGTAACTGCATTCAGTAAGGATGTTGCATAAGTGTCACCACAGTTCAAATCAGTACCGGCTTTCACAGCCATAGCAGCGGCTTCCTCAGGCGTAGCCGTAACATGATGTGCTTTTACATCGTAAAAATCGTGGATTGCCCAACAGTCGGAAACGATGTAACCTTTGAAATTCCATTTATTACGCAACACATCTTCCAAAAATTTATTTCCACAACAAGGTATGCCTTTAAAACGTTGGTAAGCACACATCACCGAATAAACTCCGGCTTCAGTAACTGTTCTTTTGAAATGTGGAAAATACGTTTCAGCCAGATCATAATCATTCGGCCATACGTCAAAGGAATGTCTTGTTGATTCAGGACCGCTATGCACTGCAAAATGTTTGGCAGTTGCCACCAACTTCATGTATTTAGGATCATCACCCTGAAGTCCCTTAATGAATGGAATAGCCACTTCAGCTGTCAGATACGGATCCTCTCCGTAGGTCTCCATGCCTCTTCCCCAACGCGGATCACGGAAAATATTGATATTAGGAGTCCAGAAAGTCAGTCCCTGATAAATACCGCGCTTATTCTTATGAACATAATCATTGTTTTTAGCACGTGCCTCATCCGAAATAGCCACTGCGTTTTTATACATTTGATCCGTATCCCACATAGCCGCCATACCAATAGCCTGCGGAAAAACAGTGGCCAGACCCGAACGGGCCACGCCATGCAAACATTCGTTCCACCAATTATATGCCGGAATATCCAGCCGTTTAATCTCCGGAGAATCATAACGCATGAGCTGCACTTTTTCTGCAAGTGTCAGTCTTGAGACCAAATCATCCGCGCGCTTTTCAAAAGATAGGGTTGTATCCAGATATGGATCAACAGGTTTGTTACTAATAAATAAACCTGCAAAAAGTATTAAAACAGGAACATATTTAAGGCCATTATGCTTCTTCATGCTGACTTAAGTGATAAATAATATTTAATGATCTATTTTTAGAAAGTAAAATACAGATAAACAATATTGTAACTCGGAGCTATATACTTGTAACTACTTCCAAATTACTAGCAGTTAATCCGATCGTTTCATCCGCAATGCTGAATAAATTCTTATTCCACGTAATTATTACTGCTCACCACCTCCATCGATGGTTTTTATTGTACCATCTTCATTGTATTCCAACTCAACCACTTTGATACTTCGTAACCAGGTTCTACCACCCGATGGAACACTATCATGGTGGAAAAGATACCATCTCCCCTGAAATTCAGCAATAGAATGGTGCGTTGTCCAGCCTACAACCGGAGTCAGAATTACACCTCCATAGGTGAAAGGACCATAAGGATTATCACCTATAGCATAACAAAGCTTGTGTGTGTTGCCTGTGGAATATGAAAAATAGTATTTATTGTTGTATTTATGCATCCAGGGTCCTTCAAAATAACGACGGTCGTGGTCACCGGCTTTTAGTGGCTCACCGTTTTCGTCCAATATCAAGACATCACGGGGCTCTTCGGCAAATTCCAACATATCATCACTGAGTTTAGCCACACGAGCGCATAAAGCAGGATCTTCATCCCCGGGTTCTGCCGGATTTTCAATGGCCTTATTGCTCCGGTAACGTTGCAACTGACCACCCCACAATCCGCCAAAATAGATATAAAAGTCTTTTGAATTATCTTCCAAAACAGCGGGATCAATCGTAAAACTTCCTTTTATAGGATCGCTCTGAGGCACGAATGGACCTTCTGGTTTATCGCTTACAGCTACTCCAATGCGAAAAATATCGTTTTTATCTTTCAATGGAAAATAAAGGTAGTACTTTCCATCTTTGCAAGCCACATCGGGTGCCCACAACTGACGACCAGCCCATGGTATATCTTTCACAGCAAGTGCCACACCATGATCAGTCACTTCACCATCCACACTATCCATCGAGAAGACATGATAATCACGCATATCGAAATGATCACCATTATCATTTTCAGGAATGCCCGATTCAATATCGTGCGAGGGGTAAATGTAGATTTTACCATTAAACACATGAGCCGAAGGATCGGCAGTATAAAGATCTTTGACCAGATATCGAGGAGTTTTCATATTTATTAATTAACCCCAACCCCTAAAGGAAGGAGCTGAGTTAGTTTTGTATTTACTTACTTATTTATTTGTTATGTATTTTCTGTTCTTAAGGCTTAGGGGCTTTTTCTGCCATTTTTATAATCGCATTAACAACCGGTTTGGGGTTATAATTCCGGTCGAACAATAAAGGATAATCTTTCCGACCAACTATCGGCCAGTCATTTCGCCACGTTTGTCCGTCAAACACTCCCCACACAGTTACACGACTGATTTTATCATGATGTTTCAAGAACAACCTGAAAAAATCAGTCATCCTGTTATTCCATTTTGTAGCCACAGAGTCCGGCAAACCATCGGGATAAGGGTTCATCTCTTTTTTGTATTTATACGACATAGAGACATCGGCACCACCATCTTGATTGGGAAATGGTATTACGGTTAAGTCTAATTCGGTAATCATCACTTTCACTCCTAACCCCGAAAAAGCAACGATACTTTTTTCTTCTTCAGCAACCGATGGAAAATCCATCGTGAAATGTCCCTGCATGCCAATTCCGTCAACTTTTATACCTGACTGTTTAAGCTTTTTTATCAGGCTCACAACTCCGGCTCTTTTTCCGGGATGAGCCATTGAATAGTCGTTGTAGTACAACTGGGCTTTAGGGTCAGCTTCATGAGCAAACTTAAAAGCCAATGAAATATAGTCTTCGCCTATTATTTTATAAAACTTACTCTCACGAAACGAACCGTCATCATTGATAGCTTCATTCACCACATCCCAGCCCTGAACACGGCCTTTGTAACGGCCTACAAGTGTAGTGATGTGTTTTCTCATGCGTTCTATCAGTACCTCACGCGAAACGTCTTTACCATCTTTACCTACAAATAGCCATGCAGGAGCCTGAGAATGCCATATTAGCGTATGACCAATGATAAACATATGATTCTTCTGACCAAAATCAACAAACTGATCGGATTTCGTAAAATCGAATTCACCTTCTTTCGGCTGAACTTCTTCACTCTTCATACAGTTTTCGGCTACCACCGAGTTAAATTGGTGTTTGATAATCCGGAGAGCAGCTGAATCTTTTCCCAAAACCTGATCGGTATTGATGGCAACTCCAATCAGAAACTTATTTTTTAAAGCGTCTTTTAAAGAGGGTTGCGGTTTTGCGGCGATAACAGATAAACTCACAAACAAGCATACGATAAGCCCCAATCTCTGCAATTTCCTATATTCCATTATTTAGTTCAAATTAAAATATCAAGAGCTTATTTCTCAGTCGTTATTCTTACTTCTACGTTCGGCTAATTCCCCTTGAAGTTTCTCATTCAGGCTTTTTGTAATGGGGTAGAAAAACAAAGCTATAACACCGATAGAGAATGTTACCGCAGGAATTACACTAGCTGTAAGCCGTATTCCTACAATAGCCGAAGTACTTTGAACTGCATTGGGAACAAAACCGAATGAGTCAATAATACTACCACAAATAGCACCACCTATGCCTAGTCCGGCTTTCAGAGCAAATACGATACCTGCAAAAACAAAACCTGTAGCACGGCGATTATTAACCCACTCGGAGTGATCGGCCACATCACCCATCATAGCCCAAAGTAAAGGAATGGTAGGAGCATAAGCCAGACTTTTCAAGATATTAATGATGAATATCATTCCGATATTATCTGTTGGGACAATAAAGAACAGAGCAGTTGACAAGGCGGTAAGAGCCAGACAAACAATAAAAACGTTGCGTTTCCCGAATATTCCGGATAACCATCCGGACAAAAATATAACTGCAAGTAAAGTCACTAGTTGTCCAATCATATTAAACAAACTGAATCCTACAGCAAAAACCTGACTGTTATTCGATGCAATTAATCCAAATGCATTCAGAAAACCATGTAAGGCTCCATAACTTTGACCGGCATCAGCCACCAGTCCAAAGTGACGCAAAAAGTTGAATAAAGCATCTTTATCGACTACATAATTAAAATAATACGACATGCTGCTTCCCCACATGGATAATGTGACGAACAAGAATAAGGTGAGTGCAAACATAGCCTTCCAGGGACGATTACTGATAATATCTTTGAAATCCTGTTTAATAGGCGTTTTTTGATTAACCGGTGGTTTAATTCGCTCTTTAGTCGTGAAAAATGTGATCACTAAAAGTACCACTACCACAGAGGCAAACAGCAAAATGGTACCTTCCCACCCTT
>Ga0209540_10002636_pt1 | contig 12647 bp, 8 predicted proteins | sample BarGraIncu01121A_FD_184501 | JGI IMG/M metagenome (GOLD analysis project Ga0209540, IMG submission 184501) | Arctic peat soil microbial communities from Barrow, Alaska - Barrow Graham LP Incubations 011-21A (SPAdes) (version 2) | ecosystem: Environmental > Terrestrial > Soil > Wetlands > Peat... | reverse complement strand
AACTTCTTAATATGGCAAAACTTAATCCCGGATTCGGCATAGTTTCCTGCAGACAGGTAAATGAGAAAGGCAAAGAGAGCCTTGCATCTGGCGAATTTCCTTCAATTTATAACCTTACAGGATTTCAAAGAGCTATCTTCAGGCACCGCGCACCGCACACCGCACAACGAAGAGAAGCGAAGATCCCGCTTCAGGTGCACAGCACGCCAGATATCAGTTACCCCGACTGGGTATCAGGATCGGTGATTATGATAAAGCATGAAACATTTGATGAGTTGGGTGGGTTTGATGAAGACTTCTGGATGTATTCTGAAGATGTTGATCTCTGCAGAAGAATCAGGAATGCAGGTGGTGAAATAGCTTCTTGCAGCAATATAACCATTGAACACAATCATGGAGGGAGCTCAAGAGTGAATCTTAAAACAACCTCTTTAACAAAAACCGAAGTTCATATTTCACGGCATGTTTACATGAGCAAGCACAAAACCGGATTTGAAAAATTTCTTATCCAATCCTTTCTCATGATTAATAACATCATATCCGGAGCATTAATGGCGCTTGTTGGATTAATACTGTTCTTTATTCCAAAAGTATTTTCCCGTACATTAATTTACTTCAGGCTCATAAAATACTATTCAGGTTCATTTTTAAGGTTATCCTGGATTAGTCCCAGGTCGGTGAATTTCCAAAAAAAGTAAATTTATGCATGAGCGGTTCAGATATAAAACCAAAGAGGAATTAATAGCAAAGTCACTCGATCTGGGATTCAAATTACCCTTTGTTGAAGATATCTCACCTTTGCTAAGGCCTGCATCGGTATCAGGATTTTCTGTTTCAAACAGATTGGTGGTACAACCAATGGAGGGTTATGATTCTGAAGCAGACGGTTCTCCTTCCATGCTTACAAAAAGACGTTATCTCCGGTATGCAGCCGGAGGGAGTGGAATAATATGGTACGAGGCTGTTGCAGTTTCTTCGGGTGGACGATCCAATCCGAGACAGCTGTGGATAAACAAAGACAACTTTGCCGCATACGCCAAATTAAATGAAGAGGTTAGATCATCAGCATCTCATAACGGAAGAGTGCCATTTCTGGTTATTCAGCTAACTCACTCCGGAAGATATAGCAAACCCGAAAGTAAGCCGGATCCACAGGTAGCAGCCTATAATATGATCCTTGATAAAGCAAACCCATATATTCTTACTGATGATGACCTGAAGAGAATTCAGGACCAATATGTTATTGGCGCTCGACTATCTGGCGATGCCGGTTTTGACGCGATAGATATAAAAGCGTGTCACGGGTACCTGATAATTGAACTGCTGGCGGCCAAAACACGCTTGAATAGTATTTATGGTGGAGAGGACACATCATCGCGGTTCCGCTTTATGCTTGAAACAATTGAAAGGATTAAAGCTGAGGTTCCCGGAATTATAATCACAACAAGGTTGAATATTTCTGACCTGTATCGTGGTGGTTTTGGTGTCGATAAATCGGGAAACCCCGATTTTAAGGAGCCATTATTGCTGGTTGAGGAACTTAAAAACAGGGGAATCAAACTGATAAATATAAGTATGGGCAGTCCTTACTTCAATCCACATACTACACGCCCTTTTGATACTCCTTTGCCAGGGATGCAGATTCCTGATGAACACCCGCTAACCGGTGTAATGAACATGATAAACGGAACCTCACTCTTCCAAAGAAGATTTCCGGAAATATTTATTGTCGGCTCGGCATATTCATATTTGCGGCAATATGCTTCTAATGTAGGAGCAGCAGTTATAAAAAACGGGGATGCTACATTTATTGGATTTGGAAGAAGTTCGTTTGCATACCCATCTCTTCCGCTGGATCTTATCGCTTATGGAAATGCTGACCCTGCAAAAGTCTGTATTGCGTGTTCAGGATGTACCAGGCTGATAAAAAATATGCGCCCCGGAGGATGTGTAATTCGCGACCGTGAAATTTATGGTAATGAACTGAAAAAACTAATAGCAGATGGGAAGTGAAAAAATTGTTATAAGCAACTTTACCCTCGACTATTATCGTGTAAATACACTTATAATCGGAAGCGGAGTTGCATCATTAAATGCTGCCGTGAGCCTGAACGCTATGGGACAGGAAAATATCCTGATTGCTACATCGCAGTGGGGTGGAGGAACATCAAACAATGCCGGATCGGATAAACAGACTTATTATAAACTTTCTCTCAGCGGGAATGAACCCGATTCTGTTTTTGATATGGCCCACGATCTTTTTGAAGGGAAATGTATGCACGGAGATATTGCACTTTGTGAAGCCCAGGGTTCGGTTCAGTCATTCATTAACCTTGCTAACCTTGGAGTGAATTTTCCGCGCGATAAATATGGTTCATGGGCAGGTTACAAGACAGATCACGATCTCCGGTCAAGGGCAACTTCCGTTGGGCCATACACTTCCAAAAGGATGTTTGAAGTTCTGGCCGGGGAAGTCCGCAAAAGAAATATTCCTGTTCTTGATAATCATCATTGCGTTGCCCTTCTGACAAACATGACCGGATCAAAAGTTGTTGGAGCATTGGCAATAAATAAAGCTAAAAAGGACTATACCAAAGCTTTTGTTTTGTTTAACTCAACAAATGTGATATTTGGAACCGGCGGTCCGGGAGGCATTTATGACAAGTCAGTCTATCCGTTATCTCAGAACGGATCAATCGGAATGGCTTTCAATGCTGGTGCGACAGGGCAGAATCTTACCGAATCCCAATTTGGAATAGCATCTGTGAAGTTCAGATGGAATCTGTCGGGTAGTTACCAGCAGGCTATACCAAGATATATTTCAACAGATAATCATGGAAATGATGAAATAGAATTTCTTAATGACTTTTTTCCCGACCTTAAAACTCTTTCTAAAGTCATCTTCCTTAAAGGATATCAGTGGCCTTTTGATTCACGGAAAGTAGATAATTATGGATCGTCACTTATCGATCTGCTGGTCCATAGTGAGATCAACGAGAAGGGAAGGAATGTTTTTCTGGACTTTACCAGAAACCCATCATGGAAGGGTGAATTTTTTAACATCGAAAATATTGATTCCGAAGTATACAAATATCTTAAGAATTCCAATTCTCTTAAAAGAACTCCGGTTGAGAGACTTTTTTCAATCAATGCTCCTGCCGTCGCTCTTTTCAGAGATCACGGTATTGATCTGGAATCGGAACCACTTCAGATTGCAGTTTGTGCCCAGCATAATAACGGAGGACTTAAATCCAACATCTGGTGGGAATCGGATATTAAACACCTCTTCCCGGTGGGTGAAGTAAATGGCACCCATGGCGTTTACAGGCCCGGAGGGGCAGCATTAAATTCGGGTCAGGTTGGAAGTTTCAGGGCATCTCAATATATCTGCAAAAAATATAAAGATCTTCCCCCTGACGAAAATGAATTTCTACGGGAAACGAGGAAGATGACTGAAAACACATTGAAACTGGCCTTCATGTGGATGAATTCGGATAAATCTTCTGTAAATAAACAATTCCTTTCTGAAATACGGAAGAGAATGTCTGATTCAGGCGGACTTATTCGTAACAGACAAAATGTAGAAGATTCTATCCTGGAAGCATTTGATCTTTTAAACCGGCTTCAGGATAATATCGGAGCAAATTCAGTAACAGAACTGGCAGATGCTTTTTCGTTAATCGATAATTGTATTACTCACTTTGTATATCTCAGTGCCATCGGGGTTTATATTGAAAAAGGAGGAAGAAGCAGGGGATCGTATATTGTAACAGATTCCGGTAAGAAAAAAGGTAAAGCTGAAGATGAATCAATCTGGAAACCAGAACTATGTATGTATGACCGGGAAGTAGAGAATAAAATTCTGGAGGTTAACCTCAGAAGCGGGTCTTTAAAAATAAATCTGGCGGAAGTGAGAGAAATTCCGGAGCAGGATCTCTGGTTCGAAAAAGTCTGGAAAGAATATATTGAAGATAATTACTTCAATTGTTGACAAAGTCAGGCAAATCATTACCTTTAAAGCGAATTTACTGAGAAACCTGATTATACTCTTTACGTATGAATGACAAACCTGTAGCCATCATTACAGGAGCCAGCAGAGGGATTGGCAGGTCGGTAGCAATAGCATTAGCTGCTGAAGGCTATGATATTGCTGCTATTGCCCGGTCAGTAGATAGTGAAGGAATGGAAAACCTTGGTCCGGAGGTAGAAAAAAAAGGAGTCCAGTTTTTCCCGGTTGGTTTGGATATTTCATGTACTTCCTGTCAGAAAGAGGTTGTATCCAATATTCTTGAGAGATATGGAAGAATTGATGTGCTCGTAAATAATGCAGGTGTAGCACCACTTCAGAGAAATGATATTCTTGATATGACCGAAGAAAGCTACGACCGGGTTATGAATATTAATCTGAAAGGGCCGGTCTTCTTTGCTCAGAAGATTGCCAGAGAGATGATATGGCTTAAACAGCAGATACCTGATTACAAGCCTGTTATTGTTTTTATGACTTCAGTTTCTGCCGTAAGATCCTCCACAAACAGGGCAGAATATTGTATATCGAAATCGGGATTAAGCATGGCTTCGACAGTTTTTGCCGACAGACTATCCAGAGAGGGAATTCTTGTTTTCGAAGTTCGTCCGGGAGTTATCCAGACAGATATGACTGCAAAAATAAAGGATAAATACGATAAACTTATAAGCGAAGGTCTTGTACCACAGAAAAGATGGGGTCTACCCGATGATATCGGAAAAGCTGTCGCCTCAATCTCAAGGGGTGACTGGAACTTCTCAACAGGCATGGTATTTGAGATCAGCGGTGGCCTGAATATCAGTAAGCTCTGATAGCTTTTTCTGAATCTCCTGCAAAATCCTAAATTTTTTTTACAAAGATTGAACAAAAGGATAATTCCTGATGTTTAGTCTGTGCACTATAAATTTTATTAAATGAAAAGAACATTATTTTTTTTGGCATTATCGGGGTTGATATTTGTAAACGCAGGTGCGCAGAATAAATTAACTGCCGACACCACTGCTACCAAATTATTTTGGTTGGGTGAAAAAGTGACTGGTCAGCATACCGGAACTTTAAAGTTAGAATCGGGTTGGCTTAACTGGCTGGATAATAAGATAGTTTCAGGTGAGTTCAACATCAATATGGCTTCATTGAAAGAAACGGAAAACAATAAGATACTTACGGGCCACCTGAAATCCGATGATTTTTTTGGAGTTGCCAAATACCCTCTGGCAAAACTCATTATTACAGGAAGCACTCCATTTGATAAAGGATCAGGTGTTGTAACAGGGACGCTTACCATTAAAGATGTTACAAACCCGATAGAATTTAAAGCGACCATGCAGAAAAAGGATGAGGGTACATGGTTCTTTGCGAATATTTCTGTCGATCGCACAAAATATAATATTCGTTACGGATCAGGTTCATTCTTCGATAACCTTGGCGACAAGACCATTTATGATGACTTCAAGGTGAAGGTGAATAGTTTGGTAAAATAATTGTAAGAACGACAATAAACTAGAAATAATTTTCCCGCTTATAGCGCGGATTTCCGCAAATTTGATCTGTGGAAATCAGCGAGATCTGCGGGAATTTTTTTTAAAGAGATCTGATAAATTCCAGGTTTCCTCATCAAAAAATTAATATCAAAGTCTTGGTAAAGTCGTAAATCATGACAATATTGTATTCTCAAAACAATATTGTATATGACAAACGAAATGACCGCCTCCGCCAACCGTCAGAAACTTGTTACACAGGGTTTCCTTGTTCCATTCATACTTATTACAAGCCTTTTCTTTCTCTGGGGTATAGCTCATGGTATGCTTGATACACTGAACAAACATTTTCAGGATATGCTGCATATGTCAAAGGCACAGTCGGGAATGATCCAGTTTTCAGTCTACATGGCCTATTTTGGCATGGCACTTCCGGCAGGTTATTTTATGAAAAGATTTGGATATAAAAGAGGCATCATTCTCGGATTGTCTCTTTTTTCCTCCGGCGCCTTTCTTATTGCTGCCACAACAACATTCGAATCATTCTGGATATTTCTTATCTGTCTGTTCATAATGGGATGTGGACTTGCCACCCTCGAAACTGCTGCTAATCCCTATACTACCAAGCTGGGTCCAAAGGAATCGGCCGAGCGACGCATTAATTTTTCTCAGTCGTTCAACGGTCTTGCCTGGGTCATTGGTCCGCTTATCGGACTGTTTATTTATGGCAATCATAGTAATGTTGCAGGAGAGAAGCTAAGTTCCATGGTACTGCCATATTGTGTTATAGGAGGAACAGTACTGCTAGTTGCCCTTTTATTTGTTTTTACAAAATTGCCGGAAATAAAGGAAGAGGAAATCTCTGACGAAAATTCCAATGTTTCTTCAAATGGCAGTACCGGCAAACCTCTTATTAAGCATCGTCATTTTGTTCTGGGTGTGATAGCACAGTTTTGTTATGTTGCAGCACAAACAGGTGTATTCAGCTATCTGATAAACTTTGTAACTGATGTTAACCAGAATCCCCATTTTGATGTCGCCTACGGACCATACTTCCTTTCAATTGGATTTGTATTATTTATGATAGGCCGGATGTCGGGCAGTTTCCTGATGAGAGTTTTTGAACCGACGAAATTGCTCAGCATATATGCATTGATGTGCTGCCTTTTACTTCCTTTTGTAAGCATAAGGGCAGGATGGATATCGCTTATTGCACTCTATGGCGTTTTCTTTTTTATGTCAGTAATGTTTCCTACAATTTTTGCGCTGGGGATTAAGGATCTTGGTCCGAAAACAAAAAAGGCATCTTCATTTATCGTTATGTCAATAGTCGGAGGAGCCATTTTTCCTCCTGTTATGGGACTGATAGCTGATAAATTCAATATGTCGGTCGGCTTTTTTGCTCCTATTCCTCTTTTTGCCTTTATTCTTTTTTACGGTTTGAAGGGACATAAAGTGGAGACAGCAGGTTAAACTTTTGCGATCTGGTCACGCATAAATGACAGGGCACCGGAAGCCTGTTCTTCAAGGTTCTTCCAGTTACATTCGATAGACATTCTTCCCTCATATCTCACATCCTTCAGGGCTTTGAAGTATGGTGTAAAATCTTCATTATTTACTCCGGGTGCAGATCGGCCCGTCTTTTCAGCAATATGCGTATGATATAACAGATCACCGTATTTTGTAATGTTGGAGGGACTTTCATTTTCCATCAACATGTGATAAAGATCGGCCAGTAATCTGAAATTCTCGTGATTTACTGCTTTAACAATATCGCCTCCCTCGGCAACCGAATTAATGAAGTTGCACTCTTTTGTATTAAGCGGTTCCAGAGATATTACAACATTATATTTCTTTGCAACCGGAGCGAGTTGCTTACAAAGGAAAATGAACTGTTGTTTTGCCTCCTCTCTTGAAAAGCCTTCCGGAATTGCCCTTGCCCCGCCGCTGCCAAAAACGATTGTTTTCATTCCGGTCATCTGAGCTCTCCTGAAGGCTGTCTCCCCGAATTTTAAGATCTCTTCATGTAAAGGAGCAGGACCTACACATTTCAGGTTGCCGGGAAGAAACGAGTTACTTGCTTCCACAGGAAGTTTTGATGTTTTCAACAGGAGTAGTTTTTGTTCGAATACAGATTCGGGTTCTGCAGGAACAAGGAATCCTCTTACATTTTCTTCGACAAATGAATATCCGGCAGCCGCAAGGATTGCGTTATTCGAGATACCTGTAGATATACCTATCCTTTCAAGAAATTTGCCTGCTTCAGAAACAACTCCAAGAGAACTGAATGGTCTGAGATAAAAAGCTGATCCTGCGATTACTGAGAATCTTAAAAAATCGCGTCTTGATGTTTTCATGAAATATGAAGAATTTTAATTGAGTTTTCGATCCTTATTATAAGACAATTATTAAATTTGATAACAACTTGATTTATTACAAATTTAATTAAAGTAATCTACTTCTTTGTCTTACTTTGTATATTAACTATTAAAACCATTGTCTGTGGAAAAACTGGCTCTAAAAGAAAAAATCGGGTATGCTCTTGGCGACGGGGCAGCAAATATTGCCTGGCGTGGTGTGGCGACTTTCTTATTTATTTTTTATACTGATGTATTTGGTATAAATCCCGCCGCAGTGGGATTACTCATGTTAATTGCCCGATTCAGTGACGGGATTATCGATATTGCAATGGGTGTTATCTGCGACAGAACAAATTCCAGATATGGCAAATTTAGACCCTGGATATTATGGACAGCCATTCCACTGGGAGTGACTTTATCACTGCTGTTTACATCCCCTAAATTTGGTCCGACAGGTAAAATAATTTATGCTTACGCTACCTATCTGATATTTTTTCTTGTATACACTGCGAATAATATTCCATACGGTGCATTAATGGCTGTCATGTCCGGCGACGATAAAGAACGTACAAGTCTGGGTTCATATCGCATGGTTGGCGCATTTACGGGGGGTATGGTGGTTCAGGGAGCTTTATTGTTTTTAGTTGTGCACTTTGGCAATATTAATCCGTCAGTTAATATTAATAAGCTGGACCCCCAAAAATATGAAGTAACAGTATCGACAGATAAGGATGTTAAAAATGTGAATATCAAAACTGAAAATGGGATTGCCCTGTTTAGTTGGGATAATTCCGGAATGGCCGACAGTCTTAACGTCCCCACCAAGGGAAAAAGCTTTTCAATGGAAGCACAAAAAAAATACTCTTTTGTCGTTTCCGGTGAAGAAAACCTTGAAGCCAAAGACATAACTATCATTGATCAGAAAAGAGGTTACAGCAATTCCATTTATCTTTTATCGGTTTTCCTGTCACTTTTTCTGATGGTAACTTTCGCAACCACAAAGGAACGTGTACAACCTCCAAAAGAGCAAAAAACAAGTTTGGGCAAAGACCTGAAAGATCTTATCAGAAACAGGCCCTGGATCATCCTCCTTGTCATTGGGCTGTTATTCAATATTTATAATTCGATCAAACAAGGTATTGTGGTTATCTATTTTTCCCATTATTTGCACAATCAGCTGCTGGCAGCTTCTTATATGGTAGGATTAATGCTGGCTTCAATTGCAGGAGCTATGATAACTTCTCCTCTTGGAAAACGTCTTGGCAAACGCAATCTGTTCATTTATGCACTGATTTTTTCAGGTGCAGTAAATGCCTTACTTGTTTTTTGCGGTCCAAATAATATTATACCCATTTTCACCATCGGTATTATCTCGGAGTTTGGAGCTGCAATATTCCCGACACTCTTCTTTGCCATGCTTGGTGATGCTGCCGATTACTCGGAATTCAAGAATGGACGAAGAGCCACTGGGCTTGTTTACTCCGCTGGTTCTTTTGCTACCAAATTCGGAGGTGGTTTAGCCGGTGCAATTATTGGATTTGTGTTAGCAGCATTTAATTACAACGGACAAGATACAGTTGCCATTCAGGGTGCAGTTCCGGGTATTATAATGCTTATGAGCTGGATACCGACAATTATTACCCTGATTGCAGCCGGTGTGATGACACTCTATCCGTTAAATCAGAAGAAAATGGATGCAATTACTATTGAATTAAATAATAGAAGAGCCAAAGCACAACAAAATCAACAATAACTCTAAAAGAATATAAATCAAATAAATATGAAATACGGTTACTTCGACGACAAGAAAAGGGAATACGTGATAAATAATCCACGTACCCCATGGCCATGGATTAATTACCTGGGGAACGAAGATTTTTTCTCACTCATTTCAAATTCTGCGGGAGGGTATACCTTTTATAAAGATGCCAAGTTCCGCAGGATTACCCGGTACAGGTATAACAATGTACCAATGGACAGCGGAGGCAAATATTTCTATATAAACGATGGAGACTGTGTATGGTCACCGGGATGGAAACCCTGCAAAACAGAGCTGGACACTTATGAATGCCGTCATGGGATGAATTACACTAATATAAAAGGTGAAAAAAACGGGATAATAGCCAACGTACTTTATTTTGTTCCGCTGAAAACATGGGCTGAGGTTCAAAGACTTACGCTGACCAATAACTCAAAGAAAACAAAGAAGCTTAAAGTTTTTTCATTTACAGAATGGTGCTTATGGAATGCTGCCTCTGATATGGAAAACTTCCAGCGGAATTTTTCTACTGGTGAAGTTGAAATAGAAGGATCGGTAATATACCATAAAACAGAATACAAGGAAAGGCGCGATCACTATGCCTATTACTCTGTGAATGTTCCGGTTCAGGGATATGATACTGACCGTGAATCCTTCTTCGGACTATATAATGGATTTGATGAACCACAGGTGGTAGCTGAAGGCAAACCAGGAAACACCGTAGCTCATGGCTGGTCGCCTATTGCTTCACATTATATTGAGGTGGAACTGAAGCCCGGAGAATCAAAAGATTTCATCTTTATCCTGGGATACGTAGAAAATAAACAGGATGAAAAATGGGAGTCAAAAAACATAATCAATAAGAAAAAAGCTAAAGAGACCATAGCCAGGTTTAATAGTGTTTCAAAGGTTGATGCCGCGCTTGCTGATCTGCGGAATTACTGGGACAACCTCTTAAGCATATACACAGTAGACTCAGGAGACGAAAAGGTCGACAGGATGGTTAACATCTGGAACCAGTATCAGTGTATGATCACGTTCTGTTTTTCACGTTCAGCTTCTTTCTTCGAATCAGGTATAGGAAGGGGTATGGGTTTCAGAGACTCCAATCAGGACCTTACTGGGTTTGTACATCAGATACCCGAACGAGCCCGCGAAAGGATTATAGATATAGCTTCTACCCAATTTCCTGACGGAGGTTGCTATCATCAGTACCAGCCGCTTAATAAACGAGGAAATAACGATATTGGTGGCGGCTTCAACGACGATCCGCTATGGCTTATCCTTGGTACCGTAAGTTATATTAAGGAAACAGGTGATTTTGGCATTCTGGATGAAAAAGTGCCTTTTGACAATGATATTTCAGTTGCACGAAGCTTATTCGACCATCTCACTGTTTCATTTGACCATGTTGTAAACAATCTTGGTCCTCATGGTCTTCCATTGATTGGCAGGGCTGACTGGAATGATTGTCTGAACCTGAACTGTTTTTCAAACGATCCGAATGAATCATTCCAGACTACTGAAAACAAAACAGAAGGATCTAAAGCCGAATCTGTTATGATTGCAGGTCTGTTTGTGGTTTATGGTCGTGATTATATTGACCTATGCAAAAAGCTGGGTAAAAATAAGGAAGCAGAACGTGCACAAAAACTGGTCGATACGATGGTTGATGTTATTAAGAAGTATGGATGGGACGGAGAGTGGTTTATCAGGGCATATGACTATTACGGCCATAAAATCGGAAGCAATGAAAATGAAGAATCAAAAATCTTTATTGAATCACAAGGCTGGTGCACAATGGCCGGAATAGGCAAGGAAGAAGGCCTTTGTACAAAAGCGCTGAATGCTGTTAAAGAGAGACTCGACAGTAAATATGGAATTGTGCTTAATAATCCGGCCTTCACTAAATACTATATTGAATATGGCGAAATTTCTTCATACCCTGCAGGTTACAAAGAAAACGCCGGTGTTTTCTGCCACAATAATCCATGGATCATGATCGGTGAAACCGTTGTCGGAAACGGGAACCGTGCCTGGGAATATTACAAAAAAATCTGCCCCTCATACCTTGAAGATATCAGCGAGTTGCATAAGACTGAACCATACGTTTATGCTCAGATGGTTGCTGGAAAGGACGCTTTTAAACCGGGGGAAGCCAAGAATTCATGGCTTACGGGGACTGCATCTTGGAATTTCTATGCTGTTACACAGTTTATGCTAGGTATCCGTCCCGAATATGACGGTCTTTTGATTGATCCGTGCATCCCCACAGACTGGAAAGGTTTTAAGGCAGTAAGAAAATTCAGGGGTGCTGTCTATGAGATTGAAGTTGTCAATCCATATGGAAAATCCAAGGGCATAAAAGAAGTCGTAATCGATGGCCAGAAATACGGATCGAATCTCATTCCTGTTTATAAGTCTGGTACTATACATAAAGTGAAAATTGTTATTGGTTAGACAGGATTACCAAAAGTACCCTGCCTTTGATATTCAGAACATGGATACAAAATTAAAATCAGGCGACGATTTTTATTCTTTTACCAATGGCACCTGGCTAAAGAATAATCCGATTCCTGCAGATAAAAATTCGAAAGATGCTTTTGATGAACTCTTTGAAAGAAACAGAGAAAATATCAGAGAAATAATAATTAATGCAGCTACTGCAAAGGAGGTTGTCCCTGGCAGCAATAAACAGAAGATCGGTACATTCTATAAATCCGGAATGGATACGGTTAAAATCGGGGAACAGGGTATTAAACCCTTAAAAGTATTCTTCGATAAGATTGAATCCATCAAGTCTAAAGATGATGTTCAGCTGACAGGGGCATTCTTTCAGAGTTATTCGATAAGTCCGTTCTTTTATCTTTTCTCAAATCAGGATTCAAAAAACAGCAACAATGTTATAGCACAGTGCTATCAGGCAGGCCTTGGACTTCCGGAACGCGATTATTATTTCAATAATGACGAATCAACAAAGAAGATAAGGGAAAAATATCTCATTCATTTGATATTGAAGGACTTAA
>Ga0209540_10002631_pt1 | contig 12655 bp, 8 predicted proteins | sample BarGraIncu01121A_FD_184501 | JGI IMG/M metagenome (GOLD analysis project Ga0209540, IMG submission 184501) | Arctic peat soil microbial communities from Barrow, Alaska - Barrow Graham LP Incubations 011-21A (SPAdes) (version 2) | ecosystem: Environmental > Terrestrial > Soil > Wetlands > Peat... | reverse complement strand
TCCACCGGAAATTGTTCGGGGTGGCGTAAAGCCCAGGCCAGTTTGGGATCTATTTCCAAATCCAGATCAGGATATTTCTCATCTACAATCTCATCTACTTTGAATTCGTAGAAGCGGAGTAACCAGTCGGCCTGATAAAGCCTGTTTTCGCGCACCAGTGGTGCTTGCTTTACAGCAGGCAACCTGTTGTCGTATGAATTGACGGGGATATAGCCTGAATAGTATACCCTTTTCATGCTGGGACGCTGATAAAGCGAAGCCGAGGTTTGCAGTATTTGCTTGTCGCTTTCGTTGGTAGCACCAATAATCATCTGTGTGCTTTGTCCGGCGGGTGCAAAGCGCGGAGCATATCGATGTTTTTGACGCTCTTCTGCGCTTTCGAGTACGCCCTGCTGAATGTACAGCATGGGCTTATAAACACTCTCGTGATCCTTTTCGGGTGCCAGCATTTTGAGGTTTTCCTCGGTGGGTATTTCTATGTTCACACTCATACGGTCGGCATACAAGCCGGCTTCATGTACCAGTTGCTGACTGGCACTGGGAATACTTTTCATGTGAATATATCCGTTGAACTTATGAACTGTGCGGAGTTCTTTTACTACCCGCACCATACGTTCCATGGTATAATCGGCATTGTTTATAACCCCCGAGCTGAGAAACAACCCTTCTATGTAGTTGCGGCGGTAAAATTCGATGGTAAGTTCCACCAGTTCCTCAACGGCAAAAGTGGCGCGGCGGATATCATTGCTCCGGCGGTTGATGCAGTAAGCACAATCAAAGATGCAATAATTAGTAAGCATGATTTTGAGCAACGATACACAACGTCCATCCTCGGTGAAGCTGTGGCATATTCCCCAACCGGCTGTACTGCCAATGCCACCCGGAGTGTTTTTCCGGGTAGTGCCGCTGGAGGCGCACGAAACATCGTACTTTGCCGACTCAGCCAGGGTTTTAAGTTTCTCGAGGACTTCTTCTTTCATCTAATGCAAAGTAACGGATTTTGTTCCATAAAAAAGTACCGCCGGATATTAAAATTCAATTCATGTTGATAAGTTTTGAGTGCCAGATTAGGTGCTTTATTTCTACCCCTGTTTGCAATTAATTAGGGAGAGTTGTTTACTTTCTACCAATCATTTATTCCTTGAAATACTGTAGTTTCCCCGAATTTCTTTATTTTTGTGGCAGAAAAATGAGTCTTTCTCTTCTCTTAAACAGCATTGGTATGAAAAAACTCTTCTTACTCCCGCTTCTCATCTTAAGTTTGGCTGCTTCGGCTCAGACAATTTATCATACTCAGATTTTTAATCCGAATATAAAAACCCTGCAAATAGGCGTGGTCGGTACAAAGCTTGGTTTACCCATTATGCAGCTTAATAGTTCGGATGTGATGCAGGTAAGTTTCGATGAAATGTCGCACGAAGCACATGCTTACGGTTATAAAGTGATTCATTGCGATGCTGACTGGACGGCTTCGGATCTTGTCAGCTCCGAATACCTGAGTGGCTTTACTTCGGGGAGTATTACCACCGATACTTTGTCGCTTAACACTACTTATTTGTATACTCATTACGCATTTTTGTTGCCCAACGAAGATCTTAGTTTTAAACTTTCGGGAAATTATGTGGTGCTGATCTACGAGGACAATAAAGTGGATAAACCCATTGCGCAGGCTTGTTTCTCGGTGGTAGAACCGCAAATAGGTATTTCGGCCACGGTGCGTGGAAATACAGACTCCGAATTCAGCGGAAAATCTCAGCAGCTGGATTTCGACTTGTCGTTGAACGGTTATCAGGTGCGTGATGCCATTTCGGAAATCAAGGTAGTGGTACGCCAGAATAACCGGACAGATAATCAGGTTACCGGGATTAAACCAACCTATCTGGCAAGTTCGAAATTGAGCTATATAAATAATGCTGCTTTGATATTCGAGGGAGGATATGAATATCATCGTTTTGATATCTCGTCGGTTTACGCTGCGGGCGAAGGTGTAGAGCGGATTGTTTATACACAGCCACATTACGAAGCTGTTTTGACGAACGATAAAGTGAAAACAACCCAAACTTATCAGGCTTATCAGGATGTAAACGGAAAATTTGTGATTAATCTTCAAGGTGCGGAAAACAGTAATACCGAAGCCGATTATATGTTGGTACATTTCAATCTTCCCACTACCCAGCCTTTTTTTGATGGTCAGTTGTATCTGGGAGGCGAGTTTAATTATAATCAGTTAGACGATGGGGTACGACTGAAATACGACGGGAAAACCGAAAGTTATTCTCAAACCGTTTTACTGAAACAAGGCGGGTATAACTACCAGTACTGGTTTGTGCCTAAAGGTGAACAGAAAGCTTCGGCCCAACGTGTAGATGGAAGTTACTGGCAAACGGGCAATGAATACACGATTTATGTGTATCACCGTCCGTGGGGTGCGCGTTACGATAAGTTAGTGGGAGTAAAGATTGTAAATTGACAATTTTATCTTGTCGTCAAATCTTCACATTCACCATTTTTTTTGTACTTTTGCGGTTTAAATTAAACGTATTAATATAACTTTGGAATTATTCAAATATACATTAAATGAAAGTATATAAATTCGGAGGCGCATCAGTGCGTTCGGCGGAAGGAATCCGCAATATTGCGCGTATTGTTTCAGGGATTGACGATGATCTTTTTATTGTGGTTTCGGCCATGGGAAAAACCACTAATGCCATGGAGGCGGTGTTGGATTTTTTTATGAAAGCCGACCGCGAAGCTGCTCTTCAGAGATTATCCGAAGTGGAATATTATCACGATCTGGTGATTACCGATTTATTTCTGGATAAAAAAAATGGCGTAAAGGCTGTGAAACCTTTGTTTGATGAGTTGAAAAAAATAATAACTCATGGAGTGGGCGACGACTACGATCGTTGGTATGACCGTTTGGTTTCTTTTGGTGAAGTGATTTCAACGAAGGTAGTATCTGCTTTTCTTACCGAATCGGGTATTGATAATGCATGGCTGGATATGCGGGGCTTGTTGGTGACCGACAGTAATTACCGCGAAGCCAATGTGCGCATGGACGAATCTCAGGTCAGGTTGCAACAGGCTGCCGATTTTACAAAGAACCGCATATATATCGGTCAGGGATTTATAGGAGCCAATATTAAGGGCGAACCTACCACGCTGGGACGCGAAGGTTCCGATTATTCGGCTGCGGTGGTAGGCAATTTGCTCGATGCTGACAGTGTGTCTATCTGGAAAGACGTTCCGGGTATTTTGAATGCCGATCCACGCATTTTTGATAACACCGTGCTTATTCCCGAGCTTACTTACCTCGATGCCGTTGAGCTGGCATATAGTGGAGCGCAGATCATTCACCCGAAAACTATCAAACCGCTCGAAAACAAACAAATCCCGTTGTATGTACGTCCGTTCGGAAGTCCGTCCGAAGCCGGTTCTGTTATCAAAGCTTCTACCGAGCACCCTATTGATGTTCCGGTATTGATACTTCGTAAAAAACAGGTGTTGGTTACTATTCGTCCGCGAGATTTTTCTTTTGTACTGGAAGAGAGCTTATCGAAAGCCTTTGCCGTGATGAACAAACACCGTCTGAAGGTATCTATGATTCAAAGTTCAGCTGTTAGCATCTCGGTATGCGTGGACAATACCCGTTACTTGTCCGGAGCACTTGACGAACTGGGGAATGACTTCAAAGTGACCTATAACGACGGACTGGAGCTACTTACCATTCGTGGCATTATGAACGAAATAGTAGAAAAGACAACAAAAAATCGTACTATTTTACTTAGTCAACGTACCCGAAGAAGCGGACGCTTTTTGATGAAGGAAATTTAATCGACTATTACCGTGAAGCTGCATCGTAAATAAGAAATCGTCATTATCGAATGACGTAAGTAAGCGGAAGAATATAATGTCGTATTTTCAAAAAAGAATGGAACGCTGATTTTACGGATTGAGCGGATAAAAACGGATGATAATTAAACGGATCTAAAAACAGATTTTAGTCATGCAAGCAAGACAGATAAAATCCTGAACTACAAAAAATCATTCTGACTAGTCGGAATTAAAATTCGTACAAAAATCCGCTAGATCAGCGTTTATCCGCGTTCTAATCTTCTTTTCTTTTTGATATAATTATGCGACATTATATTTATCCAAGTACTTATCATGTGATTAGTCTTTTTTATTGTGAAAAGTCAATGCTTTATCTTTGATGATGGATTCCCATTCCTGCTCAAAGTTTGGAGTGAAAATATTGTTACCTAATTGTGTTTCTATGTTAGCTATTTTCCAAAATCTTCCTTCAGAGATTTCAACGGGATCTGCATCAATCTCGCCATTAAAAATAGTGTAAAAGCTATGAACTAATTCAGCTTCCTGATGTGATATAAATTTATAGCGAGTTATAAACGTTGGTACAAAATCACTAATTCCGAGTTCTTCACGTGCTTCACGTCTTAAAGCTGCTTCAATCTCTTCACCATAATCAACATGTCCACCTACCGAAGTGTCCCATTTTCCCGGTTGAATATCTTTGTTTAAGGCCCTCTTTTGCAGGTATAATTCGCCCGCAGAATTGAATACGTGCAAATGTACCACAGGATGAAGTATAAATGTTCCCGAATGGCATTCGGTACGTGTTGCTTTGCCAATGATGTTGCCATCTTCTTCTACGGCAGGAAAATATTCAATGTTGTCCATTCGTTTAAGCTTTTTATTTATTTGCAAAGGACAGAATAAAAAATGAAATGGAACTTATTTATCATCAGAATTTAACATGCTATATAGATAATTTGCTCACTTTTATATTCACTGATTGCGGCATTTCTAAAGAATTGTAGTATCTTTGCGTTTAGAATTGGAAATGCATATTTACATAATTTCACTAACCACTGTTAGGTCTGTTTGTCTGTTTATTCTCTTGTCGAAATCAGTGGTGAATGGTGTGAAGTTGCAATGATTTAGTATCTAAACTAATTATTTGGATGAAAGATTTTAAAATCGCTGTTATTGGATTGGGCTATGTTGGCTTGCCATTAGCAATAGAATTTGGTAAAAAATATAAAGTCCTTGGATTTGATATAAATAAAGAACGTATTGAAGAATTACAACAGGGTGTTGATCATACGTTAGAAGCAGATTTGGAAGGTCTGCGCGAATCTACGGCTCTACGGAAACAAAATCCGGAGCTGGGTCTGTCATTTTCATCTGATGAAGCCGATCTTAAAGACTATAATACGTATATAGTAACTGTCCCCACTCCGATAAATAATTTCAATATGCCTGATCTGCGGCCCCTTATCAAGGCTTCGGAAATGCTTGGACGGGTTATTTCCAAGGATGACATTGCTATTTATGAATCCACCACTTATCCGGGTTGCACCGAAGAAGACTGTGTGCCTGTAATCGAAAAGGTATCCGGACTGAAATTTAATCAAGACTTTTTTGCAGGTTATAGTCCCGAGCGGATTAATCCCGGCGATAAAATAAATACACTCACCAAAATTAAAAAAGTAACATCAGGTTCCACACCTGAAATTGCCAACCGTGTAAACGATCTCTATGCATCCATTATCACGGTGGGTACTCACAAAGCTCCCAGTATTAAAGTAGCAGAAGCTTCTAAGATTATAGAAAATGCTCAGCGTGATGTCAATATTTCCTTTGTAAATGAGCTTGCTCTTATTTTTGACAAAGTTGGTATTGATACGAATGATGTAATTGATGCCGCCGCTACCAAATGGAATTTTCTTAAGTATCGTCCCGGTTTAGTTGGTGGACATTGTATTAGTGTTGATCCGTATTATCTGGCCAGTAAAGCCGAATCGTTGGGCTATGTTCCGCAGGTTATTCTTTCAGGTCGCCATGTCAACAACAGTATTGCTCCTTTTATAGCCAATAAGGTATTGAAATTGATGATTCAGAAGATTCATTCCATTAAAGGTTCAAATGTGCTGATATTAGGTGTGACTTTTAAAGAAAATTGTCCGGATATTCGAAATACTAAAGTTGTTGATATTTACCGCGAGTTATGTGAGTTCGGATTAAATGTTGATATTTATGACCCCTGGGCCTCTAAAGAGGAAGTGAAGCGTGAATATGGCATTGATATTCTGAATAAATTCGATCCATCCAAAAAATACGAAGCCATTTTACTAGCAGTAGCTCATACCGAATTTGAATCCATAAATTTTGAAGAATATTATAAAGCCGGTACTGTTGTATTTGATGCGAAAGCGGTGATCGACAGGCGCTGGGTTGATGGAAGACTTTAGGCAGTGAACAGTCATCAGTTATTAGCCATCAGTGAGTAGTTATTAGTTATAATCTGTAAAGTTTAAAGAGCCAGTGATCCTAAAACCGAATATTTTACGTTGGTATGCTGTATATACAGCTCCGAGGGCTGAGAAAAAAGTAAGTGAACGTTTTTCTGAGGCTGGTATTGAGCATTATCTGGCATTGCAAACTGTAAAGCGTCGATGGAGTGATCGGGTAAAAGAAGTGGTTGTACCGGTAGTAAACGGTTATATTTTTGTACATATATTACCTATCGATTTTGATCGGGTAACAAAAATTTATGGCGCTATCGCTTTTGTCAAAGAAGGTGGGCAACCGGCTCCGATTCCGGATAATCAAATGGATAATCTCCGGTTTATGGTTGAAAATTCGGATGAACCGGTCGAGTTCAGCCAGGAGAATTTTGAACGTGGAGAATCGGTTTGTATTAGCAAAGGTCCGCTGGAGGGAATGTTGGGTGAACTGATAGAGGTGAAAGGAAAACATAAGGTATTGGTTCGGCTCGAACGATTTGGTTCGGCTATTACCACAGTGCCTGTTTCGTTTATCGAAAGAATTAAATAATAAGGACTACAGCGTGCAACGTTTATACAGCATGCAACGTCTGTAGTATGAAATAATATTTCAGGTTAATAAATTGATTTCATTACCCCCTTCTGGGAGTGACGAACCTCTTTATATCAATACCAAAAAAGTTTTGAAATTTAGACACTAATTAGTTCACATTTTTTTAACGAATATTTATGAAGAAAATTAATCTTGTTTTACTGGCATGTTTGTTTGTCGGTAGCCTGCTAGCTCAGAATATTGATGTAAGTAAATTAAGTCCCGAACAACTGGCTGCTTATAAAAAATATAAAAGTGGTAGCAGTGGATCGGTAACTAATACTACGCCTGATAATGTGACTGAAAGATCGGTCAATGATGATGATGACGATAGTAATGTGGATGGCGATGGAACAGATCAGTCAAACTCAAAGCAAAATGCAACAAACAGGAACCAGAGAAACAGAATTTCAAAACAAAATAAATATAAGTACAACTATAAGTATGACGAGCAGAACCCGGTTGTCAAACCTAATGCTATCTTCGGTTCGTATTTATTCAGCAAAAATAATCTGACTTTTGAACCAAAATTAAATATTCCTACACCTCCTAAATATATTCTGGGTACCTACGATGAACTGATTATCGATGTATCGGGAATGTACGAAGCTAATTATAAGCTAAAAGTAAGTCCCGAAGGTTTTGTCCGGGTACCGAATGTAAGTCCTATAAAGGTCAGTGGGCAGACCATTGAATCTGCTACGAGAAGCATTAAGAGCCGACTCTCTTCTATCTATCCCAGCTCACAAATAAATGTTACACTGGGTAGTATCCGTAGTATCCGTGTGACTGTAGTAGGTGAAGCTACCCGCCCGGGCACGTATACCTTACCTTCATTGGCTACCGCCTTTAATGCTCTTTATGCTTGTGGTGGTCCGGATTCTATCGGTTCTATGCGTGATATTAAAGTCGTTCGACACGGTAGGGTGGTTGCCAATGTGGATGTATATAACTTTTTGCTGGATGGTGCTTTTACAAATAATATCGGTCTGCAGGATGAAGATGTAATTAAAATAGAACCATATAAAGTGCGTGTAAGTATTGCCGGAGCTGTGAAACGCAAAGGCTTTTTTGAAGCTTTGCCTGGTGAAACAATGAAACATTTAGTGCGTTTTGCCGGTGGGTATAACGACAATGCTTATAAGGCACTTATTACGACTATTCGATTGACCGATAAAGGAAAAACAGTGGTTGATGTAGCTGAAAAACAGTTTGCGGCCTTTAAATTACAATCGGGTGATTCTTGTTTTGTATCCACTACTTCTACAAAATTCGACAACCGCGTTGATATCAGTGGGTCGGTTTATCGTCCCGGAACGTATGCGCTGGATTCGGGAATGACCGTAAAACAATTGATTACTAAAGCAGAAGGAATCAAAGAAGATGCCTATCTGAATATGGCTTTTATTAATCGTAAACAAGCTAACCAGATACCTGAAATTATCGGATTTAATCTAGGTGAGGTGCTGCATGGAGATAAAGAGGATGTTGCTCTTCAAAAAGACGACTCGGTAGTGATCCGTAGTTTATTTGATTATCGGGAAGGTCAAACCGTATCTATTCAGGGAGCTGTTCAGAAACCGGGAGAGTTTAAGCTGGTAGAGAATATAACATTGAAAGATCTGATATTTAAGGCCAAAGGATTTACTGAAATGGCAAATACCGATTCGGTGGAGTTGGTGCGCATTATTAAAGATCGTCAACGCTTGCTTTTGACTAACGAACGAACCATTGTATATAAATTTGCGCTGGATAAAGATCTCAATTTCAAAAGAGGAGGAGCCGATATGGTACTCGAAAATGGCGATCAGGTTATTGTTCGTACCATTTCCGGCTATGAACAAATTCGCATGGTGAAAGTGGAAGGCGAAGTGCTGCAACCCGGAAACTATAGCATAACCAATAAAGCTGAACACATTTCAGATCTGATTAAGCGTGCCGGTGGATTTAGTCAATACGCTTATCCGCTCGGTGCTTACCTGATTCGCACAGAAAGACTAACCGGGGTACAACAAAAAATGGATCAACTCACCAAAGAAAATGCTAAAAAGCAACTGAAAGGTAAAAATGATAATAAAGTGGATGCCTCATTGGTAAAAGCCGGTGGAAGTACAGATGCATTAAGTGATGCAGACTCTATTCAGGGTAAAATGTCGAAAAACTCTAAACTGGATAAGGTCTTTAAATCCGAAGGAATCGTGGGTATTAATCTGATGGAAATCATGAAACATCCGGGCGGTAAAGATGATTTTTATCTGGAAGAAGGAGATGATATTTTTGTTCCCCGCGAATTGCAAACCGTAAAGGTTATGGGCGAAGTGCTTTTCCCCACCTATGTGGGTTACGAAAAGGGTAAAAGCCTGAGAAGTTATATCAGCGGTGCCGGTGGTTTTACCGAGCAGGCTCAGGCAAAAAAAACCTTTGTACTTTATGCTAACGGAACAGCTAAAAGTACGACCAGCTTTATGGGTATTCGTCATTACCCGAAACTACAACCGGGAGCCCGCATTATTGTGCCCGAAAAACCAACTGAAATTAAAATTCCGTTAACACCTGGCGAATTAGTTGGAATTTTTTCTTCACTTACCACTGCTATAGTGCTTATTTATTCTGTTGTAAAATAATAAGCAGAATCACAATAGCATTGGATTCATACAATCAATAAGGAATATTACTTTTGGCAAGATAGCAGGAAATCAACATGAAACTTGTCAAATATTTCGAACCACAAATTCTCACTAAACCATTATTTGCTATTTGTGGAAATAAGTGTAATTGGTGGTGGGTTTGAATTTTAACAATAACAATTAAATAAAGATTACGAACTACAAATTGCACGAATTCTCACTAAGATCACTATTTACTATTCGTGAAAATTAGTGTAGTTGGTGCTAGAAAATTTTTTATGATTATCTGCTGAATGTCCTAATTCTTACGTTTACAATTAAAGAAAGATTACGAACCACAAATTGCACGAATTCTCACTAAACCATTATTTAGTATTTGTGAAAATTGCTGTAATTAGTGGTAGACGAATTTTTTATGATTATCTGCCGAATGTTCCAATTCTTACGTTTCCACTTAAATAAAGATTCCGAACCACAAATTGTACAAATTCTCACTAAGACCACTTATTTACTATGTTGTGGAAATTAGTGTAGTTGGTGCTAGACGAGTTTTTGTGATTATTTGCCTAATGTTCCAATTTTCACATTTACAATTAATGCAAATCAGAAGTTGCACACATACGCATTCTGTTTATAATGAGTTATTTCCCGTAGGGAATACATATCAATAGAAAATTAAAACAGATACAAGCAATTCCCCGTAGGGGATAAATAGGGTAAAATGTGAATGTTCTACGGACAATAAATATGCACATCTGCCTATTCTACGGATATATAAGTCCTATGGACTATTTTTTTCAACTACTGATTCGCATTATTTGTGGAAATTGCTGCAATTAGTGGTTTATAAAAATTATTTATTCTAAAAATCAATGTGTCTATGTCCGTTTATACTTTAAAAGATAATATGATTATCCGCAACATGTATTGGTACAAATTTTCAATTTAAATCTAAGCATTTCAATTAAATAAAGATTACGAACCACAAATTGCACAAATTCTCACTAAGATCACTATTTACTATTCGTGAAAATTCGTGTAATTCGTGGTCGAAAAATAATTTTAGGCATTGAACAATTTATATTATAGTGTTTGATGCTTTTTAGAAGTTCGGATAATCATTAAAGATAAACTACAGTATCACTTCAGAAATAAATATGAGCACAGATCAAAAAGTAAATACGGTGAATAACGATGAGATATCGTTGAAAGAATTAATAGAAAAAGCCCAAGAAGGATGGCACTATCTGCTAAGTAAATGGGTTATTATTTTGATTTTTGGATTAGGGGGAGCAGCTATTGGGTTGGTAGCTTCATTGCTGACCAAACCTAAATATACAGCACATCTTTCGTTTGCTTTGGTAGAAAAAAGTGCCGGAGGGGGCGGTCTTGCCGATCTGGCATCATCCTTTGGCATGGGTAGCATGTTGGGAGGTGGAAGCAATGGTGCTTTTAGTGGAGATAATTTATTGGAAATAATGCAATCGCCTCACACCATTGAACAAACACTTTTAACGCCGGTAGTTTATCAGGGCAAAAAACAAAATTTGGTTGAAGTGTATATCCGGTTTATGGAATTGCGTGAACGCTGGAGTAAGGATGACCGGAACAAAGAACTGCGAACGCTCACTTACCCCATCGGTCAAAAAAGAGAAACCTTTACCCGTACGCAGGATAGTGTGATGCATGGTATTTATGATCAAATCATCAAATCCAAAGCGTTGACCATTGCACGTAAGGACAAAAAACTGAGTTTTGTCAATGTAAGCTTCAGCACCAAAAATGAGGTTTTTTCTAAATTATTCGAAGAAAAATTGATGGAAGAGACTTATCGGTTTTACAGAGATACTAAAACAGCTCAAAGCCGTGCCAATGTTAATATGATGCAAGCCAAGGCCGATTCTATCCGTCGGTTATACGATTCATCCTTGTATAAAAGTGCCGGTTATTCGCAGGTCAATATCAATCAGGCCTTGCAGTTTGCAGCGGTGCCTAAGCTTAAACAGGAAAACAATGCACAGGTCTATGCTACGGTATATACTGAAGTGTTGAAAAATCTTGAAACGCTAAAGTTAGATATGGCACGCGAAACACCTATTTTACAAATTATCGATACGCCCCGTTTTCCGTTGGAAAAAGAACGTTTGGGAAAAGGCAAAGCGATGGCTATCGGTGGCGTAGTAGGTGGGTTCCTGATCGTGTTTTATTTATTGGGAGCGATGTTTTTGAAAAGTGCACTGAAAGAATAATGTGTTGATGTGATGATTTGGTGATGTGATAATATGTTTATGTGATGATTTGTTGATATGATGATTTGAAAATGCAGAGATGGGGTGATTATTGCCACGGAGTGGCTAACTGTAAATTGAAAATCGGCGTAGCCAATAACCTCCGGTAAGCGAAGCGCAACCGGGGGATAAAAGTGACCCTAAATCTACAACCCCGAAGTGGGCTGAACATTAAGACAATATCTTGTTGAATTTGCGAGTTTAATATCAATAAGAATCTAAATAAGATTAAATAAGTAAGCGGAAGGATCTAATGTCGTATTAAAAAAAATGGAACGCTGATTTTACGGATTGAGCGGATAAAAACGGATAATAACTAAACGGATCTAAAACTGATTTTAGTCATGCAAGCATGACAGATAAAATCCTGAACTATTGAAAATCATCCCGATTTGTCGGGATTAAAATCCGTATAAAAATCCGCTATATCAGCATTTATCCGCGTTCTAATCTTTTTTCATTTTTATATTTACTTATACGACATTATATTTATCTAAGTACTTAATCAACTGGTTGGATTTTTTGAAGAGAGTATTCTTTAAATAAATCATTTGGCCAATAGAGTTATGATAGCTACTGAAATAGTCCGTATGACTTAAAGTAATCGGAATTAAATAATGTCGTATTTGTAATTCTTGAAGTTTGTCAATAATGTCGCACCTACGGAGCTTATTGAATTCGATTGCATGTACTATTCTACCATACTGCCGGTACTACGTACCTGTCTTAGCCACAGAGTGGCGATAGTATGGTAGATTCAATTGTTATTTTAAGGGCAACAAAGCTCCGTAGGTGCGACATTATTTTTCAATAAGAAATACGACATTATATTGCTTC
>Ga0209540_10002630_pt1 | contig 12657 bp, 15 predicted proteins | sample BarGraIncu01121A_FD_184501 | JGI IMG/M metagenome (GOLD analysis project Ga0209540, IMG submission 184501) | Arctic peat soil microbial communities from Barrow, Alaska - Barrow Graham LP Incubations 011-21A (SPAdes) (version 2) | ecosystem: Environmental > Terrestrial > Soil > Wetlands > Peat... | reverse complement strand
CATTGCAGCCCTTCCGTCTTGGCCTGCCCCAGGCACTGACGGTTTCGAGTGTCGGCTTGCCCCGCGCCGCCGCGACAATGATACGCGAAGCGCGGACGTACGCCACCAACCCGAGTGTCGTACCATACGAGTCCCGCGCGTCCGTATGCACGCGACGCCGTCGACACCTCCGAGACGGATGACACCGATGACCGCCAGAACGTCTCTCAGTCCCCATACAGCGGCCCTTGCCTCGCTTCTCGCCCTCGTGTTGCTCCTGGCGTCCGTGACTCCCGCGTTCGCGGCGGTCCTCGATGCCGACTACATAGGTGGCACGAAGGTGGGCGACGCGCCCGCGCTCCGGTCGAAGTCCCCGGATCTCTACATCCCTTCCGGCGTCCTGTCGACGATGGACGGGCGCGAGCTGTGGGCGCGGGAGCCGGAGAGCCGGCGCGCGATGGCGTCGACCACCAAGATCATGACAGCCGTCGTCGTACTCGAGCGCGCGGACCTCGGCGCGATGGTGACCGTCGATCGCACCGCGGCCAAGGTCGGTGAGTCCGCGATGGGTCTCATTCCCGGCGAGAAGCTCACCATCGGCGAGCTGCTAAAGGGCGTCCTCGTGCAGTCCGGGAACGACGCAGCCACGCTGATCGCCGAGGCGGTCGGCGGATCGGTCGATGGGTTCGTCGCGCTGATGAACTCGAAGGCTCGGCAGCTGGACCTGATCAACACGGCCTATGTGAATCCGCATGGGCTCGACGCCAACGGCCACTACACCTCGGCGGAGGATCTCACGGCGCTCGCGCGGTACGCGATGCGCGACGCGACGTTCCGTCAGCTCGTCGGGGTCAAGACGGTCAAGGTCCGTTCAGACCACTACACGCACGTCCTGACGAGCCACAACACGCTCCTGAAGACCTACAAGGGCGCCGAGGGCGTCAAGACGGGCTGGACCGACGATGCCGGCTACTGTGTGGTCTTCGCGGCCAAACGCGGGGGCATCGAGCTCGTCGGGACGGTCATGGGAGCGACGAGCGAGGGAAGCCGCGCGCAGCAGGCCAAGAAGCTGCTCGACTGGGGCTTCGTGCACTACAAGGTCACCACCGTCGTGGAGGCGGGCGAGGCGCTCGGTCGCGTCCCGGTGTCCGACTACCTGGAGCGCACGGTCGGCGCCCAGACCGCGGAGACGACCTCCATGCCCGTGTTCGACCTGGCGGGTCCGGTGAGCCGACGGGTGGAGCTCAAGGCCGACGTGCCGGCCCCCGTGACGAAGGGCGATGTCATCGGCGCGATGACGCTCTACCAGGGCGACAGCGTGCTGGCGCAGGTGCCGATGGTCGCATCCTCTGACGTCCCCGCACCCAGCGTAGGGCAGCGGATCGTGTTCTTCTTCACCCGCATCTGGCGCGGCGTGTTCGGTAGCTGACGACTGTACCCGCGCGATCGCGGGAATCTTCGAAGCACGATCCGAAAGGGGATGGACGCATGACCGAGGTACTTTCGCGCACGCCGCTCTATGAGGAGCATCTCGCCTCGGGAGCGCGCATGGTCCCGTTCGCGGGCTTCGAGATGCCGGTGCAGTACGCCGGCATCATCGACGAACACCGTGCCGTTCGCTCGGCGGCGGGGATCTTCGACGTCTGCCACATGGCGGAGTTCCGGGTGTTCGGGTTCGAGGCCTTCGACGCCCTGCAGAAGATCGTGACCAACGATCTCCACAAGATCGACGAGATGAGCAAGGCCGTCTACACGGTCATGTGCGACGAGAGCGGCGGCATCATCGATGACCTGATCGTCTATCACACCGGCGACCTCGAGTACCTGATCATCGCCAACGCGTCCAACCGGGCGGTGGATGCGGAGTGGATCGCCGCGCACCTCCCCGAGGGCGTCGAGTTCGTCGACGAGTCCGACCGCACCGGGCTGATCGCGCTTCAGGGTCCCGAAGCGGTCCGGATCATCACGGAACTCTCCGGAGAGGAGCCGCCCGAGCGCTTCCACATCTCCGAGGCGCGCCTCGACGACTCGATCCCGGTGCTGCTCGCGCGCACGGGCTACACGGGCGAGGACGGCGTCGAGATCGTGTGCGCCGCCGGCGACGCCCCCGCCATCTGGCGGCTGTTGCTCAGCTTCCCGGAGGTCACGCCCTGCGGGCTGGGTGCCCGGGACACGCTGCGGCTCGAGATGGGCTACCCGCTGCACGGGTCGGACATGGACCGCTCGGTCGATCCGATCAGTGCGGGACTGGGCTGGGTCGTGTCGCTCAAGAAGGACGAGTTCAACGGCCGCGCGGTGCTCGCAGCGATCAAGGAGGCCGGCCCCGAGCGCAAGCTGGTCGGTCTGACCGTATCCGAGGGCGTTCCCCGCCACGGCTACCCCGTGTTGCACGACGGTGTGGAGGTGGGTACTGTGGCAAGCGGCACCTTTTCTCCGACACTGGAGCACGGGATCGCCACGGCCTACGTGCCGGCCGCGCTCGCCGAGCCCGGCACGTGCCTCGAGATCTCAGTGCGTCGCAAGAACGTGTCCGCCATCGTGACCCGCCCGCCGTTCGTGAAGCGGACGTCGCTCTCGGCCTGAAGAAGCCCCGCCTCACGACGAGCGCGGTGGTCCACCGACCCGAAGGAGTGTGCGAGCAGATGAATCCGGCAGACCTGCGCTACGACAAGGAACACGAGTGGGTGCGCGTCGAGGGTGACGTCGCCGTGATCGGCATCTCCGAATTCGCGCAGGACCAGCTCGGCGAGGTCGTCTACGTCGACCTGCCCGACGCCGGCGATGAGCTCGTCGCGGGAGACACCTTCGGCGAGATCGAGTCCGTGAAGTCCGTCTCTGAGCTGTTCGCACCCGTCTCGGGTACCGTCGTCGAGGTCAACGACGAGCTCGACACCGCCTCCGAGGTCATCAACAGCGACCCCTACGGCGCGGGCTGGATGGTCAAGATCAAGCTGTCCGATGCTTCGCAGCTCGACGCCCTCATGAGCGCCGGCGAGTACGAGGCCTTCGTCGCGAACGAGGCGTAGCCACTGTGCGCTTCTCCCCTGTGAGTTGTGAGCATCGCGAGACGATGCTGCGCGCCGTGGGCGCGACCGAGATCGACGAGCTCTTCGACTCCGTGCCCGAGGCCGTCAGGCTCGGGCGCCCTCTCGATCTGCCCGACGGCTTGACCGAGATGGAGACCGCGTTCGCGCTGCGCGCTCTGGCCGACGCGAACACGCCGACCACCGCACTGGTCTCGTTCGCGGGAGCAGGCTGCTACGACCACTACGTGCCTTCGATCGTCGACCACGTGGTCCGGCGCCCGGAGTTCTTCACCGCATACACGCCGTACCAGCCCGAGGTCAGCCAAGGAACGCTGCAGAACATCTACGAGTTCCAGACGATGATCTGCGAGCTGACCGGCATGGACGTCGGGAACGCGTCGATGTACGACGGCGCCACGGCGTTCGTGGAGGCGGCGCTGATGGCGTCGCGCGTCACGAAGCGCCACAAGGTCATCGTCGCCGGCTCCGTACATCCTGAGTGGCGGGTCGTGCTCCGCACGTACGCCGCGTCTGGCAACATCGAGGTCGTCACCTGCCCGGTCGCCGACGGGGTCGTCCCCATCGCTGCAGCCGCCGCGCTGATGGACGACTCGACCGCTGCGCTGCTCGTCAGCTCGCCGAACTTCCTGGGACACCTCGAGGACCTGGCCGCTCTGGGTGAGGTCGCTCACGCGGCCGGAGCGCTGTTCGTGGTGTCCGTGAATCCGATCCTGTCCGGCGTGCTCGAGCCGCCGTCTTCGTTCGGCGCCGACATCGTGGTCGGGGAGGGCCAGCCGCTGGGCAACCCGATGTCCCTGGGCGGTCCCGGTCTCGGGTTCTTCGCGTGCCGCGAGGCGCACCTGCGCCAGCTGCCCGGCCGCATCGTCGGTCGCACCGTCGACGTCGACGGTAGGGGAGCGTTCGTCCTCACCATGCAGACCCGCGAGCAGCACATCCGCCGCGAGCGCGCGACGAGCAACATCTGCTCCAACCACGCGCTCAACGCGTTGGCCGCCGCGGTCTACCTGTCGGCCGTGGGGGTGGAGGGACTCGCGGGCGTTGGCCGCGCGTGCGTCGCCAAGGCGCACTACCTGCGCGACGCGCTGCTCGCCACCGGCAAGTTCGACGCCCCGTACTCCGCTCCCTTCGCGCACGAGTTCGCCCTTCGCTACAAGGGAGACCCCGCAGTGATGCACTCCGAGATGCTCGGCCGGGGCTTCCTGGCCGGCGTGGACCTCGGCACGATCGACCCCGGCATGGACGGCCTCGTGCTGTTCGCGGTGACCGAGAAGCGTACGCGGGCCGAGATGGACTCGTTCGCGGGGGAGGTGGCGTCCCTGTGACCGACTCCGATGCCCGCTTCCCGGCAAGCGCTCCCTCCCGTGGACCGCGAGCCCTGATCTTCGAGACCGGATCGCCCGAGTCGCGCTGCGTCGTGGCGCCCGAGCTCGACGTGCCGGATGTCCCACTCGACACGGTGTTGGCGGGCTGCGCCCGCGTTCAGGCGCCCGTCCTGCCGCACGTGACCGAGGGCGAGATAGCGCGGCACTACCACCACCTCGCCAGCATGAACTTCGGCGTCGACTCCGGGTCGTACCCGCTCGGTTCCTGCACCATGAAGTACAACCCGAGGCTGAACGAGGACGTCTGCCGGCTCGAGGGTTTTGCCAGCCTGCATCCGTATCAGCCGGTCGGGACCATCCAGGGCGCGCTCGGGCTGATGGTCGGCCTCGCCGACGCGCTGGCCGAGATCACCGGCCTGCCCGGCGTCACGCTCCAGCCCGCCGCCGGCGCACACGGCGAGTTCACCGCGATCATGATGTTCCGCGCCTACCACACCGCCAACGGTGACCCGCGCAAGCGCATCGTCATCCCGGACGCCGCGCACGGCACGAACCCCGCCACCGTCGCGATGGCGGGCTACGACGTCACGACGATCGCCAGCGACGCTCGCGGCGCCGTCGACCTCGACGCACTCAGGGCGGCGCTCGACACCGACGTCGCCGCGTTGATGCTGACGAACCCCAACACGCTCGGCCTGTTCGATCCCAACATCGTCGCGATCACCGAGGCCGTTCACGCCGTCGGCGCGCTCGCATACTGCGATGGCGCCAATATGAACGCGATCATGGGCAAGGCCCGCCCCGGCGACATGGGCTTCGACGCGATGCACATCAACCTCCACAAGACGTTCAGCACGCCGCACGGCGGAGGCGGCCCCGGCGCCGGTCCGGTCTGCGTGACCGCTGCGCTCGCCCCGTTCCTTCCCGGCCCTCTGCCCGTTCGCCTCGATGATGGCACGTTCTCCGTCGGCTGGACCGAGCACTCCATCGGTCGGGTCCGCTCGTCGTTCGGCAACTTCGGCGTGTTCGTGCGCGCGTACGCGTACGTGCTCGCGCTCGGCGGCGACGGACTGCGCGCCGCGAGCGAGCAGGCGGTGCTGTCAGCGAACTACATGAAGGAGAAGCTGAAGGGCACCTATCCGTTGCCCTACGACCGACCCTGCATGCACGAGTTCGTGCTCTCGGGCGCCCGGTTGCGCAAGGAGTTCGGCGTCCACACGCTCGACGTGGCCAAGCGCCTGCTCGACTACGGGATCCACCCGCCGACCATCTACTTCCCGCTGATCGTCGACGAGTCGATCATGTTCGAGCCGACCGAGACCGAATCGCTCGAGGACCTGGACCGCATGATCGAGGTCATGCTGACGATCGCCGGCGAGGCTGCGTCCGACCCGGACCTGCTCCACGGGGCTCCGTACAGCACGCCCGTCCGGCGCCTCGACGAGGCCCGCGCGGTCAAGCAGCCCGACTTGCGGTGGCGGCCTTCGAGCGCCCGGTAGCGGAGGCTCCCCGAAACGTGTCAGTCCCCATCTGGCGTCTCATCATCGACGGCCCGGTCCCGGGAGCCATGAACATGGCCCTGGACCGGGCCGTTCTCCACGGCCGCAGCACCGGGATCGCCCCGCCCACGCTGCGGCTCTACCGCTGGGAGGTCCCGACCGTGAGCCTCGGGCGCTTCCAGAGCATCGACCAGGTCGATCTGGAGGCGTGTGAGCGCCGCGGCTTCGACGTCGTGAGGCGTCCCACAGGCGGCAGGGGAGTGCTCCACGACGACGAGCTGACCTACAGCATCGTCGCGGGTACCGCAGACGGCGTCCCCCGCGGGGTCGCGGCCTCCTACCGGTACCTCTCGGCGGCGCTCGCAGAGGCGTATCTCAGCCTCGGGATACCCGCCGAGGTCACCGCCCGATCCCGGGGGGAGAAGGGCTCCGGTGCCTGCTACCTGCACGCCACGCCCGCCGATCTGTCGTTCGGGGCCGCGAAGCTGTCCGGCAGCGCCCAGGTGTGGAAGGACGACGCAGTACTTCAGCACGGATGCTTCGTCATCTCGCGCGACGTGGACGCGGAGGCCGAGGTCTTCCGCCTCGACCGGACGCGCCGCGATGCGCTGGGGGGGACCACCGCCACGCTCTCGGGGGCGCTGGGTTCAGCTCCGTCGGTCGGCGCCGTGGCCGAAGCGGTGATCGCGGCGGTCGAGCGCGTTCTCGGAGTGTCCCTCGAGCCCGGTGCCTTCACCGGCGAGGAGCTTGGATCGGCCTCGGCCCAAGCCGCGGAACACGCCGTTCTCGTCGCTCCGCGCGGGGCATAAACCTACAGTTAACGTCGAGGCAGTGTAAAGGTTCATCCGAACCCTCCGGAAGCCCTTGCGTGACGGTCCTCGGTGGTACACTTCGACCAGAGCCTCGAAGAGGAGACGCCATGCAGGATCCCGCTGGTTTCGGTGACGAAGCACTGCTCAATCTGAGCGAGAAGAGCAACGACGAGTTGCGTACCCTGCTCGACCAGCTGTCGGCCGAAGAGGACGAGCTGAGCTATCGCCGGCGCGTTCTTCACGGCCGGATCGACATCCTGCGCGCGGAACTCGTGCACCGCATCGCGGATGGGCGCCGCGAGCCCCACGACGTCATCTCGGGCACCGATCTGGACCGCCTCATCTCGATCCTCGCGAGCGACCTGAGGGCGCCGGCTCCGATCCCTCCCGATGACGCCGGATCGGACGACGAAGAGTAGACCGCCTGCAAGGAGGACATCTTGGCTGATCTTTCCGCTTCCATCCGCGCGTTCCTCAAGGAGCTCGCGACCGACGAGCTCGAGGAGCGCGTGATCGAGTACGTGGTCCGTGAGGTCGGCAACGGCCGCAAGCTCGAGGAAGCGCTCAACGACCCGTACGTGCGCAACCGCCTGAGCGCTGAGAAGCTCCGCCACGTTCTCGAGACGCCCGAGGTGATCTCGGCCGTTGAGAGCAGCATCACGGCGGCGTTCAAGAGCAAGGACTTCGGCTTCACCGACTGACCGGCCCACACAAGGATCGGACGTAGGCATGGACAGATGTCCGGCATGTGATACCGAGGTGCCGTCCGACGCGACGGTCTGCCCGTCGTGCGCGGAGTCTCTCCCGGAGCGCACCGCCTCCTTCGCGCCGGTCGGCGAGACGGCCGCGGTCTCGGCCGTTCAGCCACCGGCCGCCGACGGACCGCTCCTGGTCGTGCGCAAGGGCCCGGAGGTGGGGGAGCGCTTCTACCTCGACCGTCCACTCCTGACCATCGGGCGCGACCCGGGAGCCGACATCTTCCTGAACGACATCACCGTCTCGCGCGCCCATGCGGCGTTCTCCGTGTCCGGCGGCGAGGTCACGGTCGAGGACGCGGGATCGCTCAACGGTGTGTACGTCAACGGTGTCAGCGTCGATCGCACCGTCCTTCGCACCGGCGACCAGGTACAGATCGGACGGTTCCAGATGGTGTTCATGTCGGGAGGGGCGGAATGACCGTGTCGCGCAGCCGTGACTACATGACGATCGGCGAGTTGGTCGAGAGCCTGACGCCGGCGCATCCGGACCTGACCATAAGCAAGGTGCGCTTCCTCGAGGACGAGGGGCTCGTCACACCTGAGCGGACCGCCGGGGGCTATCGCAAGTTCTCGACCGCGGACGTCGCCCGGGTCGACCTGATCGTCCGCCTGCAGAAGGAACACTTCCTGCCGCTGGCCGTCATCCGCGAGAAACTGAAGGACTTCGATAAGGGCAAGGTGCCCGAGGAGCTCCGACCGATGCTCACCCGCCCCGAGTCGGTGGCTCAGCCGTTCGACCAGTCAGAAGCCGTGACCCTCGAGGACATCCCTAACGCCCTCGGGTTCCCGGTCTCGTTCGTCCGGGAGCTCGCCGAGTTCGGCCTCGTGAAACTGAACAAGGGCGATCGCGGCGACGAGTTGCCGCGCGGTGACGTCGCCATAGCGCATACCTGCTGGGACATGCGGGCCTTCGGCATGGACCCGCGCCACCTGCGTATGTACGTGACGGCGGCCGACCGCGAGGCGGACGTGTTCAAGCAGATCCTGATGCCCGCCTATCGGCACCACACCGCCGAGACCCGCCAGAAGCTCGTCGAGTCCGTCTCGGAGCTCATGAGGCTCACGGACGAGTTGAAGCGCGGCCTCGCCCGACGCGCGGTCGCCGATACGTTCGAGGACGTGGTGTAGTCCAAACGATGACGGCATCACTCTCAACATCGTCGCCCGCTGACGGGCTACCGGTCTCAGATCGCGTCGCCGCGACCGCGTTCGCGCATCCGTCCGAGAAGGTCGCCGCGCAGATCCTCGACTTCTACGGCATCCGATGGGAGTACGAACCCACCACGTTCCCCATCGAGTGGAGCGCTGCCGGCGACGTCATCGCCTCTTTCTCGCCCGACTTCTACATGCCGGACTTCGACCTCTACATCGAGCTGACGACCATGTCGCAGAAGCTCGTGACCAAGAAGAACCGTAAGGTACGCCGTCTGCGCGAGCTCTATCCCGACGTCAACGTCAAGATCTTCTACCAGAAGGACTTCCGCGCGCTGTGCTTCAAGTACGGTCTGGCCTACCCGCAGGGCGCCAAGACCCCGCGCAGCGCCGGGAGCACCGGGTGATGATCGCGCCGCCGCCGCGCGGCGCGCCGCCCCAGGTATCGGGCGTGCTGCTCGACGAGGCCGCCATCGCGGCGCGCGTCGCGGAGCTCGGTGCCGCCATCACCGCGGACTACGCCGGCCGGGAGGTCGTGCTCGTGACGTTGCTGCGCGGAGGGTTGTACTTCCTCGCGGACCTGTGCCGGGTGATCGACGGCGAGACACGTCTCGACTTCATGGCGATCAGCGCCTACGGGTCGGCATCGCATCCCGCGGGCGGCGTGCGCATCACCAAGGACCTCGACGAGAACATAGAGGGCGCACACGTGCTCGTCGTCGAGGACATCATCGACACCGGCCTGACACTGAACTACCTGCTCGGTGTCCTGCGCTCGCGCAAGCCCGCGAGCCTCGAGGTCGCCGTGCTGCTCGATCGCGGACAGCGCCGCATCGCCGACCTGCCCATCACCTACCGGGGGTTCCGGATGCCCGACACCTTCGCGATCGGCTACGGTCTCGATCTGGACGGGCGGTTCCGCAACCTGCGCTACCTCGGCGTGCTGTCCGACGAGGCGCTGGCAGAGGCCGGGCTGGTATAGCCGTGTTCCGCCGGCTCCTCTACGCGTTCTGGGTGTTCGTCGTGGTGTTGGTCGTCGGCTCGCTCGGCTACGTGTTCATCGAGGGCTGGAAGGTGTTCGACGGCCTCTACATGACCGTGATCACGATGGGCGGCGTAGGATATCGCGAGATCCACCCGCTGAGCACCGCGGGCCAACTGTGGACCATGCTCGTGATCGTGGCCGGCGTCGGCGCGCTTGGATTCGCCGTCGTGACGGTGACGGACTTCATGGTGGAAGGCCACTTCTCCGGATTCCTGGAGGGCAAGAGGATGGACAAGCGTATCGCCGGTCTGAACAGCCATCACGTCGTCGCCGGGCTGGGCCGCGTGGGCTCTGTCGTCGCCGACGAGTTCGAGGCAGCCGGGTTGCCCTTCGTCGTGATCGACGTCGACGATGCCGCGCTCGTGCGAGCGAAGGACCGTGGTTGGGCGTGGCTCCAGGGCGACGCCACGGAGGAGTCCACTTTGCTGGAAGCGGGTATCGAACGTGCGAAGAGCCTGACCGCCGCGCTCGACAGCGATGCCGCGAACGTGTTCGTGACGCTGACAGCCCGCGGGCTCGTTCCGGGCCTCCTCGTCGTGGCGCGGGCCACGACCCCGTCCGCCGAAGCGAAGCTGCTGCGCTCCGGCGCCGACCGCGTGATCACGCCGACCGAGATCGGCGGGAGGCGGATGGCCGCCATGGTCATGCGGCCGATGGTCGTCGATTTCCTCGACGTCGTGAGCCACGGGCACGGCACCGAGCTCAAGCTCGAGCAGATCACCCTCTCCGAGGGCGACCCGTACGTCGGATGCACGATCGGCGAGGCCCACATCCGCTCCCGTACCGGAGCCTACGTCCTCGCCGTGACCGCGGCGGACGGTACAGAGAACTCGAACCCCAGCCCCGAGACCGTGTTGTCCGCGGGTGACCGTTTGGTCGTCCTGGGCAGCGAGCAGCAGCTCCTCGCTCTCGCCGACCGGGCCTGCGCCGATTCGGGCGTGTGCTACCCTGCAAGCCGCCAGCGCTAGACCCAACGATGGGGAGGCCCGCGTGAACCTCGAGTCCTACATCCGCGACATCAACGATTTCCCCAAGCCGGGGATCGTTTTCAAGGACATCACACCACTTCTCGCAAGCCCGGAGGGCTTTCGCGAGGCGATCGAGATGCTTGCGCTGCCGTTCGATGACGCGGGCGTCACCAAGGTGCTCGGGGCGGAGGCGCGCGGGTTCATCCTGGGCGGTGCGCTCGCCCTGCGCCTCAACGCCGGCTTCATCCCCGCACGCAAGCCGGGCAAGCTTCCGTGGAACACCACCAGCGCGGAGTACGCGCTCGAGTACGGCACCGACGAGCTCGAGATGCACACCGATGCCGTGGGTCCCGGGGACCGCGTCCTGATCGTGGACGACGTGCTCGCCACCGGTGGCACCGCATCGGCCAAGGCCGAGCTGGTGACCGGCAGCGGCGCCGAGGTCGTCGGCTTCACGTTCCTGATGGAGCTCGATTTCCTGCACGGCCGCGACAAGCTCGGCGATCACACGATCGTCTCCCTGATGCACGTCGAGTAGGGCTGCCGCCCGTCCTCCCGTGCCGCGCTCCGGCGGCCGGTCCCGCCGGGCTGGGGTGGTATCATCGGGCGAGCCTTCGCGGGCCCGTAGCGCGACCGCACGTAGCCCTTCACGCAGCCGGTCGTCCGTCGAAACAACGGGGGTTGTGAGCAGGTGCGACGCATCGCCGGCCGTCCGGCCGCATCGTCTTGGATGGCATGCGCACTGGCGCTGTGCCTTCTCGCCGCGCCCGCTCTCGCATTCGCCGCGCCCACCAACGCCACGATCCGCGCGAAGCAGGCAGATGCGGCCGCCGCCGAGAGCAAGCTCCAGGACCTCAACGATGACCTCGAACTGAAGCGCACCGACCTCGAGGCCGTGAACGCCGCCCTCCAGGCCACGCGCGACCAGATCGGTGTGACCGAGGCGGAGCTCCAGCAGGCGCAGACCGCTTTCGAGGAGTCGGAGGCGCGCCTCGCCGACCGCGCCGACGTCATGTACCGCAGCGGCTCTGTCGACCTGCTCGCCGTGCTGCTTGGAACCTCGTCTTTCGAGGACTTCGTGACCCGGCTCGACCTGCTCAACCGCATCACGACCTCCGATGCCGAACTCGTCGCCCAGGTCGAGGCGAACCGGAACAGGGTCGCCGACGCACGGACGTCGCTGCAGAACCGCGAGTCCGAGGAGGTCGCGCTCAGGTCGCAGGCCCAGGCGGCGACCGCGCTGGTGACCGCCGCTGTCGCCAAGCAGGCGGCCTACGTCACTTCGCTCACGGCCCAGATCAAGACGCTCATGAAGAAGGAGGCCGACCGGCAGGCGGCCATCGCCGCGGAGCTCGCGCGCCGGGCGGCGGAGGCGGCCTCGCATCCGTCCACACGCCCCAGCGACGCCGGCTCCCTCGGCACCTCGCACCCGGATGCGGCGGCTGCGGCGAAGCGCTATCTCGGCGTCCCGTACCTTTGGGGTGGGACCACCCCCTCCGGATTCGACTGCTCGGGGCTGTGCCAGTACGCCTATCGCCAGATCGGCATCTCCATCCCGCGGACGAGCCGCGTCCAGTTCACTTCGGGCCAGTTCATCCCGCCGTCGAGGACCGACCTGCTCGAGCCCGGCGATCTGGTGTTCTTCGGCTACGGCGGCGACCCCACCAAGGTCCACCACGTCGGCATGTACGTCGGCGGGGGAGTATTCATCCACGCTCCGGGAACCGGCGACCACGTGAAGTACTCGTCGTTGTCGGACCGCATCAGTGCCCGGCGGGACTACGTGGGCGCGGTCCGCCCGTAGCAGCTCGCACGGCCTCCGTCGCGATTGCCCTATAGTGGAATCCGTCGCACCCGAAGGCGGGTCTGACGCCTCTTCTAACACCCTTGCAGGAAGGACGCGGTGCCCGTGCCCACGCTGCTCTCAGGCAATGAAGCGATCGCGCAGGGCGCCTGGGAAGCCGGTGTGCTCGTCGGCGCTGGCTACCCGGGAACACCGTCCACCGAGATCCTCGAGAACCTCGTGCGCAAGACGGGTGTGCGCTGCGAGTGGGCGCCCAACGAGAAGGTCGCCC
>Ga0209540_10002629_pt1 | contig 12658 bp, 7 predicted proteins | sample BarGraIncu01121A_FD_184501 | JGI IMG/M metagenome (GOLD analysis project Ga0209540, IMG submission 184501) | Arctic peat soil microbial communities from Barrow, Alaska - Barrow Graham LP Incubations 011-21A (SPAdes) (version 2) | ecosystem: Environmental > Terrestrial > Soil > Wetlands > Peat... | reverse complement strand
TATTTTTATCAATCAATTACGCATGAAAATCGGCGTCTTTTTCGGCAATCCGGAAACTACTACCGGTGGTAATGCCCTGAAATTTTATTCTTCACAGCGGCTCGATATTCGTAAAATGACTTCCATCAAGAACGGCCAGGAAGTCATCGGTTTTAGAACCAAAGTTAAAGTTGTAAAAAACAAGCTGGCCCCACCTTTCAGAGAAGCGGAATTTGATATTATCTTCGGCGAAGGCATCTCGCGTGAAGGTGATGTGCTGGATCTTGCGGCGGCAAATGAAATCGTTGAGAAAAGCGGCGCCTGGTATTCCTACAAGGGTGACAGAATAGGTCAAGGCCGGGATAATTCGCGCATTTTCTTAAAAGAAAATCCGGATATTATGACGGCTGTGGAAAATGAGGTGCGCGCCAAGTTGGGTATCGTGGCTAAAGAGCAGGAAGAGGAAAAGTGAAGGTTTTAGATCTGGCGGCAGCCAAACAAAAAGCTTATCGCCTTTTGTCCATGCGGCCGCACTCGGAAAAAGAGCTGGAAAAGAAACTGCGGGAAAAAGGTTTTCCCGCAGTTGTTATTAAAGAAGCACTGGAAAAACTCCACGATTTGAAGTATCTCAATGACGAGTCCTTTGCCATTGGTTGGGCGCGCGATCTGGCAGTAAACAAACTTCGGGGTAATCGTAAAATAATTGCCAGTTTGCGGGAAAAAGGCGTGTCATCACAGTTGATTGATGGCGCTATCGCCGCCGCCCGGCTCGAAATTTCAGAAGAAGAGGCTATCGCGGTTTTAGTTCGAAAAAAGGCAGCAAAAAAGAAGCCGACTGCTTTTGATATAAAAGAAAAACAGAGAATTTTTCAAAGCCTGATGGGGCGAGGTTTCCCGCCGGGCTTGATTTTAAATAAACTGGGGAAGGCAGGAGAGGAAGAGATTGATGCTTAAGACAGGAGACGCGATTCGGGAGAGCTTTTTAAAATTTTTCGAGGAGAAAGGGCATACAAGGGTAGCCAGTTCGTCCCTGATTCCGAAAGATGATCCCACGCTGCTTTTCACCAACGCGGGCATGGTGCAATTTAAAAACGCTTTTTTAGGCTTGGAGAATCGCGGTTACACGCGGGCGGCTTCCTGCCAGAAATGCGCGCGTGCCGGCGGCAAACACAACGATCTCGAAAATGTCGGCGTGACCTCGCGCCATCATACCTTTTTTGAAATGCTCGGCAATTTTTCCTTTGGCGATTATTTCAAAGAAGAAGCCATAGCCTGGGCTTGGGAATACTTAATTGACGTGGTCAAACTGCCCAAAGAAAAACTCTGGGTGACAATTTATACAGATGACGATGAGGCCTATGCCATCTGGCATAAAAAGATGAAAGTGCCGAAAGACCGCATTGTCCGCATGGGAGAAAAAAGCAATTTCTGGATGATGGGTGAAACCGGCCCTTGCGGCCCCTGCTCCGAAATTATTTACGATCAGGGCGAAGGCATTGGCTGCGGACGAACCGAATGCGATCTGGACTGCGGCTGCGACCGTTATCTGGAAATATGGAATAATGTGTTTACGCAATTCGACCGCGATGAAAACGGCAAATTAAATCCGCTGGCCAAGCCCAGCATCGATACAGGCATGGGTTTGGAGCGCCTCACCGCCGTGATTCAGGGCGTAAAGAGTAATTACGATACCGACCTTTTTGCTCCCATTATTCGTTTCGTCGAAAAAACATCCGGCAAGACCTATGGTAAAAATGCGGACAATGATGTCTCCATCCGGGTCATTGCTGATCACAGCCGTGCTGTAACATTTTTAATCGGCGATGGCATTATGCCCAGTAATGAAGGGCGCGGTTATGTTTTGCGCCGCATCTTGCGGCGGGCGGCGCGCCATGGGAAAATGATCGGCATCAATAAACCATTTTTGCACGAAAGCGCTCAAGTCGTCATTGACATGATGAAAGGATTTTATTCCGATCTGGCGGAGAAGTCCTCTTACATCACCAAAGTGATTCTCAATGAAGAACAGCGTTTTATGGAAACGCTCGATGCGGGGTTACGAATTTTACAGGAAGAAACAGCAGCCTTGAAGAAAGCGGGTAAATCTATTCTACCCGGCACGTTGGTTTTCAAACTCTACGATACGTTTGGCTTTCCCACGGATTTGACGGCGGACATTGTTAAAAAAGACAACATATCACTCGACACCGATGGATTTGAAGCTGAGATGGAGCGGCAGCGCATCAGGGCGCGAGGGGCCTGGAAGGGCAGCGGCGAAGAAGCCATAGCTGAATGCTACCTGAAAGCTTCCAGCTCCGGAATATTAAGCGAGTTTTGCGGTTATGAAGGCGTCGTCAAAGCGGAGTCAAAGATTACGGCCATTTTTGCGGAGGGCAAACCGGCGGATACGGTAAGCGAAGGTCAGCAGGCGGAGATCGTTCTCATAACCACACCATTTTATGGTGAGTCCGGCGGACAGGCAGGTGACACAGGCTATTTGGAAGGAGCCGGTTTTAACTTTAGAGTTTTGGATACCAAAAAGCCTGTGGACAAATTTATTGTCCACAAGGGAATTGTGCAGAAAGGAAAAATAAAAGTCGGCGATGCGGCGCAGTTGATTGTTGATCCCGAAAAAAGAAAGGCAACTCAAGCCAATCATTCCGGTACACATATTTTGCAGGCGGCGCTCAAAGCAGTGCTGGGCGATCATATTAAACAATCCGGTTCGCTTGTCAATGCCGAACGGCTGCGTTTTGACTTTAGCCATTTTTCCAAAATCAGTGATGATGAAATGCGGCGCGTGGAAGATATTGCCAACGATATGATTCGCAAAAATTTGGAAGTGCAGACGGAAGTTTGCGCGCTGGAAGACGCGCTCAAAACGGGAGCTACGGCCGTGTTTGATGAGAAATACGGCGCGATTGTCCGCATCGTGAAGATGGGGCAGATGAGCATGGAGCTTTGCGGCGGCACGCATGTGCAGCGCACGGGTGAGATTGGCTTGCTGAAGGTCATCCATGAATCGGCCATTGCCGCGGGTGTGCGCAGAATCGAAGCGGTCACAGGCAAGGAAGCGCTAACGCATGTGCAAAAGTCAGAAGAAGAACTCAAAAAAGCCGCCGGATTATTCAAGGCCAATCCTCTGGAACTTACTGATCGCGTTGATAAATTACTCAAGCACACCAAAGAACTGGAAAAGGAAATGGAAGCCCTCAAAGGAAAACTCGCTGCCAAAGATTCCGGCGATCTGATCGGTCAAGCGAAGGATATCGGTGGTGTGAAAGTGCTGGCAGCGGAAGTGAGCATTGCCGATGCCAGGACAATGCGCGACTTCGGCGATAAATTGCGTGACAAGATGGAATCCGGTGTCATTCTTTTAGGCAGTAAGGCCGGAGAAAAGGCACTGCTTTTGTGCATGGTCACAAAAGACCTTGCCGGAAAGTATCACGCCGGAAACATTATCAAGGAACTCGCCCCGCTGGTCGGCGGCAGCGGCGGCGGCAGACCCGATATGGCCCAGGCCGGCGGGACTCAGCCGGAAAATTTAGGGAAGGCGATTGCAGCTTTGGAGAAATTACTGATTAAGTGACAAATTAGATATTTTTTTATTCTACCAGAATCAAAACCAGACGAATGCGTGGTGACCGGTATCCACTGCTTTTAGAGATGTTCTGCTTTGGCTATCGAATTTGCGGGTTACGAACATGAAACATAAATTTTTACTTTGCGTTGATAACGATGGCTACGAAGCATCCTTGGGACTAAGAAAGTTATATGAGAAAATTCCAGATAAAGAAGCTGAGGAACTCAATCAAGTGAGAATAATTGACGAGTCCGGTGAGGATTATCTTTATCCAACAGAGTTTTTGTAGCCGTTAAGGTTTCGGCAGATTGCTTCTTCTTTTTTTAAACTCACTGACAAATTCTTTAGAAGACAGATATTTATCGGCAAAAGAAACGATAAATGATTCTTTATATTTTGGCGGGACAAGCGTAAGCGGCCACATGTGCTTTTTGATAATATCCTCCTCAATTTCATTGATCGAAAAGTGTTTCTGGGCATTGGCAACGGCGATGGTGGGATGCTCAATTCCGTGAAATTTTTTCCGGGGAAGATCCGGCACATCGTGATTACGCCAATCATAAAGGAAAAAATCATGCAGCAGCGCCCCGCGCGCGGCCGAGCGGTAGTCCAGCTTTAAGAATTTACTTATCCGGTAAGATAAATAAGCAACATCCTGAACGTGTTCATAAATCGAAGAATTGTGATGAAAGTACTCTTTGAGTTTCAGGAATTCTTCGTGTTCATAGATGTCGTTAATTACTTCGTAATATTCATCTTCAAATGGCTTTCGGCCATTCATCTCTAAGATGATCTTATTCTGAACAGATTTCAAAAAAGTATGAATCCTTTTTTTAATATTATTGCTTATGTTGTTATGGATATATCTGTTTAAATCCGGGAATGCGTAGCGCAGCCGTGTAAAGGAATCTAAAATCTTTTCAATTTCCACATTGTTCAAGTTTAAATATTCAGTATAGAGATAGGCAATTTTCTTGCGGAATTCCGTGAGAGATGCAACAGAATACGCGTAATCAATCGCATAATAGATTAGAAATGCTATCGCCGCGGTTTGTAGATATGCGCTATGGAGAAATGTGGCATTTTGCAAAACTACGGGATGAATAAATGTAATAAAAATAAAAGCAAGGGCGGCCCAGATTACTGAAAAGAGGAGGCACACCCTGCCATGAAAGTTAAACCTGTATTCTGAATAATCCCATAGAGTCAACCCGAATATCTTTTCTGCAAAATAACCAACCATATATTCAATTACGGTGAGCGCCAGTCCGAACATGAAAAGCCTTGGCAGGAGATGCCAACTATGAAAAAAATGTTGCAGCAGGATGAGAAAAAGAGCTCCAAAGCCATAGATGGGAATAAAAGGCCCGAATAAAAATCCGGCATTGACAAATTTCCGTTGAGTTATTGAACGGTAAATAACCTCAACAATCCATCCCATAAAGGAGTAGATCGCGAAAAGCGCCACATAATAGAAAATGTTTGTGCTGATATTGGCCATCAGATACTTTATCCTTACATCATCCTGATTTAATTAGTGGGTTGTATTTGCTAATTAAATACTTAGAAACAGCGTTATAATAATTCCTGTTGTCTTTTGCTTAAATTAAAGCGGTGATCTTAGAATAATCTCCAAGATTTTTTATCATAATTAAATACTTTTGCAAAGAGGAGAGTCAAATAATTTTGAACATTTGTTTATTCTGAGTCGTATGCCAATAGTAATAGTTTCGGGTTTGACTTAATGACCTGCTTTGTCTTTAACCATGTTGCTGGTGATTGTGATTTTGCCGATGATGCCCAACTTTTATTGGCTGATGAACTACTGCAGAATTACTGAGATGTTCAGAGGGCCAGATTTTATTACCCTGCAAAAACTGTTGGTAGCTATTTTTTACTCGCCTCCAGAAGATGACTGCGGTCATTGAGGACTTCGATCACGGCCCCGCCATTCCCAAAGCGGACGATCGTTTTGGAAGCCGTGCCCACGCAGGTACTGAGGAATTCGGAGAGGCTGATCTTTCTTATTCGGCACAGAATGGCCGCAATGGTGAAGTTGTGGGCAACTACCAGCGCATCTTTCTTTTGGTTAATGATCGTCTCCAAAGCGCGCCAGGCACGCTCCTGCAGCCCGGCCAATGATTCCCCATTGGGCATCTGGACAGAAGCCGGATTGGCTATCCATTTGTCGAGAAAATCTTTTTGCGTGGCGATTAGTTCTTTAAAGGAAAAACCTTCAAAGTCTCCCTGATCCATTTCCATCAGGTCTGAATGAGTTTTAATTTCCTGACGATGGAACTCGTTGATAATCTGGGCTGTTTTGAGGGCTCTTTTGAGCGGGCTGGCATGGATCGCGCAGATGTGCTGATCTTTCAGGGATAAGGCCAGAAGCCGGGCCTGCTCAATTCCCACGGGGCTTAACTCAATATCGCTTCTTCCTTGAACCCGTTCCTCTTTATTCCAGAGAGTTTCTCCGTGCCTGATCAGTATTAGTTTCATCTTTTTACAAATCCGAATAGCATTTTAATCCGCAGAGAGAACGCGCGTTTTTCACCGCCGATATCACGGCCATCTCCATAACTCTGGCGGCCAAAAGACCGATAACACTCAGATCTGCTTCAATGGTGCCGGTGGATAAGGCAAAAATAGTATCGCCGTCATACATGGTGTGCGCTGGACGCATAGTCCGGGCATATCCGTTTTGTGCCATAGAAGCCAGTTTTGTTGCCTGAGCTTTATTTAAGGCAGCGTTCGTGGCAACAGCGCCGATAGTCGTGTTGCCAACAAAAAGATTTTTCTTACCAGCATAACTGTTAATCATAATTTCTTCCGTATCGTCAATGCCGGTCTTTTTATCATTGAGAACACCGGCGATTTTTTCTCCGGATCGAGGATCAAGGACATCGCCCAGACAGTTAACGGCAACCAAAGCGCCCACCTGCAAATCGCCTATTTGCGCCGCGTAGGTTCCCAATCCGCTTTTCATGGCATATTCCATACCTCGGATTTTGCCGACAGTTGCGCCGGTGCCGGCGCCGGTATTGCCCTGGGGACAAAGTTTTTTTGTGGCATTGATACATGCCTGATAACCCATTTCTTTATCCGGCCTGATTTTAAAATCGCCGATAGTGAGATCAAAAAGAACTGCGCCGCATACTATGGGAACGCGAGTAACGCCGACATCAAAACCGATTTGCTTTTCCTCCAGGAATTTCATGACGCCGGAGGCGGCATCCAGCCCGAAAGCGCTGCCACCGGCCAGAATTACTGCATGAATATTTTGCACCATGTTGACCGGGTTGAGCAGATCGGTTTCTCTTGTTCCCGGTGCGCCGCCGCGTACGTCAACACCGGCCACGGCACCATCACGGCAAAGAATTACAGTGCAGCCGGTAGCGGCTTCTAAATTCTGAGAGTGTCCGATTTCGATGCCTTCTATTTGAGTAAATTCGATTTTATTCATAACCTTCTGCCGAAAATATAATCGCCCGGAGATATCCAATTCTACACATTTGACGTCTGTTCGGCAATTGAATTCTACTTTTTTTACCTTAACCCTTGAACCTTTTACCTTGCCCCTTTCACCTTGTTTATTTCAACTACATGTTTTTTCTTGCATTACTTATAAAAAGTCGTATTATCATCCACACATCAATAAATAATTTTTGGAATGTTAACTGGAGTTGGTAACTAACAATCCAAAGGATGACCTTAATTACTACTGTCCCTTGTTTTCCTAATATATATAGAGGTGATCAAAATGAAGACCGTTTTAGAATTAAACTTGGGCTTTGCAGATGCGGAAAATTATAAGAGAAGAGAGAATAAAGCATTATTCAATACAATTTTCTTCAGAAATTCATACCTAGATGATCTTCTGGAACTAAGCAGATTTTTTCTAATAGGTGAAAAAGGCACTGGTAAAACTGCCTATGCAGTTTTCCTATCAAATAACGATTATAAAAACACAGTTTCCCAGATAAAATACATTCGGGAAACTGATTATCAACAATTTGTTTTTCTAAAAAAAGAAAAGCATCTTCAATTATCCGATTATACAAATATATGGAAAGTCATAATTATGCTTTTATTATCAAAAGCGATAGAAGAGAAAGAACTAGACAATTCAATATTCAGCAAATCCACAAAAATGAAAACATTGATGAAAGCAATTGATGATTATCATAATAATGCTTTCACCCCTGAAATTTTAACTGCATTATCATGGATTAAGAATGATAAAATGGCAGCTGAGATAGTTTATAAAAACTTTAAGTTGGGGGGCTAGGAAGGTTCAACCTTCACCTTCAATGAGCAACACTTTCAAACAAATCTCAACTATATACAAAAGAAGTTTGAAGAAGCCCTTTGTGGCTTAAAACTTTCAAAAAATAGAATTTTATTCATTGACGGTATCGATATAAGACCAGGATCTATCCCTTACGATGATTACCTTGAATGTATAAAAGGATTAGCAAATGCAGTATGGGCTTTAAGTAATGATTTATTCCCGACGATAAAGGATTCAGATGGCCGACTACGCGTAATACTATTAATAAGGCCTGACATTTTTAATTCCTTGGCACTTCAAAATCAATCAAATAAAATAAGAGATAATGCGGTTTTCTTGGATTGGCGAACAACCTATCCGTCATATCGCACATCACAGCTTTTCTTTCTCTCTGATAGGCTATTCTCCGCACAGCAAGAAGATACAAAGGAGCTAGGTTATTGTTGGGATCAGTATTTTCCCTGGAAAATCAAAACATCATATCCCGACGGCACCGATGACGATTCTTTCATTAGTTTCCTTAGAATATCTTATAGCAGACCAAGAGATATTATCACAGCAGTACAGATTTTAAGAGATCAGATTTTAAAAAAGAACCAAGGTCATGTTAGATTATTCGATAAAGAATTAACCGAATCAAATGAGTTTAAGAACTCGTATTCCGAATATCTCATGAGCGGCATTAAGGATCAATTGGCCTTTTATTATTCTGAAAAAGACTATGAAATGTTTCTACAGTTTTTTAACTACTTTGATGGATATTTTGAATTTTCTTACGAGCATTATAAAAAAGCATATGAGAAATTTACGGATTTAATCCTAGAAAAACACGATAGAATCCCTGAATTTGTCGAATCGGAAGAGAATTTTTTACAGTTCTTATATGATTCAAACATTATTTCATATGTGGAAGAAACAGATCGCGGTGAATTTCTTTTCCGTTGGTGCTACAGAGAAAGGTCAATTTCTAATTTTTTCCCAAAAGTTAAGCTTGGCCTTACATATCGTATACATTATGGCTTATTAAAGGCTCTCAATTTTGGCTATCAGCGAAGAAAATTATGATCATTATGTAATCAGGGACGGAAAGAGGGACGCCCTTATGTTTCTAACTTTCTATCCCCAGCAGACAACAATCATTTTCTCGCACTAATTATTTTGTCGATCCGATAGTTCAATTTTCTTTGGACTGCCCGGTTTTATTTTTCGCGCTGCAAGATGAGGCCTGAGGCACGGAGGGCATCTCCGATGGGAAGACAAAGCGCACAGCGCGCTCGTAGAGCAGATAATCCCATGCCCAGTTGATCAGAACCATAACCCGATTGCGGAATCCAATCAGGTTGAAAAGATGAATAACGAGCCACATCACCCAAGCGATGAATCCGGTAAATGTCCGCGAGCCAATGGCAACCCCTGCAGCTTTGCGGCCAATAGTAATCATTGAGCCGCGATCATGATAATGGAAAGGCTGAGGTTCTTGACCATCAACTTGTCGCAGAATGTTTTGAGCGGAAGTAATGCCGGACTGGATAGCCACTTGTGCGACCATCGGCAGGATGCGGTTTTCCTCATTAATCGATGCCAGATCGCCGATCACATATATTTCCGGATGATTGGGTACCTGAAGAGTTTCGCTGACAGTTACACGGCCATCTGTCGTGATGGGGATACCCGATATTCCGGCAAGTGGTTCTCCACGCACGCCCGCGGTCCAGATCACGGTTTTGGCAAATATATTATCATTATCCTTCATGATGACGGCAACAGGCGATACTTGTGCAACCTTAGCGCCTAAGCGCACTTCCACTCCCATCTTTTCGAGCTTTTCCAGCGTATAAAGACGCACTCTCTGCGGCATATTGGCAACCAGTTTATCGGCAGCCTCCAGCAGAATGATGCGCACCATACTGAAATCAATTGTCGGGTAGTCTTTGATCAGCGGGCCGTGAATAAGTTCGGTAAGAGCCCCGGCATATTCCACTCCTGTGGCTCCACCGCCGACAATAACAAACGTAAGCAGGCTTCTTTTCCTGGCCTCATCTGTTTCCCTAGCCGCTGCTTCAAAACAGCAGATAATGTGATTTTTCAGGGCTACGGCTTCTTCCAGCGTTTTTAGAAAAAAGGCATGATCATCAACACCCTGTACACCGAAGGAGTGGGTTATGCTGCCTGTCGCTAAAATGAGATAATCATAAGAAACTGTTTCACTATCGGTTTGGATGGTGCGGTTTTGCAGATCGATCCGCCGGGCATGGGCCAGAACAAAATCAATGTTTGGTGTGTTCCAGAAAACGCTGCGCACAGGATAGGCGATATCTTCGGCCTCCAGTTCCGCTGCCGCTACCTGATAAAGAAGCGCCAGAAAAGTATGGTAGTTGTTGCGGTCGATAACAAGAACATCAACCGGCTTATTGGCCAGAGCGCGCGCCGCCCACAAACCGCCGAAGCCGGCACCGATAATAACGACATTTGGCTTTTTGTTTGTGTGTTTATTTTCCAACAATTCATCCTTTGCTGTTGTGTCCTTCCGGACTTGATCCGGAATCCAGTTATTTCAATATATTCTGGATACCGGCGTACGCCGGTATGACGATATTTGGAATTTTTACGAGACCATCAATAATACATTGCAAGTCTTAAGGAACGGCCGCAACCGTTCCTTACGGTTATTTCGTTTTTGTAACCACTTTACGAATATTTGCAGACTTTTTCTTTTTTGCCGGTGTGATCAGTTTACGTTTCTTCACTTGCAGCTTTGCCGGTTTTTTCCAGGTGCCGTTCTCCAGCGCCAGCTTTACTACTTCCAGCATGTCGCTGACGAAATGAAACTTAATACTTTTTTGCACATTGGCCGGAATATCTTCCAGGTCTTTACGGTTCCAAGCGGGCATGATGATTGTTTTAATCCCGGCTCTGTATGCCGCCAAAACCTTTTCCTTGATTCCTCCCACAGGCAGAACAGCGCCACGCAAAGTTATTTCTCCGGTCATGGCCAGATTTTTCTTGATCTTGCGGTTAGTCAGAAGAGAGGTCATGGCCGTCAAAATTGTTACGCCCGCCGATGGACCATCCTTGGGAATTCCGCCCGCCGGCACATGGATGTGCAGATCGACATTCTCAAAGAAGTCCGGATTAATACCCAAGTCTTTAGCGTTGGTACGGATAAAGCTCAAAGCAGCGGAAGCCGATTCTTTCATAACATCGCCCAGCTGGCCGGTCAAAGTCATTCCTTTCTTGCCCTTCATTGCCGTTGCTTCGATGAAGAGCAAATCGCCTCCGACCGGTGTCCAGGCCAGCCCAATGGCAATGCCGGGCTGGGCGATACGCGCGTCAAAATCCGTCATGACCCGTATCGGACCAAGATATTTGGGAATATCCCTAACCGTTATGATTTTAGATTGAATATTTCCCTCCGCGATCTGTGCTGCCACTCCACGGCAGGCATTGGCAATTTGCCGCTCCAGATTTCGAACTCCCGCTTCCCGTGTGTAGCCGCGGATAATGCTACTGAGCGCTTTGGAAGTAATTTTGAACTGCTGCGCGTTTAATCCGTTTTCAGTCAATTGGCGTGGTATTAAATACCGTTCAGCAATTTTTACTTTTTCCTCCTGAGTGTAACCGGTTAATTCAATAACTTCCAGCCTGTCCAGGAGCGCTGGAGGCACCGGATCCAGAATATTGGCCGTAGCGATAAACACAACGTGCGAAAGATCAAAAGGCACATCCAGATAATGATCGGCAAAAGTATTATTTTGCTGCGGGTCTAATACTTCCAGCAGAGCCGAAGACGGATCCCCCCGGAAATCACTGCCTACTTTATCAATTTCATCGAGCATGAAAACAGGATTGTTCGATTCCGCCCGTCTGAGCCCTTGAATAATGCGTCCGGGCAAGGCGCCGATGTAGGTGCGCCGGTGACCGCGAATTTCCGCTTCATCACGCACTCCGCCTAAAGAAATACGCGCGAACTTGCGCTCCAGCGCCCGGGCAATGGAATGCCCCAGTGAAGTCTTGCCTGTTCCCGGCGGTCCGACAAAGCACAGGATAGGCCCTTTGGAATCAGGTTTTAATTTGCGCACAGCCAGGTATTCAAGAATGCGTTTTTTCGCTTTGGCTAAACCATAGTGGTCTTCATCCAGAATCTTGCGGGCCTTCTTGATATCGAGGTTGTCTTGCGTCGATTCATTCCAGGGCAGAGCTGTAATCCAATCGAGGTAAGTGGAAGCCACCGTGTATTCCGCCGAAGAAGGATGCATGCGGGACAATCTCTCCAGTTCCCGGTTAGCTTCTTTTTTTGCTTCCTCGGGAAGATTCTTGGCGTCGATTTTTTTCCGGTATTCCTCAGTCTCGACAATATTCTCGTCAGTTTCGCCCAATTCCTGCTTGATGGCTTTCAGTTGTTGCCGTAAATAAAAGTCCCGCTGGCCTTTATCCATGTCGTCCTTGACCTTTGTCTGGATTTTATTGCCCAGCTCTAAAATATCCATTTGATGCGTGACCAGCCGGGTTAATTCCTTCAAACGCTCCTTGGTATCAGCGATATCCAAAATCTTTTGTTTTTCCTCCAGAGGGGCATTGATAATCGAGGCAATCAAATCGGCCAGAATTCCTGCTTCGTTAACTGATTTAGCCATCGGGCCGAATTCAGGAGGTAAAAACGGCGAGAGCTTTAAAATCCGGTCGAAGAGAGCAACCAAATTGGACATAAGCGCTTCGGTTTCGATATCTTTAACTTCTTTGTCTTCAATTACTTTAATGCGCGCCTGCTGATAAGAGGGGTGATCTATAAGCTCCAGTATTTTAAA
>Ga0209540_10002628_pt1 | contig 12660 bp, 17 predicted proteins | sample BarGraIncu01121A_FD_184501 | JGI IMG/M metagenome (GOLD analysis project Ga0209540, IMG submission 184501) | Arctic peat soil microbial communities from Barrow, Alaska - Barrow Graham LP Incubations 011-21A (SPAdes) (version 2) | ecosystem: Environmental > Terrestrial > Soil > Wetlands > Peat... | reverse complement strand
AAGCTTTTCCAAACTGACTGAGCTCAGCTCGAAGGCCGCCCCCGCCGTAAAATTGAGCGACGACATGGATGCAGTTATATACTTCTCTTCGGGAACCACAGGCTTCCCTAAAGCCATACTCCACACGCACCAGAGCCTGATGGCGGCCTGCGAGGTTGAAATATACCATCACGGACAGACGAGGGAGGACAACTTTCTCTGCATACCGCCGCTCTACCATACAGGCGCGAAGATGCACTGGTTCGGCAGCCTCCTCTCGGGGAGCAAGGCGGTTCTGCTGCGAGGCGTGAAGCCCGACTGGATCATCAAAACCATATCGGAGGAATGCATCACCATAGCCTGGCTGCTGGTGCCCTGGGCGCAAGACATACTGGACGCCATGGACAGGGGAGATATAAATCCTGTGGAGCACAACCTCTCGCATTGGAGACTGATGCACATGGGGGCGCAGCCTATTCTGCCGAGATACAAGCGCCCGCGCCACATCATCTTCGAGGATATACCGAGAAACCCTACTGGGAAGATAGAAAAACCTAAACTGAGGAAAAAGCACTGCGGAAACAGATTCATGTAATATAAAAAACATATTGAAAGGGTGAATATTATGTTTGTAATGGAAAAAGGGAAAAAGTACATGGGAGAATTTATGAACGGGATGCCCCACGGACAGGGCATATGCGAATTTGCTAACGGAGACAAGTATGCCGGAGAATTCAGGCATGGAAAATGTGAGGGCTACGGCATACTCACATACGCAAACGGGGATAAGTTCATAGGCAGGTTCAGGGACAACAGGGCGACGGACGAAGGAAAGCACATTTTCGGAGAGTTTGAAAAGTGGATGGAAACCATATTTATTGAAAACTAGTTGGAGGGCTGAGCCTCAAATTTTTTCTTCGAGCGGCAGTATAAAATAAAGCTTTGTGGTAAAATAAAAATGCAATGATTTATTTTTTTATGAGCACGGAGGATATTCTATGGACACTAAGGTTTACAGGAAATTTGTAAGGATCTGCGGAGTTGTTCTAGTGGTGAGCGGCTTTCTGATGCTGTACTCCTACGTAAGAACCATGAGCGATTTCATGATTCTCTTGCTGGGGATAATAGCGACTGGCTTCGGAGGGTACCTGTTCAAAAGATACAAATGATATCATAAGGAAAAGCCGGAATTTCTCCGGCTTTTTTCTGTTTTTGCCCTTATTCCGGGGCAAGGTTAAAGACCAGACCTTTGCAAAAAAAAGAAAGTGATGTATAATATAAGAACAAGTGTTCGTATTAAATCTAAAAAAGGATGAGGATTATGGAGAGATTGATATTTCACATCGATGTGAACAGTGCATACCTGTCCTGGGAAGCTTCATACAGGCTCCAGCATGGAGAGGAGCTGGATCTGAGGGATATCCCGTCCGTAGTCGGCGGAGATGAAGCCAGCAGGCACGGCATAGTTCTTACAAAATCCATACCTGCAAAAAAGTATGGCATAAGGACAGGGGAGACTCTGTATGAGGCAAGGGCGAAGTGTCCGGAGCTTGTGGTTGTTCCGCCGAGGTACTGGGTCTATATGCAGTGCAGCCAGGCTATGAATGAAATACTCCTGGAATACACTCCCAAAATACAGCGGTTTTCCGTTGACGAGAGCTTCCTGGACTTTTCGGGCATGAAGAACCTTTACGCCGACTACATGGTGCTGGCGGAGACCATAAAGGAAAGGATTAAGACAGAGCTAGGATTCACGGTAAACATAGGAATATCTGAGAACAAGCTTCTGGCAAAGGTCGCCTCGGACCTGAAGAAGCCGGACAGGATACACACCCTGTTCCCGGAGGAGATAGAAAAGAAGATGTGGCCTCTTCCTGTGGAGGACCTCTTCATGGTGGGCAGGGCTACCTCGACCAAGCTGCACAACATGAACATCTACACCATAGGGGAGCTGGCAAAATTCGATCCTGAGCTCCTCAGGTATAAGATGAAAAGCCACGGCGAGCTCATATGGAGGTACGCCAACGGCATAGAGGGCTCCGACGTTCGCAAAAGCAACCATATAGAGATGAAGGGAATAGGTAATTCGACCACCACGGCTTTTGACCTGGAGGACAGGGAAACGGCCTGCAGGTTGCTTCTATCACTCTGCGAAACGGTAGGCATGAGGCTAAGGGACTCGGAAAACTGCTGCAGGGTCATATCCATAAGCATAAGGGACAACAGCCTCGCCTCCTGCGGCATGCAGAAAAAGATAGATGTGGCCACGGATTCTACCAGGAAGATATATGAGACGGCATGCAGCCTTTTTGACAGGCTGTGGAAGGGCAGGCCAATAAGGCACATGGGGGTGCAGGTGACGGAGCTCTGCAGCGGCGACTTTTTCCAGTTCTCCATGCTGGACTGCTTTGATTTCGAAAAAGACAAGAAACTGAACAGGGCTATAGATGAAATAAGGCTGGCATACGGTTCAAAAGCAGTGATGCGGTCAAGCCTCCTCCACTCCGGGATGAGCCCTATGTCGGGGGGAGTGGGAGAGGGGGACTATCCGCTCATGTGCTCCATTTTGTAAAAAGAGGTGAGAAAAATGAAGGTTATGAACCATCCGATAGAAGTTATTTCCTACACAGATGACAAAGGGGATATACGGCCTATAAGATTCAGACTGCAACTGGGTGACGAGCCTTTGAAGGTGATAAAAATAGACAGGATAATTCTCAAGCACGTCGAAAAGCTGGCCGGGAACAGGATGCTGCTGTTCCGCTGCCAGAGCTTTGAAGGAGGTGTGGAGCGGCTGTTTGAGATAAAGTACGAGCTCCACACCTGCAAGTGGTTTCTCTACAAAATGTAAATTGACAAGCTAGACGGTAATGTATAATATAAATGTTGACAGAGGATCAAATGTAGAGTAATATTAAGTAAATGAACGTTGTTCATTTACTTAATCGGGTTTGGAAAGGGGAGTTTTATGCCTAAAATAATTGAAAATCCGAAGCAGCTAATACTGGATGAGGCCAAAAATATCCTTTACAGCGATGGTTATGCAAAGCTCAGCATGAGGAATATCTCAAAGGCCTGTGGCATTGCGCTTGGGACAATCTACAACTACTATCCTACGAAGCACGACCTGGTAATAGGCATGATGACCGATTACTGGAATGAGAACATGAACAAGCTGGAGAGCATAAGGAGCACTGAAGGATCCTTCTATGACAAGCTGGACAAGCTTTTCGACCAGCTGAGCAGTTTCATAAAGACCTTCAAGGACGAATGGCTCAATCCAGGATTTTACGCGCAGCCCGACTATGTCAGGAGAGGGACGAAAGAGGAGAACCTCTATGTGGACAAGCTTACGGACCTGATCCAAGGCATTCTCGACAAGGAGATAAAAGAGGGAAGGATAAAGAGCAGGATAGCATCCAGCGAGGCGGCCAGATTCATACTGATGAATTTTGTGACAATAATCCAGATGCCGGCTTTTGAATACTCGGACTTCAAGAAAATACTGAAGGAAATCATTTATTAGATCATATCCCAAAGGGTGTGATCTAATATTAGCCCATTAAATGAACAACGCTCATTTAATGGCTGAAAACTACTATAGCGAGGAGGAAAATATTATGTTGATTTATGCAATAACATCCATAACATGTGCACTTTTATTTTATACCGCAGGGGTATGGGGAGAGAAGATAGGCGGAGGGCTTAAAAATTGGCAGGTGGGAATATTCTGGCTGGGGCTTGTGTGCGACACTTTGGGTACCACCCTCATGGGAAGAATCGCCGGAGGAGGGTTTGAACTGAACTTCCACGGAGTGACTGGGCTGCTGGCGATACTGCTCATGATGTTCCACGCAGTCTGGGCAACATTCGTCCTGGCAAGGGGTGACGGGAAGAAAAAGGCCGATTTCCACAAATTTAGCATAGCTGTCTGGAGCATATGGCTGGTACCGTTCATTTCCGGGGCTGTTTTTGGAATGGCGGGGCAGATGTAGGTTGATGATCCCCGCCACATGAAAGCCTATTTAGCCATGTGTCCTTGAGCCGCCTCCACCGAAGGAGGCAGAGACTCCGATTATAAATCCGAAATCGTAGAGGATGCCCTTGTTGTGGGTCTCGTAGATCCTGACATTAGGTGTGAACAGGCTGATTATGAAAGTGATCGGGCATATCAGGCCGTGCCAGAAGCCGGCCCAGAAACCTGCAGGTGCTGCGCCGGGCAGCTTGTATTTCGAGTTAGGGCCTGCTGCTGCGAGTGAGTTTGCCATAGTATCGTCTCCTTTAATGTGAATTTATTTTGGGGCAGGCTTTTGCCCTGGCCGCAATATTCTTTATCCTGCTGATGCGCGTCTGGGGACGCTTTGCCTGGCCTATCCAGAAGACGGCCTGCAACTGGCCGCTGTTGCTCCAGCCGCTGAAATTCTCCAGTGCGGGCGGACTTGCCTCAAGCTCAGCCCTGAGATCATCTGGTATCTCCGGCTTCTCCCTGGTGGAATAGGCGGTCTGCCAATGCCCGCTTTTTTTTGCAGCCCGTACTGTCGCCAGGCCGGCTTCAGTCATGAGACCTGCCTCTGTGAGGGTCTCCACGCGTTTCCTGTTTACAGCTGACCACACGCTGTCAGGTTTGCGCGGTGAAAAGCGGAGGATAAACCCTTCCCCGTCAAGGTTCTTCATCCTACTGTCGATCCAGCCGAATCGGAGAGCCTCCGTCACTGCATCGTCAAGGTTTACGCCGGCTCCCTTTGAGCCGGATTTCTTTATTCTGAGCCATACCTCTGATTCGGAGCTGTAATGGGAGGCAAGCCAGCGGCTCCATTCATCAGCGCTTAAGGGGGTAAGCCAGGAATCGGGCAACTTTTTATCTGCCATGGCCACCCTCCTGATCCAGTCTCTTGTCTATCCTGAGGACAAGGAATGTCAGCCAGGCTGAAGGATCTTTCTTCTGGGCGAAATCCCAGCCCTTCCAGGCGGTCCATATGGATTCCGGCGTGTAGAGGCCGTTCCTGTCAGCCTTGGAGTGGATCACATTCAGCATGTCAATGAACCGCGGGTCACTCCTTGCATAGGGATACTGGGACAGAACATAGGAGACGTGGAGGATGTCATACCAGATGAATGGCGCCTTGAGTTTTCTGAAGTCAGTGCCCATGAAGAACATGTAGGGATGGCGTTCCAGGCTCACAGCCCACAGATTTAGGAGGCTCTCCACACCTATGCGCGCTTCCATGCCATCCATGTGTTCATCGAAAAGGGCGATGAGCTTCAGCATTATGACGTTGACATAAGGGCAGGGGTCAGCCTTTTTCCCGGGGCCGCGGAACTTTCCCAGGTTTTCCGACACCTTGCAGGGCCAGCCGTTTTCAATGACAAGACTCAGGAGGTAGTCAAAGCCCTTGCGCACATCAGGATCGTCCTTAAGGCCAAGCCTTACAAAAGAATACAGCGTGATCGGTGCGTCGCAGAGCGCCCAGGCCGGCTCCGCCTTACCGCTGCCGCCGAAATGCTCGGGGATTTGCGTAGGCAGACAGAACAGTCCTTCTTTTGACTGGCTCGACTTTATCTTCGAGATTACTTTTTTCATGCCCCTGTCATCCGACTTTATGCCCAGGTCGGCAAGGAAGGAAAGCTTGTGGTAAAGCTGGCCGGCGCTCTTGTGGCTGTTAAGCACTATGCCGGGCCAATCCTGCAGCTCGGCTATGATGCCCTGGATGAGAGGGTGACTCAGCATCTCATCCATAGCCTTCTTGACTGGAGGGTCCTGTATACAACCCAGGGCTGGCCTGAATTTTTGAGGAAATCGATGCTTTTCAAACTGATCACTCTCCTTTAATTCTAGATTGCATGAAATATTGCGCATATTTGTCTTAATTATACAGTAAGTACGGCACGAAATATACACAATGTGGATAAGACCAGACCGCACTTGTGGACAAAGCCAGCCAGCAGTATAATTAGAAAGTAAAAAATCGTGGAAACTAGGTGGGATAATGACGGAAAATAAGAAAATTTTCAGAAACATGCTGATTACGATAATAGCTGCAGCTTCTATTTTTGCAGGGGGCTGCGCTGCTGTTAATACAGCCTCAGACCAGGGGAAGGTAAACACACCGGCACAGGCATCAGAAACCCAGACAGAAACTCAGACAGAAACTCAGTCAGGGGTGAATCAAAGTGTTGAGGGTATTAGCTTTGAAAAGGCTGTGGTATCTAGGGTTGTGGACGGTGACACGGTGGTCCTCTCCGACGGGAAAAGGGTCAGGTTCATAGGGATGGACACTCCCGAATCGACAATTACAACTGAATTTTACGGCAAGGAGTCCAGCGACTACACAAAAAGCCAGCTTACGGGGAAGACGGTGTACCTTGAAAAGGATGTGTCTGAAACGGACAGGTACGGGAGGCTGCTCAGGTACGTGTGGCTGAGCCTGCCCAACAAGATAAGCGATTCCGAAATAAGGGCAAAGATGTTCAACGCTATACTGGTTCAGGAAGGCTACGCTCAGTCATCTACATATCCGCCGGACGTCAAGTACCAGGAATACCTTACCAGGTACAACTCGGAGGCGAGAAATGCAAACAAGGGACTGTGGAACACTGACAGCAGCGGGACATCCTATTCAAACAGCGTTGCTGCAACTGGAAAGATAAAAGGCAACATTAACTCCAAGGGGGAGAAGATTTACCACGTACCTGGCGGCAGGTACTATGAGCAGACTGTGCCGGAGCAGTGGTTCGATACTGAAGAGGATGCCAAGGCGGCGGGGTTCAGAAAATCCAAGGTATGAAAACGGGGACGGTTAATCACTAATTGCAGTCTGATTGGTGATTAACCGTCCTTTTTAAAATAAAGCTGAATTCAAAAACAAAAAATAAAATAAGTTGATTATGCTTGGCTGCCTTATATTATGTATATAAATATGCGTGAGTCCGTGCTAAAATAAAGACAAAAGAATGCGAAAAAATACAAAGGGGTGAGTGCTGAGATGAAGAAAATTATGATAATTTTTACCGGCGGAACCATATCCATGAAGAAAGACGAAAAAAGCGATGCGGCTGTGCCGGAACTGAGTGCCGAAGATATTCTGAAGCTTTCTCCAGGAATTGAAAATTTAGCGGATCTTAGCTTTTATGATTTCGGGATGATTCCTAGCCCACACATTACACCGCAGAAGATGATGGAACTTTCCAAGCTTATAAGGGCAACGGTTGAGACGGACGGGTATGACGGGGTTGTAGTAACACACGGTACAGACTCCCTGGAGGAAACCGCTTACCTGGTGGAACTGACATATAAAGGCTCAAAGCCTGTAATCTTCACGGGTTCCATGAAAAGCAGCTCTGACTTTGGCTGGGACGGGCCATCCAATCTTACGGATTCGGTGCTCGCAGCCATAGCGGAGGGTGGGTCAGACAGGGGAGTCATGGTCGTGCTTAGCGGAGAAATCCATGCGGCAGCCCAGGTAACCAAGACAAACACCCATACGCTGGAGACGTTCAAGAGCGTTGACTTCGGACCTTTGGGTTTTGTCGAAGGCGGGGAAGCACGGTTTTTCTACAGCTATGAGAAAAGGCAGTACATCCCGGTAGAAGAACTTGAGGAAGACGTTGCGCTTATAAAGTGCGGCTGCGGCATGGATGACCGGCTCATAAGATTCTGCGTCGACTCGGGCTGCAGGGGCATCGTAATTGAGGGCATGGGCAGGGGGAATATACCTCCGGCGATGGTACCCGGTGTTGAATACGCATTAGGCAGAAGCATACCGGTGGTTCTGGTTTCAAGATGCCCGACAGGAAAGGTGCTTGATGACTACGGCTACAAGGGTGCCGGCAGGGAATTGAAGGAAATGGGTGTTGTTTTCGGGGGCAACCTTCCTGGGCAGAAGGCAAGGATAAAGCTGATGGCGGCACTGGCGTATACTAAAGATCCGGACCTTATAAAAGAGATTTTTGAAAAGGACTACTATATATAGAACTATATCAAGCTGGAGGTGAGAGATTGTGGATATTACGGATTACAGGATCATTGAAGCACTTCTTGAGGACGGGCGGATACCCATGAAAGAGCTGGCCAAGAAGGTCGCCTTGAGCGCACCTGCAGTTGCTGAAAGGGTGAGAAGGCTCGAAGAGGATGGAGTCATAAAAGGATACAAGGCTGTGGTTGATTACGAAAAACTTGGCAAAAAGATAAATGTGCTCATCAACGTTGACATAAATGTCCATAAATCGGAGAAGTTCAACGAGTTCATCAAGAGCGAGGATTGCATAACGGAGTGCCACCATGTTACCGGGCCTTACTGCAAGATAGTCAAGGCGAGGCTTGACGATATAGAGAGCCTGAGCAAGCTCATCGACAGGATACAGATGTACGGAGACACAGAGACATTCATCGTGCTTGCATCAGTGGAAAAGGAACATTTACTGAATCAGGATAAAAATATTTAGCCAGGAGGCAGATTATGGATAAAATGAGTCTTCAGAGAGAAGCTATAGAGAGGGTCTACGGTAAAATCAGCCCTTTTGAATTAAAGGACAACCTTATAAATCTTGCGGCGGAGGCAAACAAGAGCGGTACCCAGTCGCTTCTGGATGCGGGAAGGGGAAATCCTAACTGGATCGCAGCAACACCGAGGGAAGCATTCTTTACATTCGGACAGTTTGCTGTCTCTGAAAGCAGAAGGGTGTGGAACGACAATGACCTGGCAGGAATGCCTAAAAAGGAAGGGATCTCGGACCGCTTCAAGGAGTACGTGAAAAAGAACAAGGATGCACCGGGAGCCGAGCTGCTTAAAAAAATGATAAACTACGGCGTAACCGTAAAGGGATTCGATCCGGATGAGTGGATATATGAGCTGGTAGACGGGATAATTGGTGACAATTACCCTCAGCCTGACAGAATGCTGAGGCATGTGGAAAAGGTTGTCAACGACTATTTGATACAGGAGCTCTGCTACAACGAGCCATTGGAAGGGAAGTTCAGAACATTTGCTGTGGAGGGCGCTACGGCTGGAATGTGCTATGTGTTCGATTCGCTCATCGCAAATAACATGCTGTCCAAGGGTGACAGGATAGCAATCATGACACCCGTATTTACACCATACCTTGAGATACCTCATCTGCCGCGCTACAATTTCGAGGTCGTGAACATCTCGGCAAGCGAAACCGATAAGCAGGGGAACAGGAACTGGCAGTATCCTGCAGCTGAGATCGAGAAGCTCAGGGACAGCTCAATAAAGGCGCTGTTTATAGTAAATCCAAGCAACCCTCCTTCTGTGGCAATGAGGCCCGAAACCGTGAATCTGCTGAAGAGGATTGTCGAGAAGGACAACCCTGATCTGATGATAATTTCCGATGACGTATACAGCACTTTTGTGGACGGATTCAGGTCCCTTATGGCAGACATGCCGTACAACACGATCGGTGTATATTCCTATTCGAAATACTTCGGGGTCACAGGCTGGAGGCTCGGCACAATAGCTCTATATGAAGACAACGTGTTTGACAAGCTGCTGAGGGAGCAGGACGAGGACAAAAAGGAAAGAGCAAGAAAGCGCTATTCAGGGCTTTCAACAAATCCTGACAGCATAGAATTCGTGGACAGAATAGTGGCGGATAGCAGGCAGGTAGCGCTGAACCATACTGCAGGGCTGTCAACACCGCAGCAGGTCCAGATGGCATTCTTCTCTCTGTTTGCGATAACGGACAAGGAAAACAGGTACAAGAAACTGACGAAGAACATATGCCGACGCAGGCAGAAGCTGCTGTTTGACGGTCTGGGACTTGATCTCAAAAAAGATACTTACAGTGCTGCGTACTATACGCAGTTCGACCTCCTGGAGTGGGCAAGCCAGAACTACGGAGACGAATTTGCAAAATACCTGAAGGAGAACTACAGGACTGTTGATGTTCTTATCAGGCTTGCGGAACAGTCATCCATCGTGCTTCTGGACGGCAGCGGATTCAGCGGACCTGAATGGTCTATAAGGATATCCCTGGCTAACCTTAACGACGAATCCTACTCGAAGATAGGCGAAGTCCTCCATGAGGTGCTTGAAGGCTATGTAGGGGAATGGAAAGAAAAATAAAGAAAAAATTGGGGACGGTTATTCACTCGTTGCAGTGGATAGCCGTTCCTTTATAGTTCAACGAAAGCAAAAAAAGAAGTAGGAATGCTCGCTGATAAAACAGCGAGCATTCCTACTCTTAAAAGTCCGTTAATTATCTACTTTGAGTTTTTTTGCCACCATCCTGTATAGCGGGGCCTCCACACCGAGCCTGTCAGAAAGCCTCACGACGCTGAATATCAGACTGTCTATCTCACTCTGTTTTCCCGACTTCAGGTCCTTCTGGAGCGATGAGGTTGTATCCGGTGAAAGCTTGTCAAGGGTACCCAGGTTCATATCCTTGAGATCCTGGTAGAAACTGAAGCCCAGCTGGTCTGCCATACTTTTCATCTCTCCGCAGAGCCCGAGGAAGGTTTCCCTGTATCTGCCTTCGTGCTGAATATCTCCAAGGGTTATGTCGTAATACGCACCGCAAGCAGCTGCGGTTGAGACGAAGGAAAATTTTCTGAATATATCGCTCTCTATCCTGTCGGATATTGACGCATCAATGCCGCAGCTTTTCAGGTCAGACTTGATTCCCTCCAGCAGTGAAGAGTCCAGACCGGAGCCTTTTTTGAAGCCGAATACAATCCTGAACAGGCTGCCGATCTGGGTTATGGAGCCAGGGGAATCTATGAAGGCGGACATGTATATGCAACCGTCAGCAACCATTATACCCTCCATCTTGCCCCTTATTCTGTCACCAGCGCCTAAGCCGTTCAGCAGAGGAATTATTATACTGTCCCTGCTGAAAGCCTTTTTAAGGACCGGGATTATGCTGTCAATGGAGTAATCCTTCACGCAGACAAATATCACATCCGCTTGCTGGTCATACTCCTCTTGAGAATAGGCTTTCAAATTCTTAATATGGAGCTGGCCTTTCAAGTCGGAATTCAACTTCAAGCCGTCCTCCTTCAGTGCTTCAAGAGTCCTGGCCTGCGCTATGAATGACACGTCATGACCGGCAGCTGCCAAAAATCCTCCCAGAGAACCGCCGATACCTCCCGGTCCGACTATCAAGTATTTCATATTTATCAACCCCTGCCAGATTTATTTCCAGGTAATATCAGCAGCCTTCCTAGGCGCAGTCCTTTCGTAACAAACATCAGGATAGCCGATTACCATGCAGGCTACAATATGCTGTCCTTCCTTGACTTCCAGAAAATCAAGGATATCTTTATTGTCTTTTGAAGCCCTTACAAAGAATCCGCTGAACAGGTTGCCAAGTCCAAGAGCATTCGTCATAAGCTCCATGCGCGACGAAGCAAGTGCTCCGTCAGTGTCTGAATTGGCTGCTACGATGATTACGGCAGGAGCGTTGAAGAAAATCCTGTCACCTTTTTTGGGGTCTGACTGGAACTGCTCGTGCATCTTAATCCATGAAGCGGCATATCTCTTCATAACCGGGTCCTGCTGGTGCTCATCACCAAGGATGAGTTCGCCTTTTTTCTTTAAACTCTCAAGAGCCATTGCTGTGAGATCCCTGATTCCTTCTTTGACAACAATGTAGGAAACATTCTGAAGGTTGCTGGCTGTTGGAGAAAACCTGCCGGCCTCAATAATCTTGGCTATCTTCTTTTCGCTTATGTCCTTGTCCTTGAATTTTCTTGTTGACCTCCTGAATTTCATGAAATTCAGGAGATTGTCTTCATCAATTTCGAAATCTTTCTTGCTGTAATCGGCAACATCCTTCATGTCATACTCGTCTGTAGAGACAGCATTTTCAGGGCATATAGCTACGCAGTGGCCGCACTTGATACAGGCTTCGTTCTTGATCAAGGCTTTCTTTTCAAACATCACAATATCATTCGTAAAGCAGTCCTTGACACATTTTCCGCAGCCAACACATTTCTTTTTGTTTACAGTAAACATAGGTCATTCCTCCTCAAAATATTTTAATCGTTGTAATTTTTAAAGCCGAGAATACCCATCGCTAAAGCCAGGATTCCCAGCATTGCATCACTCTTGTCCCCGCGTCCGGTAATTGCAACTAAAAATATTATATTTCCGAATAGTATAAGAAATACTGACATGTACTTCATGAACTTGTTTACGTCAATTTTCAAGAATGATCCTCCCTAAATCAATATATATTTAGATAATTATACCATATTATCTGATTTACAGCTCATTTTATGGATTTCAGATATGATTTTCTCAAGCTCCGACTTTCGAGACGTGCAGCTTCCTGCTGTTTCTTTATATAATCCAGCTCATTCATGACCGTATCGTGCGTTTCCTTGAGCAGCTGAGCCTGTTCTTCACCGCTTTTTCTTGAGGTATAGCCAAGGACGGGCAGAGCAACCCCCTGGAAAAACACTGCTACAATGTACTGCATCCAGGTAACCAGATTCGTAGGCCGCTGAAAAAAAAGCGGGGCAACAACCAGAAATGCAATTCCGTAAAACATGGCCATGGTGGAAAGTATATAGGACAATTTATCACCTAGCCATTCGTTGAAACGATTCATAAAAAATACCTCCAGGATTCATATCATTACAGTTATTATAGCAAATAAGCCTTCTAAAAGTAAAAAAACATGCGGCAAAGACCGCATGTTTTTTGTGGGGTAAATCGGGTA
>Ga0209540_10002627_pt1 | contig 12661 bp, 10 predicted proteins | sample BarGraIncu01121A_FD_184501 | JGI IMG/M metagenome (GOLD analysis project Ga0209540, IMG submission 184501) | Arctic peat soil microbial communities from Barrow, Alaska - Barrow Graham LP Incubations 011-21A (SPAdes) (version 2) | ecosystem: Environmental > Terrestrial > Soil > Wetlands > Peat... | reverse complement strand
ACCTCACTTCCCGACTCAGGTCACTTGGCGGACCCGCGGGTCACCGGGATGGTGTGCCGTTGAGCCTTCGTGGCCACGATCGGGATCGTGACCTCGAGGATGCCGTCCTGGTACCGCGCCTCCAGCTGTTCCTCCTTCGAGCCCGGCGGCAGTGACACCCGCCGCAGGAAGGAGCCGTAGCGAAACTCCGAGTGTCCTTTCTCCTTGACCTCTTCATGACGTTCGGCCGAGATCGTGAGAACACCGTCGCCGACCGTGATCTGCACGTCCTTGTCGGGGTCGATCCCCGGGATCTCCGCACGGACGACGTAGCGGTCCTGCTCGAGACGATCTTCGATGCGCAGAGCGTGTGCACCGCCATGAGGCCAGTCGGCGATCTCCGGCCACCCCCCCGAGTTGTACCAGTCGAACAACTCGGTCAACGGCGAAATGGGGTTGCGCTTCATCACTGCAGACATCTGGTCCTCCTCATGGGTGCGAACCTACATGTAACTCCCTCTGGTTCCTCGCGGGTAGGGGCTTTGGTCCCGGCAGAGGCATCCACGTCAGCGTGAGGAGTGTCTCAGGTCAGGTCGACGTAACGTGGCAGTTGTCGGCGATCGGCGCCGCGGACTCTTCTCACACACACCCTCCACATCTGGCTTCAGTCCTGACTGCCGCCGTGCAGCTTGCCACGGCAGGCAAGCCGAGGCCCTGAGCGCGCAGGCGCGAGCCCAGGAACCCGATGCTCAGTTGCTGACGTCGATGGCGCGGTGACGCTGGTCGGCGGCGGCCTTGCCGTATGGGTAGTCCGAGACGACGGGTGCGCTCACCTCGTCGAGGCGTTCAAGCTCGTCGGGTGTGAGCTCGACGGATGCGGCGCCTAGGTTGTCGGCGAGCTGGTCGGTGTTGCGCACACCCAGGATCACCGAGGTGACGGCGGTCTGCGCCTCCAGCCACGCCAGCGAAACCTGCGCCTGGTTGGCCCCTTTGGCCTTCGCGATCTCCTCGACCACGTTCAGGATGCGCCACGTTCGTTCTTGCTTGTTGCGAGGCTCCCACGCCTCCATTCCACGCTGGGGGTCCTCGCCCAGGCGCGTGGCACCTGTCGGGTCCGCGTCGCGGTGGTACTTACCGGTGAGCCAGCCGCCCGCCAGCGGCGACCACGGCAGTAAACCGATGTTCGCATCCAGGGCGGCTGGCACGATCTCGGACTCGATCTCCCGCACCAGCAGGCTGTACTGCGGTTGCAGCGTCACCGGCGGCGTGAAGCCGTAGGCACGCGCCACATGCACGGCCTTGGTCAGCTGCCAGCCGAGGAAGTTCGAGAACCCGTAGTAGGCGATCTTGCCGCTGCGCACGGCGTCGTCGAGGAATCGCAGCGTCTCCTCCAGAGGAGTCGCGGCGTCCCAGGCGTGCATCTGGTACAGGTCGATCTGCTCCACGCCCAGGCGCCGCAACGACGAATCGAGCGCGCGACCAAGGTGGCGCCGGGACGTGCCGAGGTCGTTGGGACCGCCGCCCTTCGAGAAGCGTCCCTTCGTGGCGATCACGACCTGCTCGCTGTCCGTGGGGTGCGCTGCGAGCCAGTGACCGATGATCTCCTCCGAGACGCCTGTGCCGTACACGTCGGCCGTGTCGATGAAGTTGCCGCCGGCCGCGACGTAGTCGTCAAGGATGGCATGCGACGTCACCTCGTCGGCCTCCGCGCCGAAAGTCATGGTTCCCAGAGCATATGAAGAGACGACGGCTCCACTGTTTCCAAGGGTTCGATAGTGCATGATGTGTCCTCTTCCATTGAGTGGATCGATCGTGGGATCAACGCCAGGAGTGCTGTGGTCGGAAGCCGAGCACGCGGCGTGCCTTGTCGATCGACAGCAGCGTGTCGTGCTCACCGAGCTCGCGGGTGACCGTCACCCAGCCGCGTCAAGGGTGACGACCTCATGTTCAGCCTGCCTGAGCACAGCCACAGCGGTGCGACCGCTTTGCCCGACCCACCCGTGACGGCGATTCTCATGAGGGTCTCGCCGCCGCGATCAGTTGATCGAAGGTTGCGCTGAGCCGCTCGTCGACCAGCTGCTGATCCGGATTCGAGTCAAACCAGCTGAGGACCTGGCGAGCGCCGAGTGCAAAGGGAACCGTGCAGACAAATTCCGGCACCAAGGCCTTGACCTTGCTGTTGTCAAAAACCGCCGAATGGGATTTGTCCCCCAGTAACGACGGACCGACATCCGGCGCGGCAGTCGCGATGGTGTCGGAAGCGATGTGGACCAACTGGGGCGCCGGCGCCGCGGCCGCCTGAGCGAAGATCTCGTAGATCTCGTTCCATGGCAGGCATTCGTCGGAGGTGATGGTGAAGCTGTCCCCGACAGCCTGCGGAAGCCCAAGCAGCCCGACAAGAGCCTTGGCGAAGTCGCTGCTGTGTGTCAGGGTCCAGAGGGAGGTGCCATCGCCGTGCACCACTACCGGCTTTCCGGCCCGCATCCGGGCAATGTCCGTCCAGCCGCCGGTCAGGGCGATCATGGTCCGGTCATAGGTGTGGGAGGGCCGGATGATCGTGACCGGGAAGCCGTCCTCGCGGTAGGCCCTGACCAGCAGATCCTCGCAGGCGATCTTGTCCCGCGAGTACTGCCAGAACGGATTCCGCAAGGGCGTTGACTCAAGAATCGGCAGCCGCGCAGGGGGTTTCTGGTACGCCGAGGCGGAGCTGATGAAGACGTACTGTCCTGTCCTGCCCGTGAATAGCTCAATGTCCGCCGCCACGTGATCCGCCCTGAAGGCAACAAAGTCCACGACGACGTCAAACACCCTGTTACCGAGCGCGGCACGCACCGCGACCGCGTCCCGAATGTCGGCCCTGAGCACCTCCGCGCCTTCTGGAGCGGGGCGCAGAGTTGCTCTGCCGCGGTTGAGAATGGTCAGTCGGTGCCCGACGGCGACGGCTCGTTCGGCTGCAGCGGCGCTGATGACGCCGGTGCCGCCGATGAACAAGACCCTCAGGGCGGTGTTGCCGGAAAGCGTGGCCACGGAAGGGTCCACCGGCGTTACCACGCGTAGTCCTCGGGGGCGGTCTTGTGCCCGGGGAAGATCTCATCCAACCGGGTCAGTGTCTGCGCGTCCAGGCTGATGTCCAGGGCGCGCAGTGCGGCGTCGAGCTGTTCCTGGGTTCGGGGGCCGATGATGGGTGCGGTCACGGCGGGCTGCGCCAGCAGCCATGCGAGCCCGACGTCTCCTGGTTCATGGCCCAGCTCGTCCGCCAGGTCTTCATACTGCTGGATCTGGTCCCGATGCGTTGTGAGCGTCTCCACTGCCCTGCCTTCGACCCGGCGGACGCCGCCGGCCTCCTTGCGCAGTACCCCGCCCAGCAGCCCGCCGTTCAGCGGTGACCACGGGAGGATGCCCAAGCCATATTCCTGCGCCGCCGGAAGCACTTCCAGCTCGACGGAGCGGGTGAGCAGGTTGTAGATGGACTGCTCGCTGACCAGGCCGGGGTAGTTGCGTGCGGCGGCGGCGGCCTGTGCCTGGGCGATGTGCCAGCCGGCGAAGTTGCTGCTTCCCGAATACAGGATCTTGCCCTGCTGGACGGCCACCTCGATGGCCTGCCAGATCTCATCCCACGGGGTGTCCCGGTCGACGTGGTGGAACTGGTAGACGTCGATGTGGTCCGTCTGGAGGCGTTTGAGGCTGGCGTCCAGTGCCCGGCGGATGTTGAGAGCCGAGAGCTTGCTGTCATTGGGCCGGTCCGTCATGCCACCAAACAGCTTGGTGGCCAGCACCGTCTTCTCGCGTCGCTCACCGCCCTGGGCAAACCAGCGGCCGAGGATCTCTTCGGTCCAGCCACGGTGCTCGGTGCCGCCATACACATTGGCCGTGTCAAAAAAGTTGATCCCCGACTCCTGGGCGGAGTCCATGATGGAGTGGGCGGCCGCCTCCTGGGTCTGTGGGCCGAAATTCATGGTGCCCAGGCACAGACGGGAAACGGACAGGCCGGAACGACCAAGATGGGTGTACTTCATGTCGTGGGTCCCTTCGGTACATCGGTTGGCTATTGCGTACGGTTGTTGCTTCTCGTGCTGGTCGGTGATGGCGGTGACGCATCGACGTCCAGGTCCCCCGACGGCGGATTGGCGCTGTCGGACTCGCTGTGGGCCCAGCTGCTCAAGAGCCGCAGAGCATCGTGTGAGGGGGATCCTGGTTTGGTGGAGTAGATCCGCAGGCTCTGGTCCCCATCGTCGGGCAGGGCCAGGGTTTCGAAGTCAAGCTCAAGGTCACCGACGGTGGGGTGGTGCAGGCGCACCGTTCCCGAGGGCCGCGTCGTTACGTGGTGGCCTGCCCACCATTGCCGGAAGGGTTCGCTGGTGACGGCTAGCTCGCCCACCAGCTGATTGGCCTGTGGGTCGTTGGGATGGCGCCCGACATCGACCCGTAGCTCCGCCACGGTTTCGGCGGCGACGGCCTTCCAGTCCCGGAACAGCTCTCTGGCGCCGGGTTCCAGGATGATCCAGCGGCTCAGGTTGCGCTCGCGGACCGGCAGGTCAGAGAAGTCGGTGAAGAGCAGATTCGCCATGCGGTTGCTGGACAGCACGTCGGTTCGGCGTCCCAGCACCAGGGCCGGGGTATCGTCGATGGCGTCCAGCAGCTGCCACAGGCCGGCGCGGACGCGTTGCACCGGTGCCGGTGACTTGGATGATGGTGGACAGTTGTGCAGCAGATCCAACATGTGTGCGCGCTCGGTGACGTCCAGCTGAAGGGCGTGGGCGATGGCGTCCACCACGGCCTGGGAGGGCCGGATCTGGCGTCCTTGTTCCAGCCGGGTGTAGTAGTCGGTGCTGACCCCCGCAAGCTGGGCGATCTCCTCTCGGCGCAGCCCAGGCACGCGGCGGGCTGTTGACGTAGTCGGCAGCCCCATGGCTTCCGGCCGCATCCTGGCTCGCATGACCCGCAGGAATTGTCCAAACTCTGCGCTCTGACCCATGGGTCCATTCTGGCCCGTGCCACTCCCTGGTTCTACGCCGAAGGTAGGTCTGTTGGTCCTAGGAAGAGCAGGGACATGTTGGCCACCCAAGATCGTCCCGGCAATGCCTACGGTGGAGGGGTCCCTATTCTCTGAGCAGATGGAGTTGGCATGGTTATGGTTCCGCACCTGAGGTTGAACAACGGGGTCACCGTTCCCCAGCTCGGCTTCGGCGTCTTCCAGGTCCCCCGGGAGCAGACGCAGGGCGTGGTTGAAGACGCGTTGGAAGCCGGCTACCGGCACATCGACACGGCCGCCGGCTATGGCAACGAAGCAGGGGTGGGCGCCGCGATCGCCGCCTCCGGAATCTCTCGTGACGAGCTCTTCATCACCACCAAGCTGCGCAACGGGGAGCAGGGCAGTGCGGCGGAGGCCTTCGAAGCCAGCCGGCAGGCGCTCGGCGTTGACGTGATTGACCTGTATCTCATCCACTGGCCGGTACCGTCCCAGGGGCTGTTCGTCGACGCCTGGCGGGCCCTGGAGAAGATCTATGCCGCGGACGGTGTCCGGGCCATTGGGGTGTCCAACTTCCTGCAGGACCATCTGGATACCTTGCTGGCCGAGACGACGGTCGTGCCTGCCGTGAATCAGATCGAGCTCCACCCGACCTTTCAGCAGGCCGCCCTGTCCGCATGGTCCCGCGCCCACGGGATCGCGGTTGAGGCATACAGCCCGCTGGGTCGGGGTGCTGATCTGGACGTCGCGGCGGTGATCGCCTTGGCGAAGAAGCACGCGGTCACCCCTGCCCAGGTCGTGCTCGCCTGGCACCTGGGAATTGGCAACATCGTGATCCCCAAGTCCATGCACGTGCACCGCATGCGCGAGAACCTCGCTGCCGCCGAAATCACTCTTAGCCGCGACGAGATGGATACGGTCACTGCGCTCGACTCCAGCGTCCGAATCGGCCCCGACCCGGCCAAGGCTGCCTTCACCCAGATGTAGGGCAACCGCTCGGGCGGGAGGAACCGATCGGTGACCACCTCGTGGGGACCGCCAATATCCATCGAGTTGGGCGGACGTTCATGGCTGTCCATCGGTATGACTGGGTAAGTGCATTCCGGACCGCGTTGACCTCTCATCCGTTCCAACTCTTCCGCTCGGAAGGACCCCACTAGATGAGTAGCACCTCAGAATCGCTGGAGACCCGTATCGATGAGCTCATCGCCTTGCTCCCGCTGGCGCGCAAGGTGCGATTGCTCTCCGGCGAGACCTGGTGGACGACCTATGCCGAGCCTGCTATCGGACTGCGGTCGATGGTGATGTCCGACGGTCCGGTCGGCGTTCGGGGACTGACCTGGGATGAGCGCGACTGGTCGGTCACGACCCCGTCAGCGACCGCGATGGCCGCCACCTGGGACTCGGAACTCGTCGACCAGCTGAGCGGACTGCTCGCTGCCGAAGCCCAGCGCAAGGGCGTCGACATCCTGCTTGCGCCGACCATCAACATGCACCGCACCCCGCTCGGCGGCCGACACTTCGAGTGCTTCTCCGAAGACCCTCATCTGACCGGTGCGATCGGCGGTGCATACGTCCGGGGGCTGCAGTCCCGTGGAGTGGCCGGGACGCTCAAGCACTATGTCGCCAATGACTCCGAGACTGAGCGGATGACCTATGAAGCGGTCATCGATCCCCAACCGCTACGCGAGGTGTACCTGCGACCGTTCGAGGACATCCAGTCCACGGCACATCCATGGCTGGTGATGGCGGCGTACAACGCCATGAACGGTCCGACCATGACCGAGAGCGACCTGCTGACCACGCCACTTGAGACGCAGTGGGGTTTCGACGGCGTGGTGGTATCGGACTGGGACGCGGTGCGCTCGACCGTGGCTGCCGCCCGCGCCGCCACTGATCTGGCGATGCCAGGCCCAAACACGCAATGGGCAGGTGACCGGCTGGTGAATGCCGTCCGCGACGGCTTGGTTGCAGAGACCGCGATCGACGACAAGGTGCGCCGGCTGCTCCGGCTGGCAGCCAGGGTCGGTGCGCTGCACGACGTCCAGAGTGACCGACCGGGGAGCCGGCAGGCCGACAACATCGACGCCGCCGCCCTGCTCCGCCGAGCCGGCGCAGCCGGCATGGTGTTGGCCCGAAACAACGGGCTGCTGCCGTTGGACGTCTCTCGGCTCGGCAGGGTTGCGGTCATTGGGCCCAATGCGGCCCAGACAAGGGTGCAGGGCGGTGGCAGCGCACGCGTCGCCCCGCCGTATACGGTCTCGCCGCTACAGGGGCTGGCCGCAGCCCTCGGCCCGAATGTCGAGATCGTATACGCCGCTGGGGCGTTTCCGAGCCCGGGGCTGCGACCGTTTGACCACTCCCAGGTCACCGATCCGGTGGATGGCAGTCCGGGACTTCGGGTGCGGCTGAAGGACGAGGTCGGCCATGTCTGGCGTGGTGAGCATCGCAACAGCGGCTGGTTGCTTTGGATGGGCGTGCCGGAAGTGTCTGACATCGCCGAGGTCGAGGTCAGCTGCCTGTTTGGCGCGCCTGCCGCCGGTCGATACCGGCTCGGTTTTGGCGGGGTCGGCGCCGCGACAGTGACCATCGACGGGCGGACCGTGTTCGACGACACGGTCCAACCCTCGCTGGGCGACCACTTCGCCGCGCTGCTTGAACCGATCGACAATGCCCATGAGATGGACCTGCAAGCCGGTCAGCGGGTCCTCATCGACGTTCGCCTCCAACCGGATCGCCGCGGCTTGGACATCGTGTTGCTGATGCTCGGCGTGGAGGCTCCGCGGCGCACCGATGAGGACGAGCTCGACTACGCCGCCGAAGTCGCCGCCTCCGCCGATGTTGCGGTCGTGGTAGTGGGGACCACCGAGCAGATCGAGAGCGAGGGATTCGACCGGGCCTCCCTGGCACTTCCTGGGCGCCAGGACGAGCTGGTGGCTGCGGTGTCGGCCGCCAACCCCAACACAGTCGTGGTCGTGAACGCCGGCGGACCGGTGGAGATGCCTTGGCTCGACGACGTCGCGGCCACGCTGCTGATGTGGTTCCCCGGCCAGGAGGGCGGGAACGCGCTCGCGGACGTGCTCACCGGGAGGCAGGAGCCGGGCGGTCGAATGCCCACCACCTGGGCACGTCGAGCCGCGGACTGTCCGGTGCTGTCCTCGCTGCCCGTGGACGGCAAGCTGATCTACTCCGAGGGTCTGCACATCGGCTACCGAGGGTGGCTGCGGGCGGCAGCCGAGCCGGCGCTGCCGTTCGGTTCAGGGCTGGGGTACACCACCTGGCGATTCGACACTCTCGTGTTGCTGCCCAGGGACGAAGGCGTGCTCGTCCGGGTGCAGTTGACCAACACCGGCTTGCGACCTGGTGGTGAAACGGTGCAGGTCTATCTCAGCCGACCTGATTCCGCAGTGGATCGCCCAATTCGCTGGTTGGCCGGATTCGCGCGCGTTCACGCCGATTCCGGCCAACTCACCAGCGTGGACATCGAGCTCCCCAGGCGGGTGTTCGCGCACTGGTTGGTCGCCGACGACCGGTGGCTGTGTGAAGCCGGTGCCTTCGAGGTCATGGTGGGCAACAACGTGATGTCCACACCGTTGCGGTCGACCTGGGAGTGGACCGACGCAGACGTGGTGGCCGCCAATGGCCGGTGACCAGAGGGGTCGATGCAAGTCGGCCTTGAAACGATAGGCCTCGGCCCGGCAACACATCGTGCCCGTGAGAATGGGCAGACGCTTGCTTTGAGTGGGAGCTTGATCTGGCCTGGATCGCCAGGGAGAACGCCCGCTCGCTGAGACAGTGATGTCAAACTTGCGGTGGCGCCGGCGTGGTTCGTGCGCGATGATTGCGGGGTGCTCGACCATCTCTCGATCCAGTGCGCCGACGTGGGTGCCAGCGCTGGCTTCTATGACGAAGTGCTGGCAGCTCTGGGAGGCCAGCGGGTCATGGACTTCGGAGCGACAATCGGCTATGGACCACCATCGAAGCCCGAGTTCTGGATTGGCAGCCAGGTCACAGGGGAGGGCTTCCGCGAGTCTCATATCGCGTTCGCCGCACCCGATCGCGCGGCGGTACGAGCATTCTTCGATGCCGCGGTCGCCTGCGGTGCTCAGGTACTTCACCAGCCGTGCCTGTGGCCCGAGTACCACCCGGACTACTTCGCTGCCTTTGTGCGCGATCCTGACGGCAACAACGTCGAGGCTGTCTGTCATCGGGGCGAGTGAAAGACACCACCGCATCGCTTCACGTCCGACGCTTCGACCTGTCGAGATGAACGACACTGTGCGGTCCCGGTGGCCCGCCCACCGTCCACGGGATGGTCGCGACCGGTTGAGCCGCATCGTCGACTGTCACTTGGACGTTAGCCAATAGCACCGATTCACAGTGCGCGCGGCACGGCTAGCGGGTTCCGGCGCGGCGCTTGTTCACGAGGTCGAAGGCTACCGCGACCAGCAGGACGAGGCCCTTGATCGCCTGCTGCCAGGCGGGGTCGACTGACATGATGGACAGGCCCATGTTGAGCACGCCCATGACGAGCGCACCGACGATGGCACCCGAGACCCGCCCGATTCCGCCGGTGACCGCGGTGCCGCCGATGAAGCACGCGGCGATCGCATCGAGCTCGAAGTTCTGTCCCGCTGCCGCGACCGCCGCGCCGGCTCGCGACGTGGTCACGATCGCCGCAACGCCGGCGAGCGCGCCGATGTTGACGAAGATCAGGAAGTTGACCCGTCGAGTGTCCACGCCGGACAGGATCGCGGCGTGCAGGTTGCCGCCCATCGCGTAGACGTGCCGGCCGAACACCGTGCGGCTCATGAGGAAGCCGTAGGCGACGATGAGCGCACCGACGATGAGAAGTACGGTCGGCGTCCCGCCCCTGCTGCCCGCGAGGACCCAGGCGACCGCGCCGATCAGCAGCGAGAAGATCACCAGCTTGCTGATGAAGGCCCCGAATGGCTCGGCGTGCAGCTCGTGCCTGATAAGTGAGCGGCGCGTGCGGACCTGGCTGAATACCAGCGCGGCGATGGTGATCGTGCCGAGCGTGAGCGTCATGATGTCGAGGTTCGCCAGGAAGCCGAGTGAGTTGGGCAGCGACCCGTTGGAGATCTGCACGAAAGGATCCGGGAAGCCTGATTGCGTCACGCCGACGAGGATGATCGCGAGTCCGCGGAAGATGAGCATGCCCGCGAGCGTCACGATGAATGCCGGGATACCGACGTAGGCAACCCAGAAACCCTGCCAGGCACCGACGAGCGCGCCCAGCAGGATCCCGGCGAGGACTGCCACGAGCCATGGCATCCCCACGTCCTTCATGAGCAGCGCGACCACACCTCCGACAAACGCGACGACCGACCCGACCGACAGGTCGATGTGCCCGGCGACGATCACGATGACCATGCCGATGGCGAGGATCATCACGTACGCGTTCTGCTGGATCAGGCTCGCGACGTTGTTCGGTTGGAGGAGCTTGCCGCCCGTGAGCGCCTGGAACAGCAGCACGATCACCATCAGCGCGCCGATGATCCCGTACTCGCGGAGGTTGCCGCCCAGGGTCTTCTTGATGATGCTCGTAGTCGTGGTGCTCATCAGACGGCTTCCTTCTCCATGGTCATGAGGTGCATGAGCGACTCCTGGCTTGCCTCGGCGCGTGTCAGCTCACCCGTGATCCGCCCTGCTGACAGAGCGTAGATTCGGTCGCAGATGCCGAGCAGCTCGGGCAGCTCGGAGGAGATGACGATCACAGCCTTCTCCGCGTCGGCCAGGGCGTTGATGATCGTGTAGATCTCGTACTTGGCTCCGACGTCGATGCCACGGGTCGGCTCGTCGAGGATCAGCACGTCCGGGTCGGTGAAGACCCACTTGGACAGCACGACCTTCTGCTGGTTGCCACCCGAGAGCGTGCCGGCAACAACGTTCACCGACGGTGCCTTGATGTTCATGTCGGTGCGGAACTTGCCCGCGATGCGCGTCTCACCGTCGGCGTCCATGACCCCCCACCGCGCGACTTTGCCAAGCGCCGAAGCGGTGATGTTCCGCTTGATGTCGTCGATGAGGTTCAGGCCGTACTTCTTGCGGTCCTCGGTCGCGTATGCGATGCCGTGGCGGATCGCCTCGCCCACGCTGTGCACCGTGATCTCCTGACCGTCCTTGATCAGCCGCCCGGTGATGTGCGCGCCGTACGAGCGCCCGAAGATGCTCATGGCCAGCTCCGTGCGACCGGCGCCCATGAGACCGGCGAGGCCGACGATCTCCCCGCGACGCACGGACACGTTCGCGTGGTCGACGACCACGCGCGAGGTGTCGATCGGGTGGTGCACCGTCCAGTCCTCGACGCGGAGCACCTCCTCGCCGATCTTCGGGGCGGTCCGCTCCGGGAACCGGTGGTCCAGCGCGCGACCCACCATGCCGCGAATGAGGCGTTCCTCTGTCACCGGCTCGGCGCCGTGCATGTCGAGCGTCTCGATGGCCTCGCCGTCGCGGATCACGGTCGTCCGGTCGGCGATCGCAGCGATCTCGTTGAGCTTGTGGGAGATGATGATTGAGGTGATTCCGTGGCCCTTGAGGCTGCGGATGAGGTCGAGCAGGTGCGCGCTGTCTTCGTCGTTGAGGGCCGCCGTCGGCTCGTCGAGGATGAGCAGCTTGACCTCCTTGGACAGCGCCTTGGCGATCTCGACCAGCTGCTGCTTGCCGACGCCGATGTCGATGACCTTCGTGTCCGGGGTCTCGTCCAGACCCACCCGGGCGAGCAGCTTCGCCGCCTCCGAGTTCGTCTTGTTCCAGTCGATCACGCCGCGCCGCTGCTGCTCGTTGCCCAGGAAGATGTTCTCGGCGATCGAGAGGTACGGGCTCAGCGCGAGCTCCTGGTGGATGATCACGATCCCGCGGTCTTCGCTGTCGCGGATCTTGCGGAACTCGCACGGCTCGCCCTCGAAGAGGATGTCCCCCTCGTACGAGCCGTGCGGATAGACACCGGAGAGGACCTGCATGAGGGTAGACTTCCCGGCCCCGTTCTCCCCGCAGATCCCGTGGACCTCGCCGCGTGCGACCTCGAGGGTCACGTCCTGCAGGGCCTTGACCCCCGGGAAGGTCTTGGTGATACCGCGCATCTCCAGGATGGTGCTGTTGCTTGGCATGTCAGCTCGCCGTCGTGTGGTCGGGTGGGGGCGGCCGGAACCCTGGGTAGGGTCCGTCGATGGTCGTGCTACCGAAGGACGCTACGCGGTCCGGACGTGAGGTCTACAGACCGAGGTCCTTGGCGCTGTAGAACCCGGAATCCACGAGTGTTGACTTGACGGTCTCCTTCGTCACGGGGATCGGCGGCAGCAAAAAGGTCGGGACGATCTTCTTGCCGTTGTTGTAAGACTTGGTGTCGTTGACCTGGACCTTCTTGCCCTTGACGATCTGATCGACCATCTTCGCCGTCTGGTCACCGAGCGCGCGAGTGTCTTTCCACACCGTCATCGACTGCTTGCCGGCGAGGAGGTTCATGACATTGGCCTTGTCTGCGTCCTGACCGGTCACGATCGGCCAGTCCTTACCCACCTTGTAGCCCGCACCTTCCAGCGCCTGCTCGATGCCCAGGGCCAGCGAGTCGTTCGGGGAGAGCACGACGTCGACCTTGCCTGTCGCATAGAACGAGTTGAGCCGGTTCTGCATCTCGGACTGAGCGGTGTCGGACGACCAGCCCTGAACGCCGATGCTCGCCCAATTGGCGTC
>Ga0209540_10002626_pt1 | contig 12669 bp, 9 predicted proteins | sample BarGraIncu01121A_FD_184501 | JGI IMG/M metagenome (GOLD analysis project Ga0209540, IMG submission 184501) | Arctic peat soil microbial communities from Barrow, Alaska - Barrow Graham LP Incubations 011-21A (SPAdes) (version 2) | ecosystem: Environmental > Terrestrial > Soil > Wetlands > Peat... | reverse complement strand
ATCTGATCCGGCTTTCAAGAGCCTGCGGATCAACATCCTCTTCTTCATCGAGTGCATCGGACGATGACGCATCCGGCGGCGGCGCATCCGGCGGCGGCACATCCGGCGGCGGCACATCCGGCGGCGCCCCGGAAAGATCCGCAAATCCTGCCTTTCTGGCAAGGCAGGCAGACAGCCGATCCTGTGCAAGCGTCAGTAATTGAGTGCGGTATAGTTCGTCCCGATCCTCATTCTCATTAATACGGAGCTTATTCATAAGCAGTTCATGGGCAAGTTTTTCGCACTCGGTCAGTGTTGTCTTCCCGTCATACAGTGCGGCCGATGCATTTTCGTAGACCTTCAGCTTGGCTTCATGTGCCAGACTCTTCTCAACAATTTTCTTTTCTATGGTTCGACGCTGCAGATAATTGGAAATATGAAGCACAGCAGCCATGACGAGAAAAATAGTCCCGGCAAACGCACTCGTGTTGTGTAAAATAATGTAAGTACAGATACTTACTGCAAACGCGGTCAGGAATAGAATCACATACCTCCGGGCCTTCATTTTGTATGAAAGAATTGTCGTCAGGCCCTTCTTAACATCTTCACGCGACTGAATCAATACCTTGATCTCTGAACTGACATCAAGAATTTCTTCCTCGAGCTGCCTGGTCTCCTGTACTTTATTCTCGTAAAGAGCCTTATTTTCACGGAGCAGTGTCTCATGATTCTTAAGCTGTGCATCGAGATCAGCCGTCAGAAGCCCCGCGCGGTCCCTGTCTTTTTGGTTCTGAATAATAAGGCGGCTGACTTCATCCTGCGCACGGGCGTACTCTTCGGACAACTGCCGGACCATCTCTTCCCTCTGACGAAGATGCTCACTGCGGGCACGTTCAAAATCAGCGTTTGCGGCTGCCTGTTCCTGCTCGATACGTCTCTTCTGAAGGGCTGTCTGAAGTCTGATTTTCTGGTTTTGAAGATTCGCCGTCAATATTTCGCGTTGTTTCTGTCTGCCGCCAAGCTGCCTGTTCACTAAAAGAAGTTCTTCCTCGATCTTTCGCTGTTTTTCAAGGGCACCGTCGATTTCCCGCCGGAGAATCTCCGCCTGTTCTTCGGATGCCTCAAGCTCGATTTCTTTTTCTTCCAGATCGGCAAGTTCGTTTTCGATACGCGGTATCAGGCCGCCCGCACCGCGCAGTGCTGCGAGCTTGGATGCGGCAGTGACCAGACGTGATTTGATCTCTTCATGGGAATACAGCTCGCTGCCGGTATCAGCGAGGTTGGCCAGACGGGCTGAAATGTCATCCGTCTCTTTTTCGGTTGTCAGTATATTACTGGAAAGCTGCCCCACAAAAACAGTATTTACAAATTCCGGTTCACTTACTGCAAAGAGATATTCGCCGACTTCTTTCTGCGCCAGATCCGTCTTTTGACCGGACGGAAGAAGTGTCAGGGTGACCTTGTCATCCGCTCTTCTTCTGGAGAAAGTCTTCTCCAGAAGATATGTCTTGCCTTCATGCCGGAATTCAATGGACCCTCCGAATGTCTTTCCGTTCCAGGGCGTGAATTTTCTCCGGTCATTATCTCTCATCCGACTTGAACTTCGCCCGGAAAATCCGTAGAACATCGCGCGAATAAAGGAAAGAATCGTACTCTTTCCAAATTCATTGTCTCCGGAAAACAGATTCATACCCGGATCAAAAGTCATCGTGACATCGGAAAGTTTACCAAATGCAGCTATGTACAGATTATTAATCCTCACTATAAGTTACCTCGCCTTCAAAAGCCCTGAGGCCAAGAGTCAGCGCCTGTTCATACTCAGAAATATGCTCTGTATCACCGGAAGAACGTGCGGCTTCAATCCTGGCGAGCAGAAGTTCGGCAAATACGCCCCGCAGTGATATCTCCCGGCGAAGTTCATCGGGATTCGAAAAGGACTTTGTATTGTCTTTAATTCTCACCGCAAAAACAGTCGAGGACAGACGATCATGAAGACTGGTGAGATTCGGCGTGAAATCCGGAGGAAGAGCTCCCGCGAGCGTAATCCGATAGGCGTCATGTGTATAGTCTTCTCCATATTCGGAGCGCAGATAAGACAATACTTTGTCCTCAAGCTGCTGTTGTGTGTTGATGTTTTCCACCCAAATCTCCGGGCAGTAATAACTGCGCTGATTGACCGGGATAAATGACATGTGTGCGTCACCCTTGGCAATTGTGCCGAGATAGACCCCGCGCGGACCGGGCTCGTCAAAACCACGTGCTTCCGGACATCCGGGATATGCATAAAAAGTATTGCCGGCCTTACACAGGCCGCTCTTGTCATGGACATGCCCAAGCGCGACGTAATCGGCGCCGCTCTGCGCAATCCACTCTCTGAGAATTGGATTATAGAAATGCTTTTCAGCGTAAGTCTCTGCTATCTCTCCATGAACCAGAACGATGTGAATCGTATCAGCGGGGTAATCGGACGTATGAACCGAAAACAGAGGAGGGCAAAGTGTCCGGACAGCGCGGATTCCTGTAAATGCAGTTCCCCATACAGCAGTCCCGATTTCCGGAAAGTAAAAGGAGGAGAATTCTCCTGTGAAAATATGTACATTCGAAGGCCAGACTTGCTTTGCGTAGGGAGAATCCTGCGTGTACGGGTCATGGTTGCCCGGAGAAATCACAACGACAGTATCGGGAATTCCCGCAAAACTGTCAATAAGCGAGCGCATCTGCTCCGCTGGAAAACGCAGCTGGTCAAGCAGATCTCCCGCAAGAAGAAGAAGCTGTGTTTTCTCTTTGCGGCACATATCGATAACTGCTCGAAAAGCAGCCCTTTGCTCGCCCTGCCGGATAGCAGTCTTGGAAGCAGACAAAGCGGCAAAAGGAGATCCCAGATGGAAATCTGCAGCGTGCAGTACGCGAAGCTTACAGTCTTTTGAGTCCATGTGCCAACCTTTCTCAAATGTAAGAAGCCATGTTATACTTATTAGTAATTCTAGCATGACATAAACTTGTTCTCAAGTATTATAGGTATTACATTAATATTATTTTATCAAAGTACAACTATTCATTCCCGGAGATTTTGCGGTAATATACAGTTGCAGATATATTATATCCGAAAATAAGGTTGCGGAGGTATCATGTCAACGCGCGGTGAAAAAGAAAGACGAATATTTTTCAGTGCCACGGCCCGGCTGCTGGTACTTGCTTTTGTATTGATTCTGCAGATTGCCCTTGCAGCCGTGCTTTCTATCTTTCTTCAGCGGCTGTCGATTATCTTCATGGTCCTTCTTTATGTCATTTCCTTCATCGCATTTGTATTCGTGTCCGCCCATCATGATAATCCCTCTACCCGTCCGTTCTGGATGCTTCTGATAGCTCTCTTTCCGGGATTCGGAGTCATACTTTATCTTATGTGGGGCCTGCCCCGTCACAGTACGAACCGGCATGCAGTCGAGATGGCGTCCCAGAAGGATTCGCGCGAAGCACTGCGTACTTATTCAGAGGAACTGCAGGAAACAGCCGGCCGGTGTGATCTTGACTTGTCGCTCGAGTATCCTGCCGTCTGGAATGCAAGCCGTTATACAAAATCATATGGGTTCCCGGTTTTTTCCAAAACCAGAGTCACCTTTTTCCCAAGCGGCGAAGCGTTTTTTGACGACTGCCTTTCCCAAATGAAAAATGCACGCAAAAGCATTTTTCTTTCGTTTTTTATTTTACGTGACGGCAAGCTCTGGCAGCAGTTCTATAGCGTCCTTTATGAAAGAGCTCAGCACGGCGTAGAAATCCGACTGCTTCTGGATGACGCCGGCACAATGTTCAACATATCTACAGAGTTTATTAAAGATTTGAATGAGAAAGGTATCGGAGTCGATCTGTTTAATCCGACGCACCGTTATCTGAATAACCTTTACCTGAACTACAGGAATCATCAGAAAATCATTATTATCGACTCCGAGATCGGATATACAGGCGGAGTCAATCTTGCTGACGAATATGCAAATTACACCGCGCCCTTCGGATACTGGAAGGATAGCGGCGTCCGTCTCGAGGGTCAGGGCGTATTCGGGCTGACGGCCACATTTATTGATATGTGGGATCAGACAAAGCAGCAGCTTTCAAAATCATATGCTGCCTACCGTCCTTCCATTCAAATCGATGAAGAAGGCTACTGCCAGGTGTTAAGTGACGGGCCTTCCAACAACCCATGTAACCCTGCAGAGGGACTTATTTTCCGTATGATTGAGTCTGCCCAGCAATATGTCTACTTGACCACTCCGTATCTGGCCGTGTCCCAGTCACTGATTGATACGATCTGCCGGGTTGCCCGAAGCGGAGTACGCGTTGTACTGCTTGTTCCGTATCAGCTTGATCACTGGTATGTTTTTGAAGTAACGCAGAGTTTCTTCTCTGTGCTTATCGACGCGGGAGTCGAGGTATATCGCTTCTCGCCCGGCATGCTGCATGCCAAAATGATCGTTGCGGATGACATTCATGCGTTAGTCAGCACCATCAATCTTGATAACCGGAGCTTTTACAGCCAATACGAGGACGGCGTCTGGTTCTGCGGCAAAAAGGCTGTCTCGGATGTCAAGGGCGACATAGAATCGGCAATCGCACAAAGCCACCGTGTAACGACGGAAGATTTGAAGAAAATCGGCTTTCTCAGGACTTCTTTCGGGTTCCTGCTCCGTATTTTTTCACCGCTCATGTAGCGGCAGATTATTTGACAGTCAAAAGGACACTGCACTTTCCCTCTATCCGGAAGGCACCCGTCCCCGCCGGAAGAAAGAGTGAGTCCCCCTTTATTACGTCGATTACGCTGCCCTCTGTTATTACACTGCTTTCCGCGATTACGCTGCTTTCCGCGATTACGCTGCTTTCCGCGATTACGCCGTCTTCCCCGCAGCTTCTGTCCTCAAAAATAATCCGGCCTTTTCCGTCGATAAACAAAAGCGATGTAAAGGATTTAGTGTCGCAGATAAGCCTCGCAGAAGAATCTATATCAAGATGATCCACTGTAAAATACTCACAGGAGGCAAGACGTGCGGTACGGTACCCTTCTTCAGATATGTACGAAGGCGCATCCGGTATGCCCGGAACAAACGCAGTATCCGTAACATCGAGTGCCTTTTTAATGTGGAGCTCCCTCTTATGTCCGTTTGCGTCTGTTCTTGCATAATCATAGACCCGGTAAGTCGTATCGGAGTTCTGCTGAATTTCCGCAATCAGAATTCCCTTGCCGATTGAATGGATGGTACCGGCTTCAATAAAGAACACATCGCCCTTTTTTACCGGCACGCGGTTCAGCACACTAATGATTGAATTTTTTTCAATCCGCTCCCTGAACTCTTCTTTTGTGATCGCCCTTTTGAATCCGTAATACAGATATGCGTCTTTATCTGCATCCAGGACATACCACATCTCGGTCTTTCCGAATACAAGCTCATGTTCCAGAGCATAACAATTATCCGGATGAACCTGAATCGAAAGGTTCTGCTTGGCGTCAATGAATTTGATCAGTATCGGGAAATACACGGAGAGTGAATTGTTCTCCCCCAAAACCTTATCAATTTCCGAAAAAAGAGCTTGCCCCAGCGTTTGCCCGGCTAAGGGTCCGCTTGAAATCGTAGAAGCACCGGCTGCGTTGCAGGAAAGCATCCATGCCTCCGCAACAATCGAATCTTGTGACTGGACTCCATATTCGTTCCTTAGGCGATCTCCTCCCCAGATATAGGCTTTTGTGGCTGGTTTCAATTTGAATGGATACATACGTTCTCCTTTATCAATAGTTCAAAGAATGCCATATCTCTTTGAATAAAAATGTGATATTGCGTTCGTATTTGTCTTGTTTATCCATAGACGTCCCCCCCTTTTGTACAATGTCTGATCAATATATGTAATTTTAACTAAAGCTATTTACTGGCATTCCAGTATTGGAACCGGTCTGTCCGGAACGGTTCAGCCGGAATTTCGCAGTCGTTAAATAAATTCGCACGGACATAATTGCCGAACGCATATCTCACAAAACGCGGTGATGTGACATGTTCACTTTGTACCACCACAATTTTACCACTAATGGAAGCACTTGCTGAATAGTAAATCCCGTCCTCACCGGCCAGAGAAAAGCCGAGAAGCGTCTCATCTTTCCCGTCCCGCCCGGCCTGCAAGGCAGCCCCCTTTACGTCAAATTCCACATACATCCGGCCATCCTGAGGGACGGCGGATATCATCTGCGGACTATCTGCGGCGATATTCTCTTTGAGCAGATACCGGCAGGCTTTTCTGAAAAGCCGCTCACCGATAAGCATCTTGGACTGTGGGTGAATATTATCTTTCTCACCGCAGTCCGTTGTTACGACCATCATTACGCCGGGCGTGGAGGCTGCCGTCCTGCTTTGCGCTTCCCTAATGAACGCGGAGGAGTTTTGGGTATCCTGCGGATCATCATAGGGCGGAATCTGCACGATGATAAATGGCAGATCCGGCATGTTCCAATATCTGCGCCAGCATGCAATGAGTGAAGCAAGCAGTTTTTTATACAGGCTGTATCGTGCCGCATCCTCTTCGCCCTGATAGAACAAGACGGCGCGGATTCCATAAGGAATACAGGGCTCTATCATCGTATGGAACAGACCACAAGGTGAACGGTATGCATACGGCCCTGCCGGCGGAGGCCAGGGATACCATCCAATCTTCTTTTCAATTTCCGGCAAAGTCAGACCTTCATCCGTAAGCCGCGATATCAACTCCAGATGGAGCACACGATTTGCATAATATGCATCGTGCTCATTTCTATTCTGGCCGCGGTCCAGACCGGAAAGCAATTCATTGTATTCATCCAGATATGTTCTAAGATCTGCATCTGATCGAAGGCTGTATTCATCTACCCAACAGGATGCCGAGGTTCCTCCGCGGTTGACATCAATCAGACCGATCGGCACACCGGTATGTTCATACATTTTAGAGGCAAAGAAAAAAGAAACGGCTGAAAAATTCCCGGCTGTCTCCCTGGAAAGGATGCTCCACGTATTATTTTCGGCACATTTCTCCGGCTCCGCACCGACGTAATCTATGCGGGGAACACGAAAAGAGCGCACTTGGTGATAATCGAAATTCTTGATATTGCCTGACCTGAAGTCTATATCGCTGCTGAGGCGGAATTCCATGTTCGACTGCCCGCCCAGAAGATAGACGTCGCCGAACCAAATATCACTAATCTCACATGTTTCTCCTGCAAGCGGTCCTGACAGATTTTCAAGCGCCGCGGATACTATATACGGGCCGCCCGCAGGCTGCGCTCCGAGGGATATTCTCCATGTATTATCTTTTTTCGGATTACCGGGATGAATCTTATGTGAGCATACACAGACAGCTTTATCCCGCAGATGTGTATCCTGTCTGAAAAGCGAAAGCGTTACAACCATATCTCTCGGCTTCTTTAAGTGCGCAGCCGGCAGGGAAACGGAATAACTACCCCAAATAACGAGTTCCCGGTCTCTTTGCAGTACCGCGTGATCCGAAAAAATAGAAGCAAATGTTATCATACCCGTTACCTCTGATGGTTTAGTTTTTTCTGTAATAAGCGGCAATTACGTCTGCCGCCGGTTTGCCATATACTGCGTAGCCGTTGTCTGCCGATGCGGCGGCAAGCGGATACAGGTGTGAACTCCAGTCCCAGAATGCAAATCCCTGAATCCAGCTGCGTCTGCTGCAGTGGTCGAGCATGACCTCATAATATTTGGCCTGGGCATCAAGGGATATATTTCCGGGAAGCGTCCAGTCATTCGGGATCATCGGTGCAGTATCCCGCGAGGGACAGCCGGCTTCTGCGAAAAAGAAAGGCTTTCCTTCTTTTTGCACCACCGCTTCAATGCGGTCCAGCTCCTTTTCCCAATCCGTGACCGGGTAATAACCGCTTGAGGAAATTACATCGAGCGCATCCCACCAGGTTACATATTCCTCCATATATTTATCCGTGTTATATGTAAGAAGGCCGGTATATACTTCACGGATGCGCCGGATCATCTCCCGCCATGCCGCTTCTTTTCGCTGTGCCTGCACCATTTCACATCCGATAATAATCATCTCACAATTTGTTTCCTGTGCTATTTTGGCATAATGGATCTGATAATCCGTATAATTCTGAAACCAGTTTCCCCACTGCGGTTCACGAGGGACGTCCACGTCGAAAAAATTGATATGTGCGCGCCATGTTCCGTTCCTGCAGTTGATAAAAGGCTTCAGGATGACCCGCAGCCCTAGGGACTTTGCGTAAGCAATCATAGATCTCAGCTCGTCGTCCGTCGGCATATGCGGCCCGGCATAGTCAATCTCTTCCGAGTGAGCCGTATCCTGCAAAGCGCCGAGAACCAGAATTACTGTGTCGCTTGCCGTGGATACCTGCAGCAGCCGCAGCGATTCTTTAGTAGAAGGATTCGAATAGCTCGCAGCCTGCTGCATATAAGTGAATGTAAATCCTTTTATATATTTCATAAATCGGCCGCCTCAGAACTTTCTTCCGTATTTTCCGGTTTGTATTTTGCAAAAACTTTGTTGAGAAGCCAGGCTGCGCCCATTGCTATGCAGGATGAGCCCAGTACAAAGAAAAGCGGCAGCAAATACAGCGCCGCTGCCGGCATCACGATCGTTGCTGCTGCCGGCAGCATCACAAGAATGCTGGCGGCTATTGTAACGGGAAGATGCGCAAAACTGAGCATTATAGATTTCTTAAGTGTCTCCATGATATTTGCATGGAAGACAAGCTGCACAAAGGGGGCATACAAGAGCGTCCAGAACCATATAATCCCAAATGCTACACTGCCGACCATCAGCAGCGACCCCAGCATATTCTGAAAGGTCGGAGCCGCCAGAAAATCAACAAGCAGCAGTGCGCCGGATATAAGAAACAGCAAAAATGTACCTGTACTCTGTTTGAAATTTTCTTTGAACACCTTGAAGAAAGTACGGGCGATCACCGGATCCTCTCCGGCTGACATCTGCATGGCGACGGCGCACATGGCCGTTGCTGATGCTCCGATTGTTATAACAGGCAGACAGCAGACCAGCCACAGGAAATTCAGGATTACCAAATCTCCGATCTTATCCATGAACGCAAAAAAACGATTATCGATCCTGAATTTCTGCACATACGACTCCCTTACGAATTCTCCGTGATGTCTTCTCCCGTTACTTTTCCTGCGCTTTCAGGAACTCCATGTTCCTGAAAATGAGGCCGCATCTCTGCTTAACACACTCAACTGAGCGAAGCGGATCGGACGGCGTGTTGAAAACATAGTCCATCAGCCGCTCAAGTGTCGTGGTTGCGACATGCATACGCGTATCGGAGGAAGCATAATAAATATACACTTCTCCATTGTCCCGTACAATCGCTCCATTAGTGAACACAACATTGGATACATCGCCTACCCGTTCATTGCCAATAGGTGCAATCATGAATCCGGAAGGCTCGGCGATCACTTCCCAGGGCTTTTCGAGGGATGTGGCAAAGGCATAGATCACATAACGAAGGCCTGAAGCCGTGTTTCTGACGCCATGTGCTATATGGATGTATCCTCTGTCTGTCTTGATCGGAACGGCACCGGATCCGTTCTTGGCTTCTGTAATCGTATGATACTTCCGGGCGCTGGTTATGACTTCTTCATCTATGACAGCATGCTCAATATTGCCGCAGAGTCCGAATCCGATACCGCTGCCGGAGCCTGTATCGATAAAGGAATCCATCGGCCTCGTATAGAATGCATATTTACCGTCTACAAATTCCGGAAGCAGCACGACATTTCTCTGCTGCGGAGAACGAAGCGTCACCAGATTATCGAGACGCTCCCATGATTTGAGATCCTTTGTGCGTACGATACCGCCGGCGGCAACAGCTGCAGACAGGTCGTCAACGGTCGTATCCTTACTTTCCGAGCAGAACACCCCGTAGATATATCCGTCCTCATGCTTTGTCAGACGCATGTCATACACATTGGTCTCTTCAGGACAAGTATCCTCGAAAAGAATCGGATAATCCCAGAACTCGAATCCATCGATCCCGTTATCACTTTGGGCGACACCGAAGAACGACTTCCTGTCATTGCCTTCGATGCGCGCGACAAGATAGAACTTACCGTCCAGTTCAATGGCTCCGGAATTAAGTACGGCATCAACACCCAGCCTCTCCAGAAAAAGAGGATTCGTCTCCGGATTCAGATCATATTTCCAGCTGAGAGGAATATGCTTCCTTGTCAGAACAGGATTCTCCCAACGGTCAATAATACCGTTATATTCATCTGTTTTTACGTTTTTTCTGGCTATTGTCTGCTTATATTTCTCCAGTTCAATATAATAATTGGAATGAAGCATTTGTTTACTCTCCTATCATTTTGTCAGAGTCTATTCGTCGTATTCGGTTTTCTATCTTATGCCGATCTCAGTATCCTCTGCTGTAAGAGCGCTGTTTTCCTTGATGTAGGTGATTATCTCTTCCGCTGTTGTGAAAGCTAAGGCTACATAGCTGTCAGCCGCACCGTAATAGACGGCAATTCGTCCGGTTGCCGCATCATGGATTGTGGCACAAGGAAAAGTGACATTGGGAACGAATCCGGACTCCTCGTACACCTCTTCCGGTGTGAGAAGAAAGTTCTGGCAGCGATATTTGACGATTGAAGGATTGTCTATGTCCAGAATAGCCCCGCCGATACTGTATACATATCCATTACATGTCCCTGCGACTCCATGATAGAACAAAAGCCATCCCTCGCTGGTTTCGATCGGCGCAGCTCCTCCGCCGATTTTCAGAGACTCCCACCATGAAGAACCTCTTCCCATGACGTGGCGATGTCTTCCCCAGAATTCCATGTCGGGGCTCTCGCTCACGAAGATGTCACCGAAGGGTGTGTGCCCACTGTCACTCGGACGCGAGAGCATTACGAAATTGCCGTTTATTTTTCTTGGGAAAAGCACCGCATTCCTGTTGAAAGGCAGGAATGGATTCTCAATTCTGGTAAAAGTCCTGAAATCCTGTGTTTTGGCCATGCCGATTGCGGCGCCGAAAAAATCCTGACACCAGATTACATAATAGGTGTCATCAACCTTAACAAGTCTCGGATCGTACGCATATTTGGGAATGAATGGATTGCCGGCCGCATCTGTGAAAGGAATTTTATCCTCGTCGATAGACCAGTGAATGGCATCCTTACTTCTTCCCATATAGATATATGGTATTCCGTTAACCTGTTCACCTCTGAATACACCAATGAATTCATCCCCGTAAGGCATTACGGCACTGTTGAAAATGCGGGCCACTCCTTTAACAGGATTGCGTCCGATAACCGGATTCTTCGTATAACGCCATACAGGTGCATTAATAATGCCTTCCGGCTTATCCTGCCAGGGTACGTTCTTAATCTCAGCGCCGATAATTTTGATCTTATTCATATCTTTACTCCAATAATTTTATATTGCATGTGTTGTAAGAGAGCGCAGTCCTGACGGTATGCACTCTCCAAAATCAGCCCTTGACAGAACCGGCACCAAGACCGTTGTATATCTGTTTCTGGCAGAGAAGGAATACGATCAGCGCAGGAATGATGGTAATGATAACTCCGGCGCAGATATAGTTATACTGGTTGCCCATCGGGCCTGTGAACACAAACAGAGAAGTTGAAACCACGTTGTTCAGAGGCTTTGACTGCAGGTACAGCTGAGCCATATAGTACTCGTTGTACGTAGCAACTCCCTTAAGGATCATGACGGTTACGATTGCGGGCTTAGTCAGAGGCAGCAGTATTTTGAAAAACACTCCAAAATATGTGCATCCGTCAAGAATCGCCGATTCGTCAAGGGACTCCGACAAATTTTCAAAGAACTGCAGGAATATGTAAATCGAAATGACGTCGCTGCCCAGAAGGAGAATTATATATCCGCCTATCGAGTCGATAAGTCCGAACTGATACATTATCTGGTACACAGTAACCTGTGTGGCAATACCCGGGATCAGTGTCGCAAAAAGAAACAAGTTGCGGACCAGGGGATTACCGTGGAATTTAAAGCGGTTCAGAACAAAGGCAAGCATAGCGCTGAAAAGAATCGATCCAAAAAGCACGCATACAAGAATAAGCGTTGTATTTATCAAAGCTTTGGTCATGCTCGCCTTCGTCCAGGCCGTCACAAAATTTGTGAAATACAGCCAGTTCTGAGGAAGCGTCATTACACTTGTGGAGGCATATTCTTCAGGCGTCTTAAATGCAGTGATTAGACAGACAACAATCGGCACCACGGAAAGGAAGCTGGCGAATGCGAGGATTACGTACTTGGCAACGGACAAAAAGATGCCGGACACTTTGGAAGACACCGGTAACCCGGCTGTTTTGCTGGTCATATTTTGCGCTCCCTTCCGCTTGATGATTTTGCTGAAGTTAATGACTTGGATGAGCGCTTCTCCGCTGATTTCAGCGATCTTCTAGACATACCGGAACCGGTATCATCCTCCTTGAATGCATAACGGAAAAGAAGTTTCTGACCGATTGTTGCAATAAAAATAATCATCAGAAGAACGACAGCCATCGCGCAGGCAAGTCCTACCTTCATCTTCTGATGGGCCATGCGGTCCATCATGACAAAGAATGTTGCGGTACCGAAAGACCCTTTGGTAATAACAAAGGGGGCTTCAAAAGCACTTAGCGATCCGGAAATAGA
>Ga0209540_10002625_pt1 | contig 12671 bp, 14 predicted proteins | sample BarGraIncu01121A_FD_184501 | JGI IMG/M metagenome (GOLD analysis project Ga0209540, IMG submission 184501) | Arctic peat soil microbial communities from Barrow, Alaska - Barrow Graham LP Incubations 011-21A (SPAdes) (version 2) | ecosystem: Environmental > Terrestrial > Soil > Wetlands > Peat... | reverse complement strand
CGCCGGCGATCACCCGGGCCCGGGAACGGCCGCGCCACGTCTTCGACGCGGCGGTGTCGGGCTGATGCTGCGTCGACATGGCGTCAGGCGCCCGGCGCCCGCCGCGCGAGGTGCGCGAAGAACTCGGCGCGCGTCTTGTCGTTCGTGCGGAAGAGGCCCAGGACGTGGCTCGTCGTCATCACCGTGCCGGGCTTGCGGACGCCGCGCATGACCGCGCACAGGTGGGTCGCCTCGATGACGACGCCGGTGCCGCTGGGGCCGAGGCGCGCCTGGAGGAAGTCGGCGACCTGCTGGGTGAGGCGCTCCTGGACCTGGAGCCGGCGGGCGTACATCTCCACGATCCGCGGGATCTTCGAGAGCCCGATCACGCGGCCCTTCGGGATGTAGGCGACCGCGGCAGTCCCGAAGAATGGCAGGAGATGATGCTCGCAGAGCGAGTAGAACGGGATTTCCTTGACGACGACCATCTCGCTGTAGTCGACGTCGAAGATGGCGCCGTTGATGAGGCGCTCCGGGTTGACGTGATAGCCCGCCGTCAACTCCGCATACATCCGGTGGACGCGCCCCGGGGTCCCCAGCAGGCCCTGGCGATCGGGGTCCTCGCCGATCTCGCGGAGGATGCCGCGGACGGCGGCCTCCACGCGGCCGTTGCCCATGGTCGTAAGGGCATCGTGAGCGCCCGCGCCCTCGATCGCAGCCGCGGGGACGAGCGCAGCGGCGAAGGCCGGGGCGGTGTCCTCCTCGCCGATCTCGGTCTCGATCTCGGCGACGATCGACCTCACGTTGTCGGGCAGGTCTCGGCTGGGCATGGCCGCATCCTAGCCCGATGCGTCCGCGGCCGCGTCCGGCCGCGGGCCGGCCGCGTCCGGGCGCGGGTCGGCCGCCGCGCGGATCGCCGCGACGACGGCGTCGGGCACGTAGCGCATCAGGTTGTGGCCAAGCCCCGGGAAGGAGGCAGCGCGGATGGGAGCGCGGCCGACGGCAGCACGCGCGGCCGCTATCGCGCGGAGGGCTTCCAGGTGCCGCCCCGCATCGTCGTCGCGGGCCGCGAGGGCCACGATCTCCGCCTCCACCGCCGGCAGGACGGACGCGGGCTCGTACGTCCACAGCGCGCCGACCGAGGCCGCCAGCGCATGGTGGTGGATCGCGAGCTTCAATCTGCCGGCCGCAGTCTCGACGACCTCGGCCCGCGCGGCCCGTTCCTGTTCTGCGCCCCAGGTCGCCGGGTCGAACGCCTCACGGTCCGCGAGCCAGGCCGCCATGGAGCCGAGCACCTCGGGGGGTTCGGCGATCGCTGCGAGCCACTCGTCCGGCGTCATTCCCGTCGCGGCAGGCACGTCCGTCCAGCCGCCGTCCACCAGGACGAGGCCGGCGCATCGATCGCCGAGCGCGTTGGCGGTCCACGCCGCTACCACTGCGCCGTACCCGTGCCCGGCGACCACGAACGGCCGCCCACCGCGTCCTCCGGGTAGGCGAGGTTCGTCCACGAACGCGAGCAGGCCGGCGCCCTCGGCGACCGCGATCGCGTCCTCGGCCAGCTGGTCCGGGTCGTACCCGTCCGTCGGCGCATCCGAGAGCCCGTGACCGCGAAGGTCCATCGCGACGACATGCGCGCCCGAGCGAAGCCGTCGCGCGATCGGGGCCCACGACCACGCGGTCTGGGCGAGGCCGTGGATCAGCAGGATGGCGGACACGATGTCGGGACCCGGGCTAACTGCGCCGGGCACGATGTCAGGGGTCTCCGGCGGCACGCCCCAGTCGAGGAAGTGGATCCGGACGGCGCCGTCCAGCGCGACCATGAAGCCCTCGGGCTCGGCGGCGAGATCGGGAACCGGCGCCCCTCCAGCGTCGGGGTCGAACGCCCGGAACCCGGGGCCGATGAGCGGCAGGCCGTGCGTGAGCTTCATCGCGCCGTAGGATAAGCGCGCCATGCCGAAGCGACGCCGCGGGATCCCAGCCAGCGACCTCGCCGCGCTCCGCCGGCGACGCGAGGCCCGCCACGCCCGGTTCGAGGAGCTCGTCGACCACGCGCTCGCCGGCATCCCGATGCCGTTCGCGGCCGCGCTCCGGGAGGTGGCGATCGTCATTGCCGACGAGCCTTCACGCGAGCAGCGACGCGAGGAGGGCCTGGCGTCCGACGAAACCCTGTACGGCCTGTACGAGGGTGTGCCGCGGACCGAGTGGGGCGCCGACGAGGTGCCGTTCCCGAACGCGATCACGATCTTCCGGCTGCCCCTGGAGGAGGACTTCCCCGACCCGCTGGATCTCGAGGACGAGGTCCGGATCACGGTTGTCCACGAGCTGGCGCATCACATGGGCATCGACGACGATCGCCTCGCCGAGCTGGGAGTCGACTGAGCGTCAGAGCCCCGGGATCGGCGCGGCCGCGGCGAGGAGGTCGCCGAGACGTTCGACCGCGACGTTGCCGCCGCTGAAGACGACGCAGACACGGTCGCCGTCGTGGAGCGGAATTCGTCCGTGGAGGACGGCAGCCAGCGCCGCGGCCCCCGCGGGCTCCAGGACCTGCTTCATCCGCTCGGCCGCGAACCGGACCCCGCCAAGGATCTCCGGGTCCGTGAGCGTCACGATTCCGGCGAGATGGCGCCGGCCTAGCGCCAGGGTCCACTCCCCCGCGAAGGGGGCGTTCAGGCCATCGGCGACACTTCCCGGCGTCACGGGCACGATCTCGTCGGCCGCCAGCGCGGCCGAGAGAGCCGCGGACTTCTCCGGCTCGACACCCCAGACGCGGGTCGCCGGCCGGCGCGTCGCCAGCGCCGTCGCGATCCCGCAGGCGAGCCCGCCGCCGCCGATCCCGACGACCACGACGTCGACGTCCGGAAGGTCCTCCAGGATCTCCAGGCCGACGGTCCCCTGCCCCGCGATCGTGACGGGGTGGTCGAACGGATGGATGAACGTGAGGCCGCGCGCGTCGCGAACTCGCTCCATCTCCGCCCAGGCCTCGGTCGTCGTCGCCCCGTGGAGGATCACTTCGGCGCCGTAGGCGCGGCAGGCCTCGACCTTGGAACGCACGGCCGTCTCTGGCATGACGACCACGGCGCGGATCGCGGCGAGCCCCGCGGCGACGGCGAGCGCGGCAGCGTGATTGCCCGCCGAGATCGCGATCACGCCCGCCGCTGTCTCCGCCCCGTCGAGCAGCGCGAGCCGGAGGATCGCGCCGCGGACCTTGAACGAGCCCGTTGCCTGGAGGTGCTCCGCCTTCGCGTGGAGCGTCCCGCTGGCGAGGCGGATGCCGCTCGCTGACTCCACGACGCGGGCCGCCGTCCGTGACGTCAGCAGCGGCGTTCGGTGGATCCGCCCGGCGATGAGCGCAGCCGCCTCGTCGAAGGCCTCGGGCGAGATCGTGTGTGCAACCTGGTCGAAGATGATGGGCATGCCGCGCAGTATCGCGGACGGCCGACTGGCGCGCCCGGACTGGCCCGGTGCGGGGACGCGTGCGCCTGGACTGCCGAAACGTGCGCCCCGTGACCACTCCGACCGGCGAGGACGAGCCGCCCGGTTGCCGCGTGCGCCCGGTGACCGGAACGACCCTTCGGCGGTCGGCCGGTGCATCCGTCGACGCAACGTTGCTTCCTGCCGCATGCTCGGCGGTCGGAGCGGCCACCTGGTGCACACCCGGGTGGGAGCACGCCCGGGTGGGAACGTGGCTGGTGGGGCGCCCCGGGATCCCGGGGACACGCTGAACCGGCACATCCGACCGTCGTGCTCGCGGCTCAGCCCCTCGCCAGCGCAACCGCATCGCCAGCACTTGCGTTCTTGCGCAAGTGATGAGATACTCCGCCCGTGGTCCCCGAACAGCACCTGAACACCGACGCCGACCGGCAGCGCGCCGCCCTGATCGGGCGTGCGCTCGCCGACCCGAAACGACTGTGCGTCCTCGAGACGCTCGCCGGCGGCGAGTTCTCCGTCTCGGAGCTCTCAGCGTGCGTCGGCTGCCAGGTGCCGAACATGTCCCAACACCTGGCGGTGCTGCGGAGCGCCGGACTCGTCTCGACCCGCCGCGACGGCAGCACCGTCTACTACCGGCTCGCGGACCCGCGCGTCCTCGAGGCCTACCGTCTCATCTGTGGGCTGGCCGGCTAGGCCGCCTTCGCGCCCGCTCGTGCGGGAGAAAGGGTTTCCCGACCGATGGTCGAGATCAAGCACGCAACCGACAGCACCTTCGAAGAGCTCGTCCTGAAGGCCGATCGCCCCGTGATCGTCGACTTCTGGGCTGCCTGGTGCGGGCCCTGCAAGCTCGTCGCCCCGGAGCTCGAGAAGCTCGCCCAGAAGTACGACGGCGCCGTGGACGTCGTGAAGGTCGATGTCGACGCCAACCCCGGCCTCAGCCGGACCTTCAACATCATGAGCATCCCTACCATCGCGTTCTTCCCCGGCGAGGGCAAGCAGCCGATGGGCGTCGTCGGCTTCCAGCCTGCCGACCAGCTCGAGCAGCGCTTCGGCCTGCCGACCTACGCAAAGCCCGCCAGCTGATCCATCGACGCGCGGTGCTCCTCCGCCGCGCGTCCGCCGCTCGACCGCCCCGTCCGGCCCAGCCGGACGGGGCGGTCCGATTCCGGGCCCCCCTCAGTCGTCCGGGCCGTCCCCGTCGGCGTCGAGCATTGAATCGTCCTCGGGTCCTTCCGCGCCGGCGCCCGCGTCCGCGTCCGCGATGCCGGAGAGCTCCGCGTCGGCGCGCCGCCACGCGCTCTCGAGCCAGGCGAGCGCACGGTCCCGAGCATGCCCGTCGAGCCGCCTAGGCGCGAATCGCACCCAACCCGCGCCCCGCGCCGAGGACGTCACGTCCGGGGTCCGCAGCGCCACCGCGCCGACTTCGTCACGGAGGTGGAACTCGGCAACGCTCCCGGCGAGAGACGCGAACAGGACGTCGTCGAGGTAGTAGTCGGTCCCCTGCCCCGTCGGAACGGACGCTGTCTCCTCGAGCAGCCCCGCCTGCTCCGCGAGGAGCGCAGCGAGCGTGGGAACGGTCATCGGGCCGCCGCGAGGATCGCGGCCAGGTCGGTCGCGTGGTCGGCGTAGTGGTCGATCGTCTCGCTCGCAAAGAACGCCTGGACCTTGCCATCCTTGAGCCAGCGAGCCTCCGGCACGACCGTCAGGTGGCCGCGCAGCTCGCCGGCCACGGTTCGCGCGCGGGCCAGCAGCTCGTCCAGCGGGAGGGCGCGCCAGGCTGCCAGTGCCTCGTCGTTGATCGCATCGCCCCGAGCCTCCCAATCCGCCTCGCCGCGCAGGCGCGAGGCGCTCGTCACGCCGACGGCCAGCTCGCGCGCCACCACGAGCGCGCGCTCCTGCCAGAAGACCAGGTGACCCAGGAGGTCCCGCCCGGACCAGCGATCCTCGCCGGCAACCGGCAGCTCCAGGTGTTCCGGCGTCAGCGTGAAGAGGGCCTCGTACGGGCGCCAGGCGTCCCGTTCATCTTCGAGGAAGGAGAGGGCATCGAAGTACATGTCGCGATGGTAGTCCGCCACTCGTCGCGCGGGCGCACCAATCCGGAATGTCCCGGGCCGCGCGCTCGGACGCCTCCCGTCCGATCTTGCTGGGTGGCACGCTCGCCGCGGACCCGAGGGGCCCGCCCGGCCGGATTCCGCCGGGTAGCGCGGATTCCGCCGGGTAGCGGCGGCCGCGCGCCCGGTCGCCGAGTTCAGATCGCGACCGGCTCGCGGTACTCGCCGAAGACTTCCCGCAGCACCCGGCACTGCTCGCCGAGCGTGACATACGCGGCCGCGCAGCGGAGGAAGTGGGGCATCAGGTTGGTGGCGGACGACTCCGCGGCCCCGGCCGCCTCGCGCAGGCCGGAGAGCGCGGCGGACACCGCGCCCGGATCCCGCTCGCGGCGCGTGCGCTCCAGGCGCGCGAGGTGGCGTTCCTGCGAGCCGGCGGGCACCTGGAGGAGGGGCACCGCGAGCACCTCGTCGGGGTCGACGTGGGAGTTCATGCCGACGATCCGGCGCTCCCCGGCTTCCACCTCGCGCTGGAACCGGTACGCCGCGTCCGCGATCTCGCGCTGCGGATAGCCCTGGGCAACCGCCGCGACCATCCCGCCCCGCGCATCGATCTCGTCGAGATAGCGCCAGACCTCGCGCTCGGTCCGGTTCGTCAGCGACTCTACGAACCAGCTCCCGCCCAGCGGGTCGATCGTATTCGCGACGCCGGTCTCCTCCGCGATCACTTGTTGCTGCCGGAGTGCGAGGAGCGCGGCTTCTGCGGTCGGCACGGCCCAGGCCTCGTCGTACGCGTCCGTGTGGAGCGACTGGGTGCCGCCCAGGACGGCCGCCAGCGCCTGGATTGCCACCCGGGTCAGGTTGTTGAGCGGCTGCTGGGGCGTGAGGCTGACGCCGGCGGTCTGCGTGTGGAACCGCAGCCAGGTCGATCGCTCGTTCTCGGCGCCGTAGCGCGCCGTCATCAGCTTCCACCAGACGCGCCGCGCCGCCCGGAACTTCGCGATCTCCTCGAAGAAGTCGGCGTGCGAGTTGAAGAAGAACGACAGCCGGGGCGCGAACTCGTCCACCCGCAGCCCCCGGGCGAGCGCCGCCTCCGTGTATGCCATCCCATCGGCCAGCGTGAACGCCAGCTCCTGGACCGCAGTGCTCCCCGCTTCCCGGATGTGGTAGCCGCTGATCGAGACGGTGTTCCAGCGAGGCAGCTCGCGGGTCCCGAACTCGATGGTGTCGGTGACGAGGCGGAGGGACGGCGCCGGCGGGAAGAGGTACTCCTTCTGGGCGATGAACTCCTTGAGGATGTCGTTCTGGAGCGTCCCCTCGAGCACGGCCCGCGGCACGCCACGCTTCTCCGCGGCCACGATGTACATGGCCCAGATCGGCGCGGCCGGCGAGTTGATCGTCATCGACGTGCTGACCCGGTCGAGCGGCAGCGCGTCGAGGAGCACTTCCATGTCGGCGAGCGAGCTGACCGCCACGCCGCAGGTCCCGAACTCCCCCTCTGCCTCCGGGTCGTCCGTGTCGTAGCCGTACAGGGTCGGCATGTCGAACGCCACCGAGAGGCCGGTCTGGCCCGCAGCGAGCAGGTCGCGGAAGCGGGCGTTCGTGTCCTCCGCGGCTCCGAACCCGGCGAACATCCGCATCGTCCAGGCGCGGCCGCGGTAGCCGGTCGGGTGGATGCCCCGCGTGAACGGCGGCTCCCCGGGGAAGCCGATGTCGAGGAGCGGATCGAAGTCATCCCAGCGGCCCACCTGGAGCGGCTCCCCGCGGTGGTTGGCCGCGGTGGGCCCTCCCCCGCCGGCCGCGTCACGCTGGATCGCCTCGCCGCCCGTTTCCGCGCTGCCGGCCCGTGCCGCCCAGTCCCATGGGCCGTAGAGGCGCGCCACCTCCACGTCCGAGATGGTCGTGAACCGCGTCGATCGCTCCGGCGCTCGCGCTTGCGCCGGGTCGAGCCGTTCGCGCTCCCAGGCGCGCTTCCTAGCCTGCCACGTCATGGGCGGGATGCTAGCCGGGTGGCCGGCATGCGTCCATGCCCGCCGCGGGTGCCGATCCGTCGATGGTCCGCCCGCTCATCGATTGGGCCGCCGGCTCAGCGGAGACCCGCGACCGCCGCCTGGACCTTCGACTCGCCGACATCCGCGGCAATCACGACCTGGGTCACCGCCCCGTCCGCGGACGGCCAGATCACGATCGCCTGGTGGGAATCGCCGTTGAGGAGGTTGATCCGGAAGCCGGGCCGACCATTGACCTGCTCGTTCGTCGCCGACACGATAGTGACCCGGCTCGTGGCGCCGGCCCCGGACTTGTACTCGTCCGCCATGAGCTGGGCGGTCAGGCCGGGCGCGCGGAAGACGGACAGCTGGAACCCCGCGAGCGAGGTCCCGCCCGTCGGGTCGACGGCCCAGATCCCGCCGCCGAACTGCGTTTCGTGGATTCCTGCGTCCCACAGCGTCCCGAGGGTGCCCTTCGCGCAGAAACGCCCGGAATCGCGGCTGTCCGCGGCCTGGCCGTCGACCTGGATCGGGATCCGCGCCTCGAGGTCCGGGTAGGCGCCCTTCATCTCCTGGCGGTCGACGCCGCCGCAGGGCGTCGCCGGGTCGAACGACGGCGGCGGCGACGAGCCCGCGCACGCGGCCACGAGCAGGCCGACCGCCGCGAGGAAGAGGCTGCGCCGGGTGATGGCTCCGAGCATGCGACCAGCGTACCCGGCCCGGCTCCCGGGTGCCGCCACTCGTGGCCGCGCCGCTCGTGGCCACGCCGCTCGTGGCCACGCCGCTCGGCGCCTCGCCCGCAGGATCGGCACGTTGCTGGCGGTCAACTGGTACGACCGTCCGGGGTCCGGTGCGCGCACGCCGCCGACCTTTCACGGTCCCGGACCGGGACGGAGGTCACGTTGCCGCCCGGGTTCGAAGCGGATACGTTCCCTCTACAGCCGTCGGCGCGAGGCACCGGGACAACCCTGGGGCGTCGACCACGGCCCGGAGCGCCGGGACACACCGATCTTCGAGGACGCTTGCGGGGAGCGTCATTGGGTGGCCCCTGGGGCTCCGGGCACGAGTCGAGTAACCACGGATCTCCGGCCAGCAGGCCCGGTCCGCGGCGGTGGCTGTGGACTTATCGGGCCGCGGACTTATCCCGCGGAACCTCTCGTGGCCTCTTCACGGGGACGCCGATCGGCGTCCCCGTTCTCGTTCCCCGCGGCGGCGGCGGCCGCGCCGGACGCTCCGGCCGCGCCGGACGCTCCGGAAGTGGGATCGCCGCCGGTGGCGGATTGGCGGGCGCGCCGGTCGAGGACGACCCGGGCGGCAGCCACGAGGTCCGGGTCGCGGGTGATCGTCCGTTCCACCCATTCCAGGTAGGTCCGCTCCAGCGCGGCGATCTCGCCGAGCGTGCGACCGTGGAACTTGCCGAACACGATCTGCGTTGCGAGGGCCGCCTCCAGGTCGGGCGGCGGCCTTCGAGCCGAACGCCGCGCACGGACGCGATGGAGCGGACCCGTCGGATCGGAGGCTCGCGGCTCCTCCGCCTCGCCCCACGTCGCTCGCCGGAGATGGACAGGTGGCCGCGGCCGGTGTCGGTAGCCACCGCCGGCCGGCGTCGTCGTCGCATTGCGCGGCCGGAAGAGGTCCGTGGTGTCAAGGCGGGCCGTGACCGGCCGCGTCGGCGGCGGGGGCGGCGGCCCGCTGGGGCGCGCCGCTTCCGGTGCCCGGGGTCCGGGACCGGTGCCGCCGGCCGCCGCCGCATCCCGGTCGGATTTGCCCGCTCGCCCGGCGGCACCGGACCGGAGCGCCTGGTATGCCGCGTTGATCTCGGCCATCCGGCGCGTGGCATCCCGGCGCGCGGCGGAGTCCGGGGCAAGGTCGGGATGGTGCTCGCGGGCCAGGCGTCTCCAGGCGGCCTTGACGGTGGCCTGGCTGGCATCCCGGTCGACGCCGAGCACGTCGTGGGGGTCGCGATTTGCCATCGCACCATCGTAGCCGAGTGCGGCGGTACCCTTCGCTCATGCGCCCATCCCGAACCGCCCTGATCGCGCTCAGCGCGGCGGTCGTCGCTCCCTCCGTCGCAGCCTACCGATTCGCCGTGGAGTACCGCCGCCGGGCGGGCTTCCCGGCGCGCCGTCCGCCACTCGAGACGCCGGCCGCGTACGACCTGCCCTTCGAGGTGCTCATCGTCCCGTCCGACGCGGGGCCGCTGCCCGGCTGGTTCGTGCCGGCGCCGGGCGGCCGTCCCGCACCGGCCGTCGTCCTGGTCCACGGCTGGGAGTCGAACCGCGCGCGGATGCTGCCGAACGCCAGATTCCTGCACGCGGCGGGCTTCGCCACGCTCATGTTCGATGTTCGCGGCCATGGCGACAACCCGCCGGAGACGCTCCCTATCAGCGGCGCCGAGTTCGGCGCGGACGCGCGCGCTGCCGCCGGCCTGGTGGCGGACCGACCGGATGTCACGGCGGTCGCCGTGCTGGGGCATTCGATGGGGGCGATCGGGGCAGCCATCGCCGCCGCGGACGATCCGCGGATCGCGGCGCTCGTCACGACGGCCGCTCCGGCCGATCCGCGGCGCCTGACCCGGCGGACGTTCCAGCTCGCCGGGCTGACCATGCCGGGACCGGTCGCGCATCCGCTGGCTGCGCTCACGACCCGCGTCTACCTGCGACCGCGCGGTCACGCGCCGTCCGCCGTCAGTGCGGTCGCGGCGGTCGTCCGGTACGCGGGACCCATCCTCATCATCCACGGGGCGCTGGACGAGATCGTGGGACCCGACGACGCGGTTCGCCTGGATCGTGCGGCCCGTCGCGTCGCGGGTCGCGAAGTGGAGCTCCTGATTTTGCCGGAGGGCCGGCATCGCTGGCTCTACGAGGACGCCGCCTACCGCGGACGGATCGCGGCCTTCCTGGCACGCCACCTGGCCGGTGCTCCCGCGCCGGACCGGGCAGCGGCGCGCGCGGTCGCGACGCGGGTTCTCCGACCGGCGGACACGGACGGGGCCCTCAGCGCGCTCGAGCGCCCGGCCGCACCCGCATCGGCGTCGGCCGCGCTGGCGTCGGCCGCGCTGGCGCCGGCCGCCGCGGTCCCGACCTCATCCGGTCCCGACGGGCCGGCCTGAACCCTGCAGCACAGGAGGCGCTCCATGGAACCAGCCCTCGGCACCTGGGAGGCGATCCAATCCCTGCGGGTCGTCCGCACGTTCGCGGACCTGCCGCTGGAGCCCGCGGCGCTGGAGCGAATCCTCAACGCGGGTCGGCGCGCGGGCAGCTCCAAGAACCAGCAACGCTGGGCCTTCGTCGTCTGCCGCGATCGCGAGCACCTGCGGGAGCTGTCGACGATCGGGCCGTGGGCCGGCCACCTGGCAGGAGCGGCCGTCGCGATCGCGCTCGTTACCCCGGATCCACGCGCGGAAGGCGCGCCGCTCTCGATCGAGTTCGACATTGGCCGGGCCGCCCAAAACATGGTGCTGGCCGCGTGGGAGCTGGGTATCGGCAGCGTCCCTGCCACCGTGTACGAGCATGAGCGAGCAGCCGACCTGCTCGGCCTGCCGGACGGCATGCACTGCGAGTACGTGCTGTCCTTCGGCTACCCGGCCGATGCGTCGTCGCTCAGCGCCCCGAATCGGGCCGGGGGACGGCGGCCGCTCGCCGAGCTGGTCCACGCGGAGCGCTGGTAGGCAGCCCGGCCACGCGTCCGGGGCCACGGCGACGGTTCGGCGAAACGCGCCGTCGTCCCGGCGACGGCGCCTACTGCCAGCGGAAGAAGCGCGCCGAGATCAGGAAGCAGCCGACCAGCCAGGCGGCGAGGATCCCCACGCCCACCCCGAGCGGCACGAAGGGGGTGCCCCCGACCATCACCTGGCGGAGCGCGTCGCCAAGATAGGTCAGCGGCATGAACGCGGCCACGGACCGCAGGACCTGGGGCAGGCTCTCCAGCGCGAAGAAGATCCCCGACAGGAACATCAACGGGAACTGGAGGATGCTGACCATCTGGCTCGCCGAGTCCTCCGTCGGTGCGAACGAAGCGACCACGTACCCGAGGGCGATGAAGGCAAGCGCGCCCAGCACCACGATCCCGGCGAAGACGAACGGGTTCCCCAGCAGCGTGATCCCGAACACCACCTGCGCGACTGCGAGGATCACGACCGCCTGGATCAGCCCGATCAGCAGGCGCGTGATCACGTTCGCGGCGATGAACGTGCGGCGCTTGATGGGCGTCGCGGCGATGCGCTTGAGGATCAGGCTCTCGCGCTGCTCCACGATCGGGATCGCCGAGAAGAGCCCGAGCTGCATCAGCGCCATCGCCAGGATGCTCGGGACCAGGTAGGCAACGGCGCTGATCGCCTCGCTCTGGACCGTCTGGGTCTGCAGGGCGAGGATCGGCGGCCGGCCGCTCGCCGCCTGGTTGAAGCCGCCAACCAGGCTCGCGACGATCCCGGTGATGGTCCCGGAGACCTGCTGGTTCGACGGGTCCGTGTAGACCGTGAGCGGCAACGCCGCGCCGCCGACCGCGCCTGCGGACGCGATGGCAGAACCGAAGCCCTTCGGGATGACGAGCACGGCGCGGACGTCGCCCTGCTTCATCGCCGCGATCGCGTCATCGGCGGTCGCGTAGGTCTTGAGCGTGAACACGTTGGCCAGCGCCGGGTTCGACAGCAGCGCCGTGGAGGATGGCGATCCGTCACCGTCCACCCAGGCGACGGTGAACCGCGACGTCCCGCCCGAGAAGATCGCGCCGAACAGGAGGATGAAGACAAGCGGGAAGGCGAGCGTCCAGAACATCGCCGCGCGATCGCGGGTGAAGCTCTTGAGATTCGCCGAGGTCAGGCGGACGAGCGTGTGCATCGGTCGGATCCTCAGTCGCGGATGGCGTGGCCGGTCAGGGCCAGGAAGACGTCCTCGAGCGACGGGCTCCGGATGCCGAGACCCCTCGGCTCCACGCCGAGCGCCTCGGCCGCGCCCAGGAGCGCCCCGATCGTCCCGGCCACGTCGCGCGTATAGAGAAGCGTCGCCTCGTCATCCTCGTGCGCGACCCGAGTGACGCCGGGAAATGCCGCCAGCGTGGCATCGTCGATCCCGGGGAGTCGCTCGTACCGGACGGTCCGCTCCGTGAACCGCCGGCCGACCAGCTGGTCCACCGTCCCGATCTCCAGGATCTTGCCGTGGTCCATGATCGCGAGCCGGTCGCACAGCTCCTCCGCCTCCTCCATGTAATGCGTCGTGAGGAGCACCGT
>Ga0209540_10002622_pt1 | contig 12689 bp, 20 predicted proteins | sample BarGraIncu01121A_FD_184501 | JGI IMG/M metagenome (GOLD analysis project Ga0209540, IMG submission 184501) | Arctic peat soil microbial communities from Barrow, Alaska - Barrow Graham LP Incubations 011-21A (SPAdes) (version 2) | ecosystem: Environmental > Terrestrial > Soil > Wetlands > Peat... | reverse complement strand
AACAAAGATTCAAGTGATGATTGGTTAACAGAAATACAATTCCCGGTGAGAAGTTTTGTATAAAAATAGACATAATAATATATATTAAATTAAATAAAAAAATTACAATGGAATTGTAAAATCAAATAAAATGCTTATATAAGGGTGTATAGGTTAATACCTGATATTATGGTGTAATTTTATAATAATATGATTTACAAGATTTAAAATAAATATTAGAGCATTTGGCTTCATGAATAGTATTACAAATAAATTAAGAATTGAGTAAAAAATAAAGTCTTAATTGCTATAAAAAATAGTGATTAAGGCTTTTTATATTTTAATGAGTTAAAGATAGAATCAATAACTTAAACAGTATTATACAATTGGTAAGATATCAATTATGTGTAATATGCCTATAAATATTCATATATTATGTATGAAATTAAAAGTATTGACAATTACTTCAAAAAGTTTATAATTAAACATGTATTAAACGTGTTTGAAAATGAGGTGGCAAATTGGATAAATCTAATAATACCAAAAATCAATTAATAGAATCAGTAATAGAACTACTTAAAGAGTGTAACGATGTATCGGAAATAACATCAAGAAAGATAACAGAAAGAGCAAAAGTAAATTTATCAACAATAAATTACCATTTTGATTCTAAGGATGAATTAATAAATATTGCAGTAAATAAATCAATAGGAGCTGTTGCGGATACTTATTTTCAGAATATAAAAAATAGTGTTAAAGCACCAAGAAAGAAACTTAGAGATTTTCTATCTCGTATTAGTGATATAGTTGTTGATTATAAAAAATATACAAAGGAAATGATGCCTTATATTTTATTAAAGGAAGAATTTACTCAAGTTATTGAAATACTTCCTTTAGTTAAAGAATGCTTTCAAGGAAGTAAAAGTGATGAAGAGTGCAAAATTATTTCATATCAATTAATTTCATTTATGCAATTAGTATTTTACAGGTCAGATGAATTTAAAGCGTTTAGTAAAATTAATATTATGAATAAACAAGAAAGAGATAGGCTTATTGATATTCAACTAGATTTATTTTTAAAATAAAGAGTTTTGGAGGGATTAAATAATGAACAAAGCATTTGAGTTATCTGAATATATGAGTAAGAGTATTGAAAATATAGTGAAAAATGTTTTAAAATCATCTATAAAAAATCCAAAGGAATCTGCATTTCTAATAAAATATATGTTAGCAGTAAACAATGCAAAAAATAAAAGAGATACGGTAGAAAGTAAAGGCGGGCATATACCGCCATTTTTAATGGGAAGTATTGCCACTAATTGTAATTTATATTGTAAGGGTTGTTATGCAAGAGCTAATAAATCCTGTGGAGATAACTTAAAAGATAGTGAGATATCAGAAGAAAGATGGGGAGACATATTTAATGAAGCGAAGGAGCTTGGAATTTCATTTGTATTATTATTAGGAGGAGAACCGTTAATGAGAAGAGGAGTTATTGAAAAAGCTTCTTCTGTTAAAGAAATAGTTTTTCCAATTTTCACAAATGGAACTATGATAGATGAAAGTTATATAAATTTTTTTGATAAAAATAGAAATCTTGTGCCAATGATAAGTATTGAAGGTGATAGGGATCAAACTGATGGCAGAAGGGGGATAGGAACTTATAATTTAATAATGACTGCAATGGATAGTTTAAATAGAAAAGGAATTTTATTTGGAGGTTCTGTAACTGTAACAACTGGAAATATAATGACTGTTTCAAGTAAAGAGTTTGTACAGGAGCTTTATAATAAAGGAACAAGAGTATTAGTATTTGCAGAATATGTTCCAGTAACTAAATCTACTAGAAATATTGCACCTACAGATAAAGAGCGGTTAATATTAGAAAAAAATGTAGAAGAATTAAGAGAAATATTTAAAAATATGGTGTTTTTATCATTCCCCGGTGATGAGAAATATTCAGGTGGATGTTTAGCTGCTGGAAGAGGCTTTTTTCATATAAATGCTAATGGTGGAGCAGAACCATGTCCATTTTCACCATATTCAGATGTTAATTTAAAAGAATGTAGTTTAAAAGAAGCTTTAAAATCACCATTATTTAAAAAGCTTAAAAATAATGAGCTGTTACTAGGAGAACATGATGGAGGATGTCTATTATTTGAAAAAGAAGAGGATGTTAAAGAGTTGTTAGGATTGTAATAAAGTGAGAGTGGGATAATAATGTCAGTGATGGTGGTAAAAGACGATATTACAATGTATAAATATATAAAGATAAATGTTAGATATTATAGATTCTCGGATATGATTTAAGTGGAGTTTATACTTTGTTTATACTTAGTTTAGAAAAAATCTAGAGTGCTATTTTATAATTAAATTATAGGAGTATAAGTAAAATAACATAAAACTTTGGAGGTTAAAATGATTAAGATATTATTTGCAATGAATGTTTTAGTAATAATAACAGCGTTACTTTTTTTTGTTAGCGGAATTGAGTGTTTTAAAAACAATGAGTTCAATCATAAAGGTATTAAACACATACTGGAGGGTAGCGGTATTTTAGGGATATGTTTCATTATAGGAGCCATACTTTTTGTACCAACTTTCTTCCCAATATAAAAATAATTTTTGATACTGCTTTAAATGCAATAATAAAAGAAAGCCTACGTTATACAAGGTACGGTGACCGTACCATAAGTAACATAGACTTTTTTTAGCTTATATTAAAGACTATAGGTTTTAGGCGGATTACCTGAAAAATCAGCGATTGTAGCTTCTGCATTATCAAGATAAAAAATTTCGAAAATAGGATTATCTGGTTTCTGATATATTGAACGCACTAAGTCACTATTATCTATAATCTTTGTTTTTAAATTTATGTTATCAGAAAATACGACGTTGCCCTTTAATCGTATCCAAGCCATTTCTTTTGACATTATTGAAAATTCAACGGTTGGTTTGTTCTTTATTTGCTTATAAACATCCTTCTGGTTTGAAGTACAAAAGTAAAACTTTCCTCCGTCTTCAAGCATGAATTGGAATGGACGTACCATAGGATTACCTGCTTTATCTACTGTTGCCAAATAACATATAGGATTTTTTGTTAAAAAATTTAAAACTTCATTCATAATAATTCCCTCCATTTACTAAATTTAATTTAGTTTTATATCAAACTATATATATATTATAGTTTGATATAAAACTATTGTCAATACTTATTTTAATTCTTATTTAGATAAATTTTAATATTCTAAATTGGAAAGTATATCTAAATAAGAATTTTAAATATTTGTATGAAGGGATATATATAAAAAATGCAAAATAACTACATTATTCCGTAGTAACTTTGCACAAAACCAATTAAATAATTTATTTTTCAAAATTTTTTTTCATTTTTAAAAGCAACCTAGTAAGTTCCTGTTTATCGGTTTCAGTAAAACCATCATAGGCAGTATTTAGTAAATCATCACCAATTTTGTCGGTTGTAGGTTTCAATTCCAATCCTTTTGGTGTTAAACTTACAATTACCCCACGACTATCAACTAAATTTTTTTCTTTTATTACATAATCACCTGCTATAAGCTTATCAACCAATGCTGTTACAGTTGATTTATCTTTTCCGATTTTTGCTGCAAGCTCTTGCATACTCATGGGTGATGTTTCGAAAAGACTTGCAAGTATATCTCCGTGAGATGTTGCAAGCCCTTTAAGGCCATTATTATTTAATAGTGCAAGAAGAAATTTATTTGAACTATTTCTAATTGATGATATTAATGAAATAATTCTTTTTGTTCCAAACATAACATTGTTTTTTGCCATTTCTATAACTGCTCCTTTTTTAAGATTATAAATAATAAAATAAAGGTTGATATAAAATTATTGTTAGTATATTATACTATCTATTTGTTGTCAATAGTTATTCATTTGCAAAAAAGAATTCAAATTATTAATTGACAATAGTTTGATGGAAAACTATAATTATGATAAGAAATTTAGGATGATATTATTTTAACTAAATCTAAAGTGTTGAAATATTGTGTATTGATTTAGATCAGAAATAGAAGAAATTCGAAGTGTTACCTTTGATGCAATAAGTCTTTTAGATATTAGTGCTTGACTTTCCCGTGCAGGGGATAGTTTATACTATTAATAGAGAGGTGATGCAATGTATAAAATAGGTGATTTTTCAAAAATAACAAATTTGACGGTGAAGGCTTTGCGATATTATGATGAAGAGAATATTCTTAACCCCTCTTTTCGATGTGAGGAAAATTCATACAGGTTTTATAATGATAATGATTTCAAGAAGGCAGAGTTAATTGTGCTCTTACGGGAACTGAATTTTTCTATTTCTGAAATTAAAGATGTTATGGCTATATGTGATGATAAAGCTGATTTATCATATATCTTAGAAGAAAAGAAAGATATGATTAAAAAGAAAATTATGGGGGAAAAAGCATTATTGAAAAAAATCAACCTTTATATTAAACCAAATTTATTGGAGGATGATAGTGTGGATTACATAATTGAAGTCAAGGATATTCCAGCTGTTAAAGTGGCAACTATTAGATACAAAGGTAAATACAGTAATTGTGGTAAGCATATCGGTAGAATCTACAAAGCAATAAAAGGAGATGCAAAGGGGGAACCTTTTAATTGCTACTATGATGGTGAATATAGGGAAGAAGCAGATATTGAATCTTGTGTTCCTACATCAAAACAGGTTAATGGTTCAGAAGTAACTACAAAAGAACTGCCACAAATCAGAGCAATTTCTACAATGCAGGGGGCTTATGAAAGTATTAATATGGCATATAAAGCTGTTTTTGACTATGCTAAAGAGAAAGGAATTAACTGTTTGACGCCATATAGAGAAATATATGTAAAAGGACCTGGCATGATATTTAGAGGAAATCCGAAGAATTATATAACCGAAGTTATTATTCCAATTCAGTGGGAGGTTTAAAAGGTGACTACAGAAAAACTAGATTATAAGAAAGCGTATAAGGAGTTGTATTTACCAAAGCAAAAGCCCGATGTGGTAGATGTACCTGCTATGAAATTTATTATGGTAAATGGAAGTGGTAACCCAAATGATTCTGGTGGAGAATATCAGCAGGCGGTAGAACTTCTATATGGATTGTCTTATACAATAAAAATGAGCAAAAAAAGTGGCTGGGAGCCAAAAGATTATTTCGATTATGTAGTCCCACCACTAGAGGGATTATGGTGGATAGAAGAAAAAACCATGGACTTTACACAAAAAAGCAAATTTTCTTGGACTTCAATGATTAGGCAACCAGAATTTGTGACTAAAGAAGTATTTAAATGGGCATGTGAAGAACTTAAAAGAAAAAAACCGGGAATTAATATTTCAAAGGCATATCTCGAAACCTTTAGTGAGGGATTATGTGTTCAAATGATGCACATTGGAAAATTTGATGACGAACCAAAAACAATTAAGCTAATTGAAACTTATATAAATGAAAATAATTTTAAAAATGCAATTTCATCTATCGAACTTGATGGAAGAATACGAAGACACCATGAGATTTATTTATCAGATCCAAGAAAAATAGCACCTGAAAAGTTAAAAACTGTCTTAAGACATCCTGTAGTTAAGGTGGATTGATGGCTGTTATAACGTAAAACATTTGTCTTTAAAAAGTTAATTATTTCAGTAACTGATTGCTTATAGTTTATACATAGCAACCAGGAACACAAGCAATAGTAATCGCTGAGTCCATGGATGGACAATATGCAGACAGGCTATATTACTCGATTCTGAAAGAGGAATTTAAGTGTAAAGAGTAACCTTATAAAAGGAATGGGTATCGTTAGTGTTAATACAATTGATCTAACTTCGAATAAAGTACGAATTTCAGTAACTCTTCCAATTGAGGATGATATAGTTTTAATTGGTGTGCCTGTTTATGAAGAAGGGATACCAAAAATCTTAAAATTATTAAATGGAGTTATCTGTATTTTTTAGGCACTGGGTCTCCATCCACATACTCATGTACATTTTCTAGGTATAAATTATCATTAGTTTTTGTAACTGTAAATACAACAGGAATATCCCGTGAGCCTGAAACCGACGTTCCATTTGCATCAAGTACATCAAAATCATATATCATATATACATATATTTTTCCATTAATTTTATGTTGATTAATTTCGGTTAACCTTAAAGAAAATTTTATAGGTTTTTTACACTCAAAACCCTCGTATGCACTATAAGTATTTGACTTATTGTATGCATCTTTAGACATATATTTTGCAATATCAGCATCGTATCCTTTTGAACTTGTATAAGCTTTATTTACTAAATCATTTATCACAACATATTTGTTGTGATCATAACTCACATAGTTATACAATGTAACGACACCTATTATTATTGCTATTATTACTATTATTGAATAATTTCGTATATTATCTATTTCATTATCATGCATTTTATTATACCTCCAGAGTATTTAAGTAAATAGTATCATAATAATAAATCATTTAATATCCCCAACAGGTAAATTGTTCTGTTAAAAACTAACCGCTCCCTTATATAATTGGTGTTTTCAATCCAATGGCCATATTCACAAAGGCAAGAACTAATATGGCAAATCCGCAGAGAATAAATGCTCCAACTAACTTTTTTCCTTTCAAATTAGCGATTTCACGCAGAAAAATTACGTATAGAATACTTTTCCAAATAAGAATACCAACAAATACAATATTTAACATAACAGCCCATATTGAGTTGTTCCAAAATATATAGAAAAAAGTTTCTACAAGAGATACTATAACTGCACAAAGAATAGTTGGTGCATAAGAAATTCCCCATGATCGAATATATGTAGTCAATGAAGTTCGGCTGCCAAAGGATTTGCATACAATCCAAAATATAGCACATATAGCAAGGTAAGTTGCTACGCCTGCAGACGATAGCCAAATTATTTTAAAAGCATCTATAGATACTGGATAATTAGCACTATTTACAAAGTAATTAATATATGGATCAAAAACTGTTTCTACCAATATTGTAATGATTACAAAAACCCAAGATATTTTATTGTTATGTCTTTTAAACGCATCAACCGGTCTGTTAAGCGATTCTAAAAACAGCTGCATTCTATTACCTCCCCATAAACTGTAAGATAAAATTTGTATAGCTTGAGCCAAACAAACGAGTCAATGAAATAGCTTGAATTGTGGATACCCCAAATGCAAATCTCCACGGATAAACAACAATCATATTTTTCAGTTGGCACAGGATAGAGACTTTTTCGGATTGTGATTGAATTAGTACCTTTTGTAATATAGTTTCCTTTTGCTCGTTGGTTGGACTAGATATTTTATTTAAAGTTTTAAATGACTTTTCGATAAAACCATCTGTATTATTTTTCATAGTTAAAATCCTCCACTTGTATCATTCTGTATTGCTTACTAAATGCTGACTTTGCCCGTTGCAAAACGCTATCAATGGACTTGTTTGATTTATCTGTAATATGAGCAATCTCTTTTACACTTCTGCCATCTACATATTTTAAAAGCAGGATTATCTTGTAATGCTGAGGCAGGTTATTTAAGCACTCTAAAACACATTTACTTTCATATGCTTTTTCTATGAAAGATTCAATATCTTGTTTGGAATCGGATATTTGCACAGAGTTTTCATCATCAATACATATTGTTTCTAAAAATTGTTTGTATTGCTTTCTATAGTAATCGTAAACCTTGTTTCGCGTAATTTTAAACACCCATGTTCTTTTTGAACACAGACCTCTAAACTTATCAAACCCCTTGAAAACATCCATGAAGATTTCCTGTGTTATATCTTCCGCTAGAGAAGGTTCCAATCCAGTTCTCAGAAATACATATTGATATATTTCATCTATATAAGCATGATATATTTTTATAAATGCATGTTCTTTATCACTGCTATTCATTCAAGCACCTCATTTTACCAAGATTTCCTTTTCCATTAATACATTATCTTTATATGTAATTTGAAGTTTCAAGGAGCCTCCTTTTAATTTATCTTTTTCTAAGGGAAACACAAGGATTCCTCTTTTATCTGTTGTCATTTTTTTTTCGTCAGTTTTAATTTCTTTAGCATTAATAAGCCACTTAGCAGTGTATTTCATGCCTTTGGGCGATTCAATAAAAGAGACACTTGCATATATGTCTTTATCTTTTGTTAACGCTGTTGGCTTCGGCGCCTTATCAATAGTTGATTGATCTGTATATTGTTCATTTGAAATGACACCGCCTGCTATAGGACTGCTTTCACCACAACCTGCAAGCATAAAGACCAAAGACGTACAAATAGTTAAAATCAATAATATACCACTAATTTTTTTCACGTTACTACCCCCTAATTACTCTCCATAGTTGAGTTCGTCTTGTTTACGAAACACCATGAATGCTATTGATAAACAAATAATAATACAAACTGAAAAAATTACTGACGCATTTGTAAGTCTGGTAATATTAGAAAAATCAGACAATGCCTCCATGGAAATGCCAGGTGAGATCATGCTAACAGTATTTTTTGTTGTTTGTGTCCATTTTAATATTGAGCCTATTCCATCAACAATAATCATAAAAAATCTTGGCATTAAAATAAGTCCGCTGGCTAAACTCCAAATCATTGCTGTTTTTGAAGACCTCGCAATAATTGAAATTGTTAGACCAAATGAGGCAAACACCATGATATATCCCCAGAGCGGTAATAAATATTTTAAAGACAGTATGAAATAGCTTGCTTGCCCACTAACACCAACAATTACTGCCGTGATTGGCAAAAGATATATCATAGAAAGTATAAGAGGTACAATTATTGAGGTTAATACCTTTGACAAGAATAATTTATTCTTTTTAACACCGCAGCAAAGGATGCAATCAAGCACATTATGTTCACGGTCTGCTGATACTAAATCGAAATACACTGACAATACTGCCCAAGCTCCAAATATTATTTGGGGCAACATAAGAATCATAAAATCGACCTTACCATTTTCAATGAGATCATATTTTCCGCTTGAAGTAAAAAAGAAAAACACACAAATAGCTGACATACATCCCCAAATACATATAGTTCGAGGGCTCAAAGCCTTCTTTACATCTCTATAAAACAGATACTTAAGTTGATTATTCATTTTTGTCATCTCCTTTGATATTCATATGTTCTTGGGCAATGCTTTTCACATTTGAAACAGTCACCTCAAGGATATCAACAGAGGAGGACGTGAGATATTTTATAAAATCAGAAATATTGTCTTTATCAACTTTTACATTCAATACCGTGTGATCTACATTGTGCGTTATGCAATATCGAGATTTAATTCTACTTAGCACTTCATCTGATAGGGAACGGGTTTTGACAATATAGCTGGTTTCAATCCTACGATTATAAATCAAATTCCCTTTATCCATAATTGCTACGTTTGTACAAATTCCATCCATATCTTGAAGTATATGAGAAGAAACGATAATGCTTTTCCCTGTGTCGTGTATGGAATGAATAATTTGTGTCATCTCATAAGTAGCACTTGGATCTAATCCCGCAGTGGGCTCATCCAATACATAAAGATCAGGATTACCCATCATTGCAATAATTATTTGCATTTTTTTCTGCTGTCCAGGGGATAGGTGCTTAACCTTTTTTACGCGGTCTAACCCAAGTCTTTTGCACAGGTCAAAGCTGTCATCAACTTTAGCTTTTCTTAGGTTAGAAAAAAATCTAATGGTTTTTGCAACGGAGGAATTATCATCAAAGCGACAGCTCTGAGGCATATATCCTATAAAGTTTTTCTCAGTGTTTAAGAATATATTACCACAGGATGGTTTCATAAGACCTGTTATTAATCTTAACAGAGTAGTTTTTCCTGCACCATTTTCCCCAATTAGGCCATACACTTCACCTTTCTGTAGGCTGAAATTAATAGCTTTTAGGATTTTAGCTTTTCCAAAGGATTTTTCTAAATTGCTTATTTGTAATACTTGCTCGCTCAAATTTAATAGCTCCTTTCATTTCAAATCATTGATTCAATATGATAGTCGCTATTTTATTAAAAATCCCTCGCACAATCAAAAATAAATAGGTTGAACCAACTCATTATAAATTCAATTGTTGTATTAAGTATTAAAAAAATCAGTTTACAAAATTGGGCATTAAAAGAGAGGATATATAATTTATATTGTGCTAAACTTTAGCATAAAGAGGGAGGTTATAGAAGTGGAATGGTTGAAAAAGATAAGTCAGGCAATTGTTTATATAGAAAGAAATTTAACTGGTGATATTTCCTATGATGAAGCCGCGAAAATTGCTTGCTGCTCAAAATATTATTTTCAACGCATGTTTTCTTATGTTTCAGGTATTACATTATCTGAGTATATACGGCGTAGGCGTATGTCGTCAGCAGCTTTTGACTTGCAGACAAGTGATATGAAAGTGATGGATATAAGTTTAAAATACGGCTATAAATCACCAACATCTTTTAATCGTGCATTTCAAAGTGTTCACGGTGTATCTCCATCTGTTGCACGTGTACAGGGAAGCTTATTAAACGCTTATCCACCAATCAGTTTTTCAATTTTAGTTACAGGAGGCGAGAATATGAGTTATAGAATTGAAACAAAAGAAGCAATAAAAATTGTTGGAGTTAGGATTGCATTAGAAGAGGATATGGAACAAAACCAGAAAATTGTCCCCTTATTTTGGGATAAGATACTAGGAAGTACGTTATTTTCTGAAATTTGCGAACTGACAAGCAAAGATTCATGTGACATTCTTGGTGTCACAGCCTATACAAATCCACAAAACATTTATTATTACATTGCAGTTTCAACAGATAAGCCTGTACCTAATGACATGATTGAATTTGAGATACCTGCTGCCACATGGGTGATCTTTGAATGTAACGGTCATTTTAAGGAATCCGTTCAAACTATATTCAAAGGATTTCTTACAGAATGGCTTCCATTTTCAGGCTATGAATATGCGCAGCTACCGGATATAGAGATTTATCATGTCAACAATCAGGAATCAAAAAGCGGCCATGCGGAAGTCTGGATTGCAATTAAGAAAGAGAGATGTGAAAAATAAATGAATTATCAAATTGAAATTAGAGATATAGAACCTATCAGAGTGGCTTTTATAAAATATAAAGGCATTGTTACAAAAGCAAATAAAGTATTCCCCAATGTGTTTAAATCCATTCGTGGCAAATCAAACGGCGCACCATTTTTCTGTTATTATGCTATGAATCAGCAAACGAGGGTAGGTGAAATGGAATTATGTGTTCCCACTGCTGAGACACCAAATGGAAATGGTATCACTGTAAAAAGTATGCCACGAATAAAGGCTATTTTTGTTACATATGTTGGTCCCTATGAAACTATGGGACACGCATACGAAGCAATTGACCGTTATGCAAGGGAAAATAACTTGACATTACAGTCGACCTTTCGTGAAATCTATATCAAAGGACCAGGAATGGTTTTAAAAGGCAATCCCAACAAGTATATTACAGAAATCCTGTTCCCAATTAAAGAGGAGGAATAGAATGCCAGCAATTGTAATTGATAAATTAATTAAAGAGTATAAAAATGGTTTCAGAGCCTTAGACGGTTTAAGTTTGATAGTAAAACCCAGGGAAATTTTTTCCTTGCTAGGACCAAATGGTGCGGGAAAGTCTTCGCTTATCAACATACTAACAACACTTTACAAACCTACATCAGGAAATGTAACTATGTTAGGTAAAGATTTATGCAAGAATGCTGCCTGGGTCCGCACACAAATTGCCTGTGTTGCACAAAATGTTTCTATTGATGAGCATCTATCACTTATGGAAAATATGATATTTCAAAGCAGACTTTACAAGGTGGAGAGTGATACAGCCAAAAAAAGGATAAACACCCTTATTGAAAGTTTTGGATTGCTACAATATTTGAAATACCCTGTTGCTTCTTATTCTGGTGGTGTAAAACGTCGATTGGATATTGCAATGAATATGGTATCGATGCCTAAGATACTTTTTTTAGATGAACCAACTGTTGGTATGGATATTACCTCCCGAAAAGCCATGTGGGAAATCATGCAAAAAATTCGAGATGATTTTAAAACAACCATTTTTATGACCACTCATTATCTTGAGGAAGCAGATGAACTTAGTGATAGCATTTGTATTATGAAAGAAGGCCATGAGTTAGCACAGGGATCGCCAGAAAACCTTAGACAATATACAAAACAAAATGTACTTCGTATAGGTTTTTCTGATATAAAAAAAGCAAAAAGTTGTGCTGATAAACTTGTCGAGACACAGATACTTCCATCAATGAATATACGTGAAAATTCAATTTTTGCCGATATTAAACATAATGAAAAAACATTTCAAACTGTTAACAAATGGCTTCTACAAAAGGATATTTCTTTTAAATCCATAGAAATTGTTCAGCCCAGCCTTGAAGATGTATTCTTAAAGTTAACAAGCACTGAAAGGAGATAACCAAATGAATACGATCAATATTTTATGGCACAGTATGAAGTGGCGCTTTCAAAACCCTATTTCAATATTACTTACCATTGTACAACCCCTAATATGGCTAGTGTTATATAGTGCAATCGCTGGTAATTCTATGCAAAGCATGTCCGGTGGTAACTATACAGCCTTTATTCTTCCAGGTATAATGGTACTGGTTATACTATCTTG
>Ga0209540_10002618_pt1 | contig 12698 bp, 16 predicted proteins | sample BarGraIncu01121A_FD_184501 | JGI IMG/M metagenome (GOLD analysis project Ga0209540, IMG submission 184501) | Arctic peat soil microbial communities from Barrow, Alaska - Barrow Graham LP Incubations 011-21A (SPAdes) (version 2) | ecosystem: Environmental > Terrestrial > Soil > Wetlands > Peat... | reverse complement strand
ACCGACATCGTCCTCAACCTTAAGAACCTGATCTGTCGCCTCTACGGCGACTCGCCCGAGATCGAAGTTCGGCTCTCGAAGAAGGGGCCGGGCCCGGTAACGGCCGGTGATCTCGAGGCACCCTCCGACCTCGAGCTGCTGAATCCCGACCTGGAGATTGCCCATCTGTCTGATCGCGGCAAGCTCGAGCTGACGCTGACGATCGGGCGCGGCCGCGGTTACGTTCCGGCCGAGCTCAATCGCGGGCCCGAGCACACGATCGGAGTCATTCCGGTCGACTCGATCTTCTCGCCGGTTCGTCGCGTCTCGTACGACGTCGAAGCCGCCCGCGTAGGTCAGCGCACCGACTACGACAAGCTTCGCCTCGACATCACCACCGACGGCTCGATCGATCCTCGCGAATCGGTAGCGCAGGCGGCCGAGATTCTCATCCGCCAGCTCGCCATCTTCACCGATGTGGAGAAGATCGAAGGACTGACGCAGGTCGCCGCCGCCGAGGCCGCGCCCGAGGCGACGGTTGCGCACGGCATGGAGAACTTCCCGATCGAGGAGCTCGAGCTGGGCGTCCGTTCCTACAACTGCCTCAAGCGCGTCGGTATCGAGACGATCGGCGATCTCGTCACCAAGACCGAGGTCGAGCTGGGAGCGATCCCGAACTTCGGCAAGAAGTCGATCGAAGAGGTCAAGGAGACGCTCGCGGCTCACGGCCTGAACCTGCGTGGCGAGGACTGATCGAGCGCCATGCGGCACCAGCACAAAGGCAAGAAGCTCGGACGCGACTCTGCGCACAGGCGCGCTCTTTACGCGAACCTGGTCTGCGCCCTGATCGAGCACGGACGTATCAAGACCACAGAGGCCAAGGCCAAGGCCGTCAAGCCGCTCGCCGAGCAGATGATCACGCTCGCCCGGCGCGGCGACCTGGCCGCTCGTAGGCTGGCCATCGCCAAGCTTCGCTCGGTTGACGCCGTGCACATCCTCTTCGCCGAGGTCGCGCCGCGCTTCGCCGATCGTCCCGGTGGTTACTCGCGCATCGTCAAGATCGGGCCAAGGTCGGGCGATGCTGCCGACATGGTCTATCTCGAGCTCGTCGACTACGTGCCCGGCGCGAACCTCTAGCGAAACGGCACATTCCGTGTTCTGGTCGCGCCAGCGGGCGAAGAAAGAAGTGCTCGAAACGCGGCAAGACGTTTAACTACCGTGGCGTCCTCTGACGGAAAGGGTGCGAGGGTGGAGCCGTCGCTTCGCTGGACGCCCTCGTTCCAACGCGTACTAGGCTGTTTGCGTGCTGCTGTTGACCGCGATCGTGCTCGCAGTATTCGTTCTGCCGGCGCCCTGGAACGGACTCGTGCTGGTTTTCGGGCTGGTCGGGGAGGCGGGCGAAGCGATATTCGGAATCTGGTACTCGCGCCGGCGCCGGTCAACGGCCGGCGCCGAGCGGATGATCGGCGCTACGGTCAAGGTGATCGAGCCCTGCCGTCCGCGCGGCCGCGTCAGCTTCAAGGGTGAGCTCTGGGATGCCGTCTGCACCGAGGGCGCGGATATCGGTGAGCGTGCGCGAATTGTGGCGCTGGACGGGTTGACGCTGGCCGTCGAGCGAATCGGAGCCTCGTGACCGAGTCGGCCCGAGAGCTGACGATCAGGCGCTTCCGCGAGAGCGACCTCGACGAGGTTTGCGAGCTGGTGCGCGAGACGATCGACACGAGCTATGCCGCTGTTTACCCGCCGCGCGTGATCGACTTTTTCCACCAGTACCATGAGCGCGCTGTCGTGATCTTCGACGCGGCCTCGGGTCACACGATCGTGGTGCATTCGGGTGGTGAGCTGGTTGCGACCGGGACCCGTGCCGGGACAACGGTCAGGCGGGTGTTCGTCCGCGCCGCCTGGCAGCGCCGCGGAATCGGACAGATGGTGATGGCGGAGCTCGAAGCCGAGGCGATCGCGGCGGGAATCGAGCGGCTCGACCTGAGCGCCTCGCTCCCGGCGAAGGAGTTCTACCTTCGCCTCGGCTACGAAATCGTCTCGGAGGAGGACTACGAGGTCGCGCCCGGTCAGCACCTCGAGTACTACGAGATGGCGAAAGAGCTTCGCCGCTAAAGAAACGAACTGCGTTTGCCCTCTCTCAGGCATATGGACAGGCAGACACGGACGATCGAGGACGTCTACAGCCGCCGCTACCAGAGCTTCCGCGGCGCGCTGGCAGGCATCGTGGGCAGCTACGAGCTCGCCCACGACGTGGTGCAGGAGAGCTTTGCCCGAGCGCTGAAGAGCCGGGCCGACTTTCGGGGAGACGGGCCGCTCGAGGCCTGGATCTGGAAGATCGCGTTACGAACGGCATACGAGATGCGCGGGCAGGCGAACGAGGTCGAGCTTGCAGACGCGTTCGAGCCCGAGCTCCCGCAGCCCGACCGCGATGAGAAGTTGGCGGCGGCGCTCAAGGAGCTGTCTCCACGTCGGCGATTGGTGGTCTTCCTCCGCTACGTCGCCGACCTCGACTACGCCGAGATCGCCCGTGTCTGCGAGATAAGCGAGGGGACGGTGGCCGCGACGCTGGCGCAGGCGAAGGCCGCGCTGGCGGAATCGCTCGGTTACTCGAATCCGGGACTGCACGAGCTGCGAGAGGTGGCGGAGTGATGAATAAGCGCGAGACAGACAAGCTCGACAGGCAGCTTTCCTCACGCCTGAAGAGGGCGATAGGTGACGATGGACGGGCGGATTGGCTCGAAGTGAGCGAACGAGCCGGAACGAGCCGGCCGCTCTGGCGTTGGTCGCAGCGGCGCGTGCTTCTCGTGGCTGGCGTGCTCGTGCTTGCCGTCGGTGCGGCCGGCGCGAGCACAGGCCTCATCCCCTGGCTGAACGAGACACCGAAACTGACCCCGCCGCCGAAGTACCCGATCTGCGGAGCGAATGATGTCGGGGCCAAGCTGTCCCTCGAGAAGCCGGGAAAGAACGCCGGCACTGATGCAGGCTTCGGCGGGATGATCACCCTGGTCAATAAGGGCGTGGGGGACTGCGCCCTCGAGGGTCAGCCGAAGGTCTCGCTTGTTGGGCCTGGCGCTAGTAATACGAAGCTGCAAGTCGAGTTGTTCCCTGAAAACGCGAACCTTCCAGCAGGGGTGAAGACGGGCGCTAGCGTGTTCTCACCGGATACGAAGAGTGACGCCGTAGGAGACTTCCCCGTTAACGACCAAACGCTGCTCGGCCGAGCCTTTGAGCCGGTGGAGCAGACCTCGCGCATTCGTATCTGGTGGCAGAACTGGTGCGGCCCAGGCTCCGGCAGTGATGCCGTCACTGGAGACCTTGCCTTGCGGCTCGAGATAGCGAACGGGAACATCATCGATCTTCCCGTCCGCCAACTCCCGACATGCCTCGAGTCTGCGAAGCCTTCCATCCTTCGTTTCGGACGAGCGATGGCTGCATCGATCCCTCTGGACGCAGCTTTACCGCTCCGCCCGCAGATCGTCACCGACCCGGGCGGCGAGCCTCTGACTCTCAAGATGGACGAGGTGTTCCACTACCAGGTCGCGCTCACGAATACGAGCACGAGTCCGTTCCACTTCGGGGCCAAGTGCCCGGTCTACTCAGCGAGTGCCGAGCCGGAAGGGGATACCGCCGGGACTAATCCCTGGGGCTTCGGCACCTATGTCCTCAACTGCCGATCGGTGAAGGAGATAGAGCCGGGACAGACGGTGACCTTCTCGATGGAGCTGCCGATCGGCAAAGGCAGCTCTTTCCCTTACCTTGCGACGTGGTACGGCGACGGCACGCTGATTTGGTCGATCGCCACCGGACTGGAGAGCCTGAACGGCAAATCACCCACGGCGAAAGCCTCGATCACGGTGACGGGACCGCCCGTAACTTACTCGCCCGGCGACGTGTACAGCGTGTTCGCGCCCGGCACCAAGGAAGATGCGTTCCCGCGCGAGGTGGAGCTGCGCACGTTCGGCAGCTCGGCCGGGGCGGGACGACTCGTTCCTGGCTCGAGGAGGGTTCTGATCGCGGGGAACTGGCGGACCGGCTTATTTGCGTGGAACACCGAATCGGGCAGGGTGTGCTACGTGGCTCCCGATAATGGCGGGTGCGACGACGCGAAGGATCAGACCAGCCCGATCAGCTGGAGCGCCAATTCGCTTGGGGTGTACCCCAGGGCAGTGCCTTACATCGTTGGGCTGGCCCGGGACGGAGTCGAGAAGATCGAGGTGAACACTGGCAGCCAGACCCTACGCGCGGAACTCGAGAACAACGGTTTCTTGGTCAAGATCCCCAAGGGTCAAACGCCGGTGACGATTATCGTGACCATGGCTGACGGCTCGCAGAAGAAGATTCCGACCGGCTATTAAGCAAGTCAAAGGGCTGTTTCCGGAGGACGCCGAGCACGGCGTCCTCCGGCGTTTAGGCGCACTCCGGTTACTGACGCGCGCGCCTTTCCCCAGTAGGATCGACACCGGGGAGGGAGGAGTGGTGGCCTCCCAGCCCGGGGCGATCGCCGGAAGCGTGTGTAGCCGTCGACGTTGGCGGGAACAACTTCCACCATGTTCGACTACTTGATCGTAGGTGGGGGTCGTGCGGGTGCGTCGGCGGTAGAAGGCATACGCGAGCTCGACGCGTCGAGCTCGATTCTGATGATCGGCGCCGAGTCTCACCTCCCCTATGACCGCCCGCCTCTGAGCAAGCAGCTCTGGTCGGGCAAGAACGAGCTCACCGACATCTTCGTTCACGACCGCGCCTATTTCGAGCGCGCGGGCGTCGAGTTGGCGAGCGCCGAGCGGGTCACCGAGATCCATCCTGGCGAGAAGACGATTCTCACCGACCGGGGCCGAAACGAGCGCTACGGGAAGCTGCTCCTCGCCACCGGCGGAACGCCGCGACGCCTACAGATCCCGGGCGCCGAGCTCGAAGGCGTCTCCTACTACCGCACGCTCGACGACTACGTCGAGCTGAGCCGCGCCCCGCAGGGAAGGTCGATCCTCGTCGTCGGCGGAGGCTTTATCGGCGCGGAAATCGCGGCGGCTCTGAGCATGCACGAGGCGCACGTGACGATGATCTTCCCCGGCCGGTTGATGCTGGAGCGCATCTTCCCCGAGGCGCTCGCGCGCGCGATCCAGGGGCAGTACGAGCAGCGCGGGATTCGCATACTGAGCGGGGACGTTCCGATCTCTTTCGCGCCCAGGGGTGGCTGGCTGGCGGTCGAGACGCGCGAGGGCGAGCATCTCGCCTGCGACTCGATCGTGGTTGGAGCCGGTATCGAGCCGGAGACCCGGCTTGCCCAATCGGCCGGGCTGGCGGTCGAGAACGGTATCGAGGTGAACGAGTTGCTAGAGATCTCTGTCCCGGGCATCTTCGCGGCGGGCGACAACGCCAACTTTCCCTACGCGGCGCTGGGTAAGAGGATGCGCGTCGAGCACTGGGACAACGCCATCGCGCAGGGCAAGGCGGCCGGGCGCAACATGGCCGGGGCGGGCGAGCCGTACGACTACATGCCCTACTTCTTCTCCGACCTGTTCGATTTCGGTTATGAGGCGGTCGGAGACGTCTCCTCGTCGCTCGAGACCTACGCCGACTGGCAGCAGGAGAACGAGACCGGCGTCGTCTATTACCTGGAAGACGAGCGGGTGCGGGGTGTGATGCTCTGCAACCTCTTTGGAAAGCTGGATGAGGCGCGGGCGCTGATCCGGGCCGGCGCACATGTGAGCAAGCGCGACCTACACGGCGCCGTTCGCGCCGCCTAGAACGGGAATACGGAGGGAGAGAGATGACGGTACACGGAGAAATGCTCTCGGAGCAGCAGGCGACCGAGCTGATGGCCTCGGTTCCTGATTGGACACTCGGCGACGACCTCATCTCACGCGAGTTCAAGTTCGAAGATATTCGCGGGTCGATGGCATTCTCGGAGAGCGTCGTCGACCTCGCCGAGGAGCAAGAACACCATCCCGATATCTACATTTCCTTCAACCATGTGACCCTCGTGCTCTCCACGCACAAGGTCGGAGGGTTGACGCAAGCCGATTTCACACTTGCGGAAGCCATAGATCGTCTGCTCTGATCTCTGCAGCATGGAAGTGGTTGCGAGGAGACTGGAAGGGAAGAGCGCGCTTGTCACGGGCGCGGCCAGGCGCATCGGCCGCGCTATCTCGCTGGCGCTGGCGCGGGAGGGCGCGAACGTTGCCGTTCACTATTCGAGCTCCGAGCGGGAGGTCGCCGAGCTGGCGGCCGAGATCGAAAGCTTCGGCGTGCAGGCGGTTGCGCTCCGCGCCGATCTCTCCGACCCGGATGAGCTGGCGGGTCTTGTCGACCGCGCCCGGGAGGCGCTCGGAGCGATCGAGATCCTCGTCAACAATGCTTCCATCTTCCCGTCCGACACGCTCGAGACGGTTGATCTTGAGGGCCTGGAGCGGAATCTCGAGATAAACGCCTGGGCGCCGCTTGTACTTACGCGGGCCTTCGCCGCCCAGAGCGAGCGCGGCCACGTCATCAATCTGCTCGACTCGCGCGTCTCGGGCTTCGATCACACGCACGCCGCCTACATCTTCAGCAAGCACGTTCTGAGCGCCATCACGCGAACGACCGCGCTCGAGCTGGCGCCGGGGATCGCAGTCAACGGCATCGCGCCCGGGCTGATCCTGCCGCCGGCGGGAAAGGACGAGGAATACGTCGATCGCCTGGCGCAGACCGTCCCGCTCAAGCGCCGCGGCTCTCCCGAGGATATCGCCGCCGCCGCCGTCTTCCTCGCCACGAGCGAGTTCGTCACCGGCGAGACGATTTATGTGGACGGCGGGCGCCATCTCAAGGAATATTCAGGCGATGGACCGGATCGTCGTTAGCGACCTCGTCTGCCGCTGCGTGATCGGCGTCGAGGAATGGGAGCGTCGCGAGCCCCAGGACGTGCTCGTCTCGCTTACGCTCGCGGCCGACCTGACGCCGGCCGGTAAGAGCGACCAGATCGAGGACGCGCTCGACTACCGGGCGCTCAAGAAGAGAGTGCTGATCGAAGCCGAGGCCTCGCACTTCCATCTGATCGAGGCGCTGGCCGAGCGCGTCGCCGAGATCTGTCTCGAGGACGAGCGGGTGGAAGAGGTGCAGGTGCGAGTCGAGAAGCCTGGCGCGCTGCGCTTCGCGCGCACGGTCGCGGTCGAGATCGACCGGCGCAAGTGAGCGCGCGCGCTTTCATCGCCGTCGGCTCCAACATCGACGCCGAGCGGAACGTTACGGCCGCGCTCGAGCTGCTCGGTCGCCACGTGCGAATCGTCGCCGTCTCGCGCTTCTACCAGACACCGGCGTTGGGAGCGCCGGGCAGCCCGGATTTCCTGAACGGCGTCGTCGAGGTCGAGACCGAGCTGGAGCCGCGCGAGCTGAAGCGACGCGTCCTGCTTGAGGTGGAAAGCGAGCTCGGCCGCGAGCGAAGCGCCGAGAAGAACGCCCCGCGCACGATCGACCTCGACCTCGTCGTTCACGGCGACCTGGTCTGTAGCGAGGAGGGGCTCGTGTTGCCCGCTCCCGAGATTCTCGAGCGTGCCTTCGTCGCCCTGCCCCTGCTCGAGCTGGAGCCGGAGCTGGTGCTGCCGGCAATGGATCGTCCGCTCCGCGAGCTCGCCGCCGGGCTATCGTCCAGCAAGATGATGCCGGCTGAGTTGTTCAACGCACGGCTTCGGCGCGCACAAAGCTCGAGAAAGGAAAGCGGATGAACAAGCAGAGAGTGCAAGAGCTGATCCGCGAGCTACTGATCGAGCTGGGCGAAGACCCCGAGCGCGAGGGCCTGGAGCGCACGCCGGCGCGGGTTGCGGAGTCGTATGCGTTCCTGACCTCCGGCTACAAGGCCGAGCCCGGTGAGCTGATCAACGAGGCCGTCTTCAGTCACCAGGCCGACCAGATGATCATCGCCCGTAACATCGACGTCTACAGCCTCTGCGAGCACCATCTGCTGCCCTTCTTCGGCCGCTGCCACGTCGGCTACATCCCCGACGGCAAGGTGCTCGGCGTCTCCAAGATCGCCCGCCTGGTAGACATGTACGCGCGCCGCCTGCAGATCCAGGAGCGCCTGACCGAGCAGATCGCCTGTGCCATCAACAAGGCGATAGGTCCCCGCGGCGTCGGCGTCACGATCGAGGCCCGCCACCTCTGCATGGCCATGCGCGGCGTCGAGAAGACCGACTCGCTGATGGTCACCTCCTCGGTGCTCGGCTCCTTCCGCGCCTCCGAGGCGACCAGGGCGGAGTTCATGGCGCTGATTCGGCAGTCGCAGTAGCCTTTGTTCTTCAGCCGACTCCGTCGGATCTGCCTCGAAAGGAAGGAAGCTGGACACATTCGAAGTCATCCGCAAGAGATGCAGTCTGAAGGCTCATCTCTTGAAAAGAGCGATTGAACCAGTCAAGGTCAACCTGATCCTCGAGGCCGCGGGGCTCGCACAATGCTGAGGAGTATCTATGACTTCAATTGAACGCGTATCAACGTCACTCAAGAACCGTGCAAGGCCGCTAATAACGCCTAGAGTCCCCAAAAGTATCGCTGAGCGTTTCAGGCATATAGATCAAGAACGTATGAGTCTAGTTGAGGCATCGCTGAAGCGAAACTACTTTACGGAGTGGGATACTGCGTATGCCGATCACGAGGCATATCTATCCTCCGATGAAGGCCAAAACGATTTGCAGGATCACCTATATCGAAGACTCTATGCTTTTCGCAATACGGTCATCCCTTGGTTGAGCAATGTGAAACCTCTCGGTGGATCAAAGATCCTAGAAATCGGTTGCGGCACCGGTAGCTCGACAGTAGCATTGGCCGAACAAGGCGCAGACGTTACTGCTGTAGACATTATCGAACCAAGCCTTGTCGTAGCCAGAGATCGATGTGAAATCTATAAGGTAGACGCGAACATCCTCTGTGCTAATGCTACGGACGCGCATAAGGTAAACGGCAGTCAACGTAGCGATATCGTTATATTCTTCGCCGCCCTTGAGCATATGACTCACGACGAGAGAATGATTGCCATGACGAATACTTGGGATATGCTCTCACCAGGCGGTTTATGGTGCGTGACCGGAACCCCTAACCGACTATGGTATTACGATTCCCACACTTCTCAATTACCATTCTATCTATGGTTACCCGACGATCTAGCCTTCAAGTATTCGCAGTTCAGCCCGAGAAAAGGCTTTCGTGATATGTATCGACACGCAGATAGCGATTCGACACTCGATTATCTTCGGCGCGGTCGCGGTGTCAGTTATCATGAATTAGAACTCACGATGAAGCGAGCAGAAGGGCTTGATGTTCGTAGTAGCTTGTCGATATTCTTGCGAAGCCAAAGCTTATTGAGAAAAGTCTTATGGACGTTCACAAAGCAAAGGCGGTTCGAACGGTTTCTGGTCAAAAACGGTCCCAAAATACATCCCGGGTTCTATCAGATGTACCTAGATCTTATAATTCGGAAAGATTAATGGTCAGAAACGCGTGCTAACGGCCGCCCGCGCTCGACCATCTTCTCTGTGGTAACGCGCAGGTTCCGAATCGGATCCGTCTCGGAAAGGAAGAGAGTTGGACACTTTCGACGTCATCCGCAAGCGCTGCAGCCTCAAGCTCCACCTATCGAAGAAGCCAATCGAGCCGGAGAAGATCGAGCAAGTACTCGACGCGGCGCGGCTCGCGCCATCGGCGAGTAACAAGCAGCCCTGGCGCTTCGTGCTCGTGCAGGGCGACGAGGCGATCGACGAGCTGGCCGGCGCATTCAACGAAACGAATCAGGAGGTGAGAGAAGCCCCGCTCCTGATCGTGATCTGCGCGAGGGAAGAAGACGACGTGACCCACGACGGTAAGCCGTACTACCTGTTCGACGCCGGTCTGGCCGTCGAGAACCTCCTGCTGGCGGCGACGGATCTGGGCCTCGTAACGCATCTGATTCTCAGCTTCGACGAGGGCGAGATCAAGAGGATCCTCGAGATACCGGACGAGTACCGAGTGGTTCTCACCACGCCGCTCGCCTACCCGGCCGACTCGAGCTACGACGAGGCGGCCAAGAAGCGACTGGGCCAGCGGACGAGAAAGGAGCTGGCAGAGATCACCCACTACGGGAAGTGGGGCTCGGGAGGATCGGCCTGACGATCGCCTCCTTGGTGCTCGGATCTTTCCACGCCTTCGAGACTACGCGGATGGAATTCGTGGCGCTGATCAGTCAGTAACAGTACGGGCGCGACTCATCCGCCACGAATTCCTACTTAAGCTTGTTTACGCATACTGCCTAAGTACTGTTTGTCCGCTCGTCGTAGATCACAGTTGGTCACACACTCCAAAGCGTCGTACTGTCAAAAGTTGTCATGCAGAATCAACAACACCATCAGCAAGAAGTTCGGACTTTCCTCCAAAACCATTTCTTGATCCGTCGTTGGCAGTTTGCGCTCCCCGAAGGGAGCGGAAACGAAACCTACTTTGCGCAGGGAAACGAGCGCACCTACTTCGTAAAGTTAGGCGTGCAAATAGAAAAGTATCAGGCGATGGCCTCGCTTGGCATAACGTCCCAAGTCGGTATATCCGGCATCGCGGCTTACAGGGAAGAGTTCAACGAGGCCATGTAGGTCGCGTCGGCACTAATCTCAGTCTGTGCGCCTGAAGCTGACGATCGAGTACGAGGGCACCGCCTTCCACGGCTGGGCCGCGCAGCCCGGGCTGGAGACCGTCGAGGGCGAGCTGCGCAAGGCGCTGGAACGGGTCTTCCCGGGCTATCAGGGCCTGGCGGTCGCCGGTAGAACCGACGCCGGTGTGCACGCGCTCGGCCAGGTGGCGAGCGTCGAGGTGGAGACCGGGCCGCCGCCCGAGCGAACGGCTGCCGCGCTCAACGCGGAGTTACCGCACGAGGTGGCGGTGATCCGAGCCGAGGAGGCGCCGTCCAGCTTCCACGCCCGCCACTCGGCCCGCTCGCGCAGTTACCGCTATCGCATCTTTCGTCGCTCCCTGCCCTCACCATTCGAGTCCGGGCGCAGCTGGTGGATTCCGCGCCCGCTCGACGAAGAACGGCTGGCCCACTCGGCCGAGCTGCTGCTCGGCGAGCACGACTTCCGCGCTTTCACCCCCACCGACACCCAGCACGAGGTCTTCTTGCGTAACGTCCTGCGCGCCTGCTGGTTCCGCCACGACGACGCGCTCGAGCTCGAGATCAGCGCCGACAGCTTTCTCAGGCACATGGTGCGCTCGCTCGTGGGCACGATGATCGAGAAGGATCCCGACGAGATCCGAGCCCTGCTCGAAGGCCGTCCGCGCAGCGAGGCCGGCTCGACGGCGCCGCCCTGGGGCCTGTACCTCGAGTCGGTCGAGTACTGAATCCGAGCCTCGGGCACGGCCGCCTCGTCCCCGCGCGTCGTCGTCGGCGTGGTGGCTACGATGGCCGCCGATGCTTCTCGAAACAGTTCTCTTCGATCTGGACGGCACCGTCATCGATACGGGGCCGCTGATCGCGGAGTCGTTCCGCCATGCGGTTCGCACGGTGCTCGGCAAGGCGATCGATGACGAGGAAATGCTGGCCTTCGTCGGTGGCTGGAGCCTGCGCGAGCAGATGTTCAGGCTTGCGCCCGACCGTTGCGAGGAGCTGGTCGAGGTCTATCGCGCCTACAACGAGCCTCGCCACAGCGGGCTCGAGTTCTGCGCGGGCATGCAGGAGCTGTTGCTCGGGCTTCGCGCGGACGGCGTGCGGCTCGGCCTCGCCACCGCGAAACGTCGTTCTACGGTCGAGCTCGCATTCGGTCCTCTGCCCGAGCTGAAAGGTCTTTTCGACGTGATCGTTACGTCCGAGGACACAGAGCATCACAAGCCCCACCCCGAACCGCTGCTGCTCGCAGTGCAGAGGCTCGGAGCGGCGCCTGCCGAGGCAGCCTACGTCGGCGACTCGCCCTTCGACATCGAGGCGGCGAAGGCGGCCGGCCTGCGCTCGATCGCGGTCACCTGGGGCGGGATCCATTCCGAAGAACGCCTGCTCGCCTCCGGACCTGATGCGATCGTGGCGACGCCGGCCGAGCTCGAAGCCGCGCTTCAGGTTTCTCCGGCCTAGCTCGCGGCTAGATTTCCCTCATGGCCGACGCGTCCGCCAAAGAACGCATTCGCGAGCTGCGAACGCAGATCGAGCACCACAACTACCGCTACCACGTGCTCGACGACCCCGAGATCTCGGACGCCGCGTACGACCGCCTCTTCGACGAGCTGAAATCGCTGGAAGAGGCTCACCCCGAGCTCGCCAGCCCGGACTCGCCTACTCAGCGCATCGGGGCGGCACCCTCCGAGCGCTTTCAGAAACTGCGCCACCTGCAAACGATGGGCTCGCTGGAGAAGGTGACCAAGGCCGAAGATCTGCTCAAGTGGGCCGACGATGTCCGCCGCCGCCTCGACTCTCACGAGCCTGTCGTCTTCGTGACCGAGCCCAAGATCGACGGCTCCGCCATCTCGCTCGTCTACGAGGGCGGGCGTTTCGTGCGCGGCGCCACTCGCGGCGACGGCGAGGTGGGGGAGGATGTGACCCGCAACCTGCGCACGGTCCGTTCCATCCCGCTGACTATGCGCCTGGCCCCCGGCGAGCAGGCTCCGCCGCTGGTCGAGGTGCGGGGCGAGATCTACCTTCCGCTGGAGGGATTCGGGCGCCTGAACGAGCAACTCGCGGCTGAAGGTCGAAAGGCGGCGCCCAATCCACGCAACGCCGCGGCCGGTTCGCTGCGGCAGCTCGACCC
>Ga0209540_10002617_pt1 | contig 12707 bp, 13 predicted proteins | sample BarGraIncu01121A_FD_184501 | JGI IMG/M metagenome (GOLD analysis project Ga0209540, IMG submission 184501) | Arctic peat soil microbial communities from Barrow, Alaska - Barrow Graham LP Incubations 011-21A (SPAdes) (version 2) | ecosystem: Environmental > Terrestrial > Soil > Wetlands > Peat... | reverse complement strand
GACCGGGTGGCGAATAATGGTTTTCATTTTGTCCGGACTGACTCTGCGCATATCTGACAGGTATATCTCGTGATGCCGCCGGGTCTCCCCTATATCCTCAGCAAGTCCATGCTCCTTTACATAGGCCTCAATTTTCATGATCGACGCGGCTTCCTGATCATAGGAACCTATATGCATTATCTGCACACAGAGTCCTTCCTCCCAGGTGACAAGCCGTGCTTTTGAGGCATCGATTTTTTTCTTTTTTGAAATCGATAATCATTATTCTCTACTCCTTACGCCTTTCTCAGTGTATTTCTGATTTTCGGAGGAGCTGCCGCATTCTTATGCGCCTTTTGCCAGGCGACCGTATCGGATAATGTCCTGTACATGTCGCGGGTCGTATATTTGAGTTCAGTGTCGGCACGTGTGTGGCTCATTTTTGAGTTGGATACTAACGTGTACAGTGAATAGCTGGTAAAAAGCGGCGGCATTTTGCGCAGTCGATAATAGACTTCGGCCAGCGGAGCTGTCATTTTGGCGAACCAGAGAGGAAGCACTATGCGAATTTTACGCTGCCCGCTTATCTGGTGGAGCATATCAAGCAGCTGCTTTACAGTGATGTAGCGGTTGGACAGGATGTAGCACTGACCTTTATGTCCATGTTCCACTGCAGAAAGTACTCCCTGTGCGACATCGCGGACATCTACGAAATCATAACCGCCGCGGACACTTGCGGTAAGTTTACCGCTCACATAATCTTTTACCATCTGAGTCATATGGGCATTGCCGTAATCCTGCGGACCGACAATACCGGACGGCTGTACAATAACTGCGTCGAGATCGTGATCCCTGACCTGGTCAAGTACATATTGAGTCGCCTCGGCTTTCGTTTTGGCGTAAGCTCCGACGACATCCTCCGGGGCAAAGTGATCGGTCTCAGAGACCGTCTCGCCATGCTTTCTTTCCGGGATTACATGAACGGAACTGATATATATCAGCCTTCTGACGTGCCTTTCGACACATAAGTCTGTCACGTTTTTGGTTCCCTGCACATTGACCTGATAAATCAGCGGATTAATACGGGAAGAGATCGACACGATGCCGGCTGTATGAATGACGATGGTATCGCTGGGGAGCGGGACATTGAAAAACGGCTCCATCGAACGCTTGTCGCACACATTTCCCACAAATACTTCAACCGGAAGGCCTTCTATCGCATTGGTATTATCCGAAGGAAGCACAAGTGCACGCACACGCTGTTTCTGTTCAAGAAGCATACGAATGATTGTATTGCCCAGGTGCCCGGTTGCGCCGGTTACAAGAAAAACAGTATCCATACAATACTCCATTTCTCCCCCGAATAATGGCCTTCGGCCATATATCCCTCCATTTCAGATTATGCACCCAAAACAGGACAAAATGGTTACGGATCTGGAAATACTTTTGGTCAAATGTCAGTGAAATTCTTGTAATACGTACGATGCCGGCACACCTGGAGGGGCAGGTGTGCCGACATCTCTTCAATCATTATAAATTCCCCGGGGGAATACGCCGAAGCGGCGCTGATTGGTCTTACTCGTTGCGTTCTTCACGGACAATCATCTGCCTGCTCCCCATAAAGGTAGCCAGGAAATAGGCTCCGTATATCACAAGAATCAGAGCGGCTGTGATCAGAATATTCTGTGCGGCGTTGATGCCTCCGAGACTTCTGATCATGTCGTTGGCAACCCTGAGCCCTACTATTGAGTGGACGATTGCAAGCAGGAGCGGAAGCAGAAAGTAGATGGCAGTCTGACGAAGTATCGTGATATCAATGAGACGGTCGTCCGCCCCGATTTTTTTGAGAACAAGATATCGCTGACGGTTATCGGAAATCTCGGACAGCTGCTGCAGCGACAGAACCGCCGCACTTGTCAGCAGAAATACAAGACCTATATAGATGCCGACATAAGCTATGATCGCCTTTGATCCCGCGTAAGTTGTCGAGAGGAAATTCCGGGTGATCATAAAATATTGCAAGGATGACGCATCCTCTTTATAGAAACTTTCCACCCGCTGTTCCAGTTCATCCTGTACTTTTTTGCTGTCTCCCATGCAGTTGAACTGCAGGTAACTTCCGGAGACAGCGAAACCTTCCGTTATTTTGCCGGCACTGTCTATAAGAAACGAATCAGGGACAATGATGGCCAGACTAGAGTCTTGACCCTTCGATACGACTGATTCCGACAGCATTTTCGGATAAACTGCATATTCCTGTCCCAAAAGGGTGATTTTCCCGGTCTGATTCCACTTCTCCTGGACAACATCCCGAAAACTCTGGGAAGCGGCAGAATAGGAGAATGCTATTTGCCCTTTCTCAAGTACAAGTTCCGGTTTGTCCTTCATGCCTAGAAGCGTATTGTAATCGGACAGGCGGATAAAGGGAACGGGGTCTTCACGGCCGCTCATATAAAATTCTCTTTTGAGTTTATCGTACACATCCGTTGTCAGAACCTCCGTTCCAAGGATGGAGGGATTGTTGTAGTCGGTATATTCATACGATGCCTGCGTATAGTCGGAAAGGATAATTCCTTTGGAGGCGAGATCGTCCGAAATAGATATGACGCCATTGTCTCCGGTATACAGTTCTACATCAAAGGCCGTCCCGGCGGAAATGCTGTTCTCCATCGCCCGGTTCATCCCAAGGCCGGTTGAAAGAATTCCGATCGTACAGAACAGCATCAGGCAGACGAACGATATCGAGATGTGCGCTGAATTGATGCGGCTGTTGATTTGACGCAGAATAAAAAAATTCAGGTCTTTATAATAGTATCCTTTGAATCTCTGAAGAAGTTTCAGAAAGAAGCCGGAGAGAGACGCAAAGAACAGGAAAGTTCCCACGGCACCAAGGATTATCTCGCGTAGAAGCTTGAAGTCAAAGTCCAAGAGTCCGTATTTCAGGACCTGCTGATAAGCGACTCCGAGGCAGGCGATCGACAATAGAAATAGAATGACGGTAAATGCGGGGTGACGGACACCCGGTTTCTCGTTTTTACGCGTCGCTGAGAACAGATCGATCAGCTTGTTTCTGGAAACGGCAAATGTACTCGCCGCAATGACGACGGCAAAAATCAGCCCGAAGTATATAAGCGTCTTCAGTAAGGCACTCGTTGAAAATACAAACTGGTATCCGGTCATATCCGCTTCAAAGATTTTGGCGGTGAAGATAGACATCCACTGTGACAGGAATACACCTGCAAGAAGGCCTATTCCCAAAGAAATTACACCGATGAACAGTGTTTCTATTATCAGAATGCGGGAAACGCGGCTCTTTTTCATGCCAAGAAGAAGATAGATTCCAAGTTCCTTTTTGCGGCGGCGAATCAGGAAATGATTTGCGCTGACGATCAGAAATCCCAGGATGACAGACACAAATACAGAGATATAATCGATAACCTGTGCAATCGTCTTAAGAATTTCCTTTTCGGAAGTGGAAATCTTGAGCATGACCTCCTGTGCCTCGATGGAGTTGAATACATAGAAAATACACACAGCAAAAACCAGTGTCAGAAAGTACAGGAGATAGTCCCGCAGACTTTTTCTGACATTACGGAAAGCAAGCTTACAGTACATTGCTCACGTCACCTCCCAGAAGAGAGATAACTTCCATTATTTTGCTGAAGAAATCCCGGCGTGTCTGCTGTCCCCGGATGAGTTCATTAAATAGCTGACCGTCTTTGATAAAGAGAATCCGCTTGCAGTAGCTCGCTGCAAAAGCATCATGGGTGACCATAAGAATGGTAGCGCCGAGATCAGTATTGAGCTTTTCCATACTCTCGAGAAGCATCCGCGAAGATTTCGAATCAAGGGCGCCGGTCGGTTCATCGGCAAGTACCATAGCCGGCTTACTCACGATAGCACGGGCTGCCGCTACACGCTGGCGCTGCCCGCCGGACATCTGGTAAGGGTATTTGGTCAGAACATCCGAGATTCCGAGGGTCGCGGCCACTTCCTCTGTTCTGCTTATGGCATCGCGGTGATTAACCGCAGATATCGTAAGAGGAAGAATGATATTTTCCTGCGCAGTAAGCGTGTCAAGCAGGTTAAAGTCCTGAAAAATGAAGCCCAGTTTCTTCCTGCGGAATTCTGAAAGCTGTCTGCTCTTCATTTCGGTAATGTCCTTACCACCGATCACAATTTTGCCGCTGGTCACTTTGTCTATTGTAGAAATACAATTTAGAAGAGTCGTCTTACCGCTTCCCGAGGCACCCATAATACCTACGTATTCGCCTTCGAGTACGGTAAAGCTTACGCCGTCGAGCGCCTTAGTCAGATTTCCTTTATTCCCGTAATATTTTTCTACCTGTGAAACTGTGAGCATATTACTCATTTTTAGTAACCTCCTGTAATCATCTGACTCTATTTAACCAGCAGCCGGCATATGCTGCCTTAGAATCAGCTTACCGAAGACTTACGCTTTTGTAAGAATTCCGGGACTTCGGTATTCAGATCACATCATTTGTAAGCGATCCCTTTGGAAAATGTATAGCCGCCGTCGTACCGCATCCGGTTCCTCCGGAAGCAATTTCCAGGGAGAGACCCAGCTTTCCGCAGAGCTTTTTGCTCAGAAAAAGTCCCATGCCGGTAGATCTTTCATGCAGTCGCCCAAGTGTCCCTGTAAAGCCTTTATCAAATATCCTCGCCAATTCCTCCGCTCGTATTCCCAGGCCGTTATCAATCAGATACAGAACCGTCTCATTACCTCTGTCTTCCGAGCGAAATACAATACGTGCATTATCCGGAGCCTTGTATTTCACTGAATTTGAGATGAGTTGATCCAGAATATATACCATCCATTTCGAATCACAGAATACATTGCCTTCAATTTCCGAAGCCTCAACGGAAACATTATTGTCGATAAGAAGCTTGGTGTTCTTGCGGAGAACCCGAAAGCACAATTCCTGAAGGGAAAGTTCCTGTATAAGATAATCCTTCTCAACTGAATTACTTCGTGCATAGAAAAGCGCCTGCATGGCATATTCTTCAATGCGCATCAAATCTTCCTGAAGAAGTGTCTGCGTCTCGCCCCCCTGATTCTCAATCGTCAGCACAGCCGATGCTATCGGTGTTTTGATCTCATGAATCCACAGCTCAATATAGGAGCGGTAATCTTCCTGCGCCTTGCGGTAACGGTTGATTTCATCAAGATAAGCCTTATTTGTGCCAGTCAGAAGATCATACAGGATCTCTCCCTCTGCAAAATCCGGAGGCCCTATCAGTTCACCTATCAGATTTTTCCTGTCGAGCTGATCAAAAGCCGACAGCAGATTTCTATAGAACCTGTTTTTTTTGCGGAATTCAATGAGAAGCGGTCCGGCCACTCCCAAAAAATACAGAATGGAAAAAAGCAGAACTGCCTGCGTTGAGAAATTACCGAACGCATAAATAAACATCAGCAAAAAAATCAAAACCACAATTTGCGATAATACATAGATAAGCCTGTCGCGCAGAAACAGCCAGAAATTCACAGCGGCCTCCGATCCATTACGTCTTTCTCATTTGCTGCCATTTCCCTGAGAAGATAACCCTGTCCCCGGCGGGTCTCAATTACATCCGCCAGGCCAATATCGGCGAGCTTACTTCGGAGGCGGTTGACGTTCACGGTAAGGGTGTTGTCATCGACGAAAAGGTCGCTGTTCCATAACTGCGTCATAAGCATTTCCCGCGAGACAATTTCCCCTAAATGATCCTGCATAGTGGAAAGAATGCGAAGCTCATTTTTGGTCAGTTCCGTCTCTTTGCCCTGATACAGAATAACGCTTCTGGTCAGAAGCAGGTCAAATGAGCCGCAGTGAACACGATCGCGGTCCGTGTTTTTTTCGCGGTACGCGCGCTTAAGAACCGAAGTAATTCGAGCGAGTAAAATCTGCGGATGATATGGCTTAGTGACAAAATCATCGGCACCGAGATTCATCGCCATCAACTCATCGAGCTCCGTATCACGGCTGGTCACAACAATAATCGGCACATCCGACAACGCCCTGATCTTTCTGCAAAGATAGAATCCATCGACTCCCGGCAGATTAATATCAAGAAGTACAAGATGGACAGCCGGAAAATCCGTCTCTTCAACAATTTTGTCAAAACTCTGCGGCACCATACAGTCGAACCCGTTGCTCTCCAGAAAAACAGTCAGTTCCCTTCGGATGCGGGGATTGTCCTCTATAATCAGGATCCGGTAATTGGTTATCATTTCTTATCCTCTGCATTCGTTAAAAGATTCTCCCTGATTTTCCTGGGGAGCTTGTCCAAAATCAGGCGGTGCGCCATATCAATCATATCCTTAAGAACATTATCGGGCACTTCGCCTTCAAGATACATCGAATTCCAGTGCTGTTTGTTCATATAATACCCCGGAACAATGTCCTTGTATTGACCGCGAAGCATCTCGGCAAAAATCGGATCGCACTTCAAGGTCACAATCGGTTTCCCGTACTTGTCACCGCCTACCATACTATACATCTTATCCGCCAGAAAATACCGGGTCGCCTGCCATTCCGGCTGATAATCCCTGCTTGTGCCGGGCTTGCTCATAAAATATTCATCCATCCATGGATACGCCATATACTTTCCCCCTGTGATTCATTGATTAGCTGTCGCAGTTCGCTTTTGTCCTCTGCGCTGCGAGCAGCAGCTCCAGCCCTGCTGATGCATTCCCTGCCCTGCCTGCTGCACTCCCTGCCCCGCTGATGCAAATCATGCCGGAATTATTTCTTCATTATAATATAACAGTAGATCGATTGGCATAGCAGTACAAACATCCATTTGAACAAGTATCATATTTTCCGATATCAATGCTCTCCACACACCGGCAGGCACCCCTAAGACCTTTAGCACGCGCAAACATAGGCTGTTCCTCTTCCGGAAACATGGAAATCTGTATGTATGGCGGCTTCTTAACTAACCTTTCCACCAGCTCTCCGTCAATGCACGCACCATGAAGAATTCCCATTTCTAATAAATCAACCGTCTCCGAACAGGTCTGCAGCCGGATTCCATATTTGCGTGCAGTCTCCGCCATCCCCTCCGCCAGTTTATGGATCTCCGTCTCATCAGGAGCCCTCGCACCGATCTTCTTCATCGCTTTTTGCATGAACCGATACTCATCGAGAAAACTGATCACACAGGTATCCGTATAACCCTTAAGTCTCGCCGCGTATTTTTCAAAAATATCTGTATGATATGGCACGTCATAGACGGAAGAGATCAGAATCGGATCGTACCGCCAAATAACGCGATGTGCGCCCAAAGCATTTGAAAACCGTTGAAAAGTGCCGATGATTTCATCCTTGTCCGGCAAAAACGGCTCGACGTCGCGCGCGTAGGGAGTAATAGTAAATTGAAAATAGTATGCATATTGATTCAGAATCGATTCAGGATCCATCACAGCTGTTTCGCAGGGAGCCGGATTTTTGGTCCAGAAAACAAAAGCGTCGACCGCCTCAGGCGTCAGATCAACTTGCCGGATCAGCTTCCTGTTATGCGGATTGGGCACGCTGACGCTGCCCTTATTCAGGCAGTTCATAAACCAATCAAAATGACAGGCAGGAATATCTGTCCTGCGGCTTGCGCTGATAATCATGGGTAATCACCTCGGGGGTAAGCGTTCCCATTATGTTCGCTCCCCTGTCCTCGGCTTACGCCTGCGGAAGGTCGCTCACATAACGGGAACGCTTACTGGAATGGCGCCCGATGGGCGCTAAGGAATTCGATGTCCTCGGCTAACGCCTGCGGAAGGTCGCTCATATAATGGGTCCGATTACCGTTATGGCACCCTGCGGGCGCTAAGGAAATATTGTCCTCGGCTTACGCCTGCGGACGGGCGGGCTCACGTAACGGGGACACTTATTGAAATGGCGCGCTTTGGGTGCTGCTTCTATAATTATAGTACAAAACGCCAAAAAGAACAGATGTTCTTTTTGGCGTTGAAAAGATTGCCTATGATTGTCTATGGTTGCCGGCGTTGTCTATGGTTGCCTATGGTAACAGATTAGTGCTGCGCCGGTAGTTTCCGGGAGAAGCGGGATTGATCCCTATTCTATGCTGCAGGCGGCACCTTCTCCGTCCTCACTCTGGCAGCTCAGGCAGGTTGCGACTAGTTCGGCCTTTTCCTGATCCAGAACCGACATGCGTGCTGTAAGTTCTTCTTCATTTCTTTCGAGCTGCTCGATGAGTACTATGGTCTGGGTTATCAGAACCCGGATCTGTACCTGATTGCTGCGCAGCACAGAGGCAATATTCTGACTGGAAAGTATATTGTCAAACCAGAATTCCACCATGTGATTGGCTGAGGATATTGTTGAAAGTATCGTCGTCTCGGCAAGATTTACATCGGAAAGCTCGCGCTCCAGATCTGTTATCTGCGTGGAAAGACGGTTGAAAGTAGACTGTGCACGGTCGATTTTACTGAGTTTGTTTGTTCGGCTGACCAGTCCGGATCCTCCCCACATTTCCGATGTTGTCCATTGCTCTGCATTTTCAAGTTCTTCGAGGGATGCTTTGGCCGATCCCATAACTTTACGAGCCGCTTTCAGCGCCTCATCCGTCTCTACGAGTTGTTTCGCGATTTCAGAATCTTCTTCCTGCATCAGTCTGTATTTTTTAAAAAGATCATGATTTGCATTAGTCGAAATTACCTTTTCCCGTCTGGAGATCTCATTCTGAAGTAAAGCTTTACTCTTCTTAAGACTAATTATGCGATGCGTAAGTTCCTCGTTCTCTACCTCAAGATCTTTAAGATGTTCACGTTCTTTTTCATAATTAAGCTTAGCGACGCGCATTTCTGTTGTTTCCCTGTTCAGGCTTCTGCTATATTGCCCGGTAACCTTTCTAAATGCCATAACCAGGTTGTGGCGCTGCATTACTTCAATGCCGCTCCCTTTTGTATCATATATTGCTTTCAGACTCTTAATCTGTTCTCTTGATTCACGAATTCTTTCCACAAGACGAAGTCTTCTTTCTTCAAGTGCCTGCAAACTCGTTATGTTTTGGTTGATATCATGTAATGTTTTATTTCTCATGCAGTCATCCCTTCGTCTCAGCATCACATGTAGATTCCGATGCTGCTTCGTATGTAAGAAGCGTTTTGGAAATTGCGAACAGCTCATTATTTGTCAGCCAGCAAAAGGCCTCATCCATCTGAAAGAGCTGCTTAATCTGTTTGATAAAATCTTCCGGCTTCACAGTCTGGTTACGGTGTACCTCCGGATAATTCTGGCTGAACGACGAAGGGAAACTCTCGAGCGGGTCCCCGAACGCCGCATCAGAGAGAATCTCTGCCGGAACAGTCAGAGGCCAGATCATCGATAGATTCTTCTTGCTTATCAGATGTTCGGATTTGAGAATTTCCGCAAGAATATAAGCCGAATGTTCGCTTGAAGGCTGTATTCTCTGCTCTCCCGGTGCCGACATTGCACGGGATTCCTGTGCAGTCAGGTGATCTTCCTGTGATGGACACGAAACTGCCGCTATAAAACGGTTCGTCAGCACAACATAATCGATGTTAGCTGAACCTGCGGCACACAGCAGATGCAGGTCATACATAATAAGTATCGGCATCTCGCTGTTTGCAAGAAGATCGTTTACTTTCTGATGTGCCTTAATCTTGGCGGCCATTGATTCCATGGCACCGCGAAAAAGCGGTTTGGATTCTTCAGGTGCCTTATCAAGACGACGGGCCAGTTCCAACATGTCATATGTCTTATCTATGTACGGCTTTGTGAAAATCGGTTTCTCCAGTTCATTTGTTTTACCAAATAGAAAGCCAAACATATTTTTAAAAGCATCCACTGGGCCACCTCCTGTAAACAAAAAATGTTCCTGTACTTTGTATCCTGATTCATCGATTCGAGTAATGATCAGAGATATCAGGTTCTGATTTGAGGCTGCAGATCCTGATTCATCTGCTCGAGAAATTCAATCAGTACTTCCGTGTTAAGAAAATAGCAACTCCAGAGTTCCCGCTTTTCCCGACGCAGTAACCCGGCTTTTACCAATACAGAAAGATGCTGGGATACAGTTGATTGCGCCAGTCCGGTCATTTTAACAACGTCTCCTACACTCACTGCATATTCCGTTACCAGTAACCGGTCGCAGCAAGTTGAAATCGACTCATTTTTGAGAGCCATAATCAATTGATAACGCATCTTGTTGCCAAGCGCGCAGCAGATTGCTGCCGTATCCATGAGACCACTTCCTTTCACTGAAGTAAGCACATTAATTGTATCGCACAAAGGCGATAAGGGAAAGTATCAAAGGTGAGGTTCATTACTGAATGTATGAAAACATGCTTGACTTCGTTATTGATATATCGTATATTTACGATATACGATATAGTAAATACTCCAGGAGGTTTTTTATGGACACTATTCTATCCTTTTTTTCAGAATCAATCATGACAATGCTGAATTCGGTTTACACTTCGCTAAGTCATAACTGGGTGGCTCTCGCCATCGCAATTCTTATGGCCTGTGCAATTAAAGTGTATGTCGACAACAAGAAGCTCACACAATTTCTGCTGCGCAAATCCAGGGTATCAGTCATCGGAGCTGTTCTTCTGGGAACTTTTACTCCTTTTTGTGCCTGCGGGACAACAGCTGTCATCCTTGGCATGCTTTCTACGACTCTGCCGTGGGGACCAATTATGGCGTTTCTGACTTCTTCTCCTCTTATGAGTCCTCAGGGTTTTATCCTGATTGCCGGCATGATCAATCTGCGTTTCGCCGTGGCTCTCACCATTGCCTCTCTTGTAATCGGATTAGGATCCGGATTTCTAACGCTTCTTATTGAGAAAAAAACTGATTATCTTACCAATCAGAACCGGTTTACCGGTGTTCCCGATGCAGCGCCGTCCTGTACCTGCGAAGAAATCCCGGCTGAACAGGAGATACCGGCTCCTGCCGCGTCATTCCGGATGAGTTCCTGCGGTTACAGCGGCAATATGTGTGCGTTAGCAGCAGAGGCAGAATATGAGCAGGAAGAACCCCGCTTTGCTTTTATTTCCAGATGGAAAATCGATACGTTTGTGCACACGGTCTGGACGCTCGGGGTCAGGCAGATTCTTCTCAATTTTGTTATCTTTATAGCGATTGGATCCCTGATCAATCTTCTGGTCCCGAGCTCGATCATCTCTGCACTATTCGGAGGAGATCACCTCTGGTCGGTTCCTCTCGCATCCTTAATCGGCTTACCCCTCTATGTCACAACCGACTCCGCCGTTCCCGTTATCCAGTCGATTCTTGAAAGCGGTGCAAGCGAGGGCGCCATGCTGGCTTTCATTATTACCGGTTCCGCGACAAGTGCCTGGGTCATCGCCGGTCTGAATACTTTTATGCGCAAAAAGGCGATCCTCCTCTATGTTGGATTTGTCCTGGTCGGCGGAATCCTGTCGGGTTATCTTTACAACCTTTTCATCGCGCTGACTTAAGAAGCCGCTTCTTCAAAGAGCAGCCGCTGCGGTATTTCCACAGCGGCTGCTTTTGTCGTGGCATCCCTTACGTCGTGTTATAATTAACCGATAATTTTGCGGAGGCTGTTATTCTATGCTGACTTTTCGAAAAGGATTCAAGGACGGAATTCCCATTGCACTGGGATATCTGTCTGTGTCTTTTGCCTTCGGAATGCTCGCTGTTGAAAAGGGACTGCCTCTCTGGTCGCCTGTCCTCCTCTCGATTTCCAATTTCACAGGGACAGGGCAGTTTGCCGGTATCGATCTGATTTCATCCAACGCAGGCCTGTGGGAGGTTGTTTTCACAATCCTTGTGATTAACATCCGATATATGCTGATGTCCCTGTCGCTTTCGCAGCGCCTGGTCAAAGATATGCCGGTCTGGCAGCGAATGGTTATTGCATTCGGTAACACCGATGAGATCTTCGGTGTGTCTATCCAGCAGAAAGAACCTCTTACCATGCGGTATATGACAGGCATCATATTGTGCTCCTATACCGGGTGGAATGCCGGCACCGTACTTGGCGTCCTGGCGAGTTCAGCACTCCCTGTGATGGTGCGGACCGCTCTGGGCATTGCACTTTATGCGATGTTTATTGCCATAATAATCCCGCCGGCCAGAGAATCGAAGCCGATTATGAAGGTTATCGTGCTTTCCGTGCTTCTGAGCTGCGTATTTAGTTACGTCCCGGTACTTTCCGGACTCGGAAGCGGATGGACAATCATAATCTGCGGAGTTATATCCGCCGGACTGGGCGCGTATTTTTTCCCTCTGGAGATGAAAGATTCGGACACTCCGGATGTTCCGGATGATACGGATGAACAGGCGGTAATCAAATGAGTATACAGAAAATACTTCTTGTCATATTAATCATGGCACTCTGCACGTATTTGCCGCGTATGCTGCCGCTTGCACTTTTCCGGCAAAAAATCAAAAATCAATACATCTCTTCTTTACTGTGCTATCTGCCGTACGGCATTCTGGCCGCGATGGTTTTCCCTGATATCTTCAGCTCGACGGCCTCCATTGTCTCCGGAATCACGGGCACGGCCGCCGCCCTCTTTCTGGCGTACCGCAGAAGAGGGCTTCTTACTGTATCAATCAGTGCCTGCCTGACCGTTTTTGTGGTAAGCGTCCGATAATCGACGTCTTTATAATTATAACAAACTATGGGAATCTCTAAGGAATAACTTTGTGAGTGTTTTCAAGTCTCTAAAAGACTATGAGAGTAAACACGAG
>Ga0209540_10002616_pt1 | contig 12709 bp, 10 predicted proteins | sample BarGraIncu01121A_FD_184501 | JGI IMG/M metagenome (GOLD analysis project Ga0209540, IMG submission 184501) | Arctic peat soil microbial communities from Barrow, Alaska - Barrow Graham LP Incubations 011-21A (SPAdes) (version 2) | ecosystem: Environmental > Terrestrial > Soil > Wetlands > Peat... | reverse complement strand
GACCCGGTCAGCGGGTTGTGGGGCCACCGCGCCGGGGCCGTGGAGCCGCCGCTGTCTCTGGGCGCGATCCGCTACGACGAGGGCGTGATGCGCTACGCGGCGCACCGCCACCGCGAGCCGGAGGAGCGCCTGGCCGACTACCTCGCCGAGGCACGGCGAATCCTGGCCGACGCGCCGCCGCCCGACGGAGCCTGGGGTCCGCTGAACGTGGGCGCCGACTTCGAGCACCTCCGCTGGTTCTGGCTCCCGTCCGAAGCGGCGGCGGAGCTCGCGGCAGAGGAGCGCGCCGGCACCTGACCAGAGGACACCGATCGTCGAGCCGGCTCGTGTGACGTGACGGAGGAACTCGACGCGTGGCTGATGATCTGGTAGCGTGACGCACCTCTGATCCCGGTGACGCGTCCCGGTGCGTCGACAGAGGCGGACGCACCAGCACCTACAGAGGCCCTGTGTTTGCGACCGCCCGGCGCTGCTTCCCCACGGCGTCCGCCGTCGACGCCGTAGTCGCCCGTGCCGCTGATATCGGAGCCCTGCTCATCGGCGTCCCGGACTTTGGCCGGCGGGCGGCTGATCCGCACCCGCGACGGACTGATCGTCGCGATGGTCGAGCACGACGAACCAGTGCTCGTCGAGGCGGGCCGTCGATTCGTCGCCTGGGCCCGACGCCACGTCCCCACATTCCGGCCCGCCTCGCCGCCCAACGTGTGGGCCGGCGACGTACTACTGACGACCGAGGCCGGCTAACCGACGGTCACATCCCAACCTCCCGGCACCCGTGACAGGAGGCGTGCCTGGCGACGTCTGATACGGTTCCCTGCTTCGTCACCGCTGACATTCGAGATTGAGAAGCGCGGCCACGGTGCCGCACATCACATGTATCCGCAAAAGGAGGCCGGGGTGTTCCCCCCTGACTACTGGATGCAGAAGATCATCGCCGCGCCGGAGGTCGCGCGGCGCGAGCGGCGTCTCGAGCACATCCGTGCGCTGGTCGCCGGGCGAATCGTGTCGGAGACCGAAGAAGAGTGGGATACGGCCCGCCAGGCGTGGAATCTCTCCGCAGCCCAGCGTCCTCCGGTGGTCGCCTTCCCGGAGACGACCCGCGACATCGTCGAGCTCGTGGCGTTCGCTCGCGGCCAGGGACTGCGGGTGGCACCCCAGGGGACGGGACACGGAGCGGCACCGCTGGGCGCGATCGAGGACGCCTTGCTCCTGAAACCATCCCAGATGCGGGACATCGCGATCGACGCGAGTCGGCGTCGCGTCAGGGTCGGGGCGGGGGCGCTGTGGCGCGAGGTGCAGAGTGCCGCAGCGGTGCACGGCCTGGCGGGCCTGTCCGGCTTCTCGCCCGAGATCGGCGTTGTCGGGTACACCCTGGGCGGTGGCCTGGGGTGGCTGTCGCGGCGCCACGGCCTGGCCTGCAACAGTGTTCTCGCCGCGGATGTCGTCACCGCCGATGGCCGGCTGCTGCACGTCGACCGCGAGCACGAGCCGGACCTCTTCTGGGCGCTCCGCGGCGGTGGGGGCAGCTTCGGGATCGTCACTGCGCTCGAGTTCGCCCTCTACCCCGTGCGCACGCTGTATGCCGGCGTGCTGTACTGGCCGCAGGAGCGCGCGGCCGAGATCCTGGACGCTTGGCAGGCGTGGACCGCCGGCGTCCCAGATTCCGTCACCTCGGTCGGCCGCCTGTTGAACTTGCCGCCCGTCGCGGAGATCCCCGAACGGCTGCGGGGCCGCTCGTTCGTGCTCGTCGAAGCGGCCTGCCTGGTGGCTGAGGGCGAGGGCATCGAGCTGCTGCGGCCACTCCGGGAGCTCGGGCCGGAAATCGACACCTTCGCCATGCTGCCGCCGACAGAGCTCGGCGCGCTGCACATGGACCCGGTGGACCCGGTGCCGGCCCACATCGACGGGTGGCTCCTTGGGGACCTGCCGCCGGCGGCTATCGATGCCCTTGTCGAGGCCGCAGGTCCCGGGTCGGGGTCGCCGCTGCTCTCAGTCGAGCTGCGGCACCTGGGAGGTGCGCTGGCCGATCCTGCGCCGGAACACGGGGCGCTCGCCTCGCTCGACGCCGGGTTCGCGACCGCCACGATCAGCATGGCGATGAACGAGAACGAGGCCGCCCTGGAGCGCCACGCCGCGATCGTGCGGTCCGCGCTGGCACCGTGGGAGGCGGAGCGGAACTATCCCAACTTCGCCGAGCGATCCTTCAACGTGTCGGATCTCTTCTCGCCCACGACCTGCGAACGGCTCGGCCGCGTCAAGGCCCAGTACGACCCGGGGAACCTCATCCGATCCACGCATCCGATCCCGACGGTCCAGGGGCCCGCCCGCGCAGCTCAGCCGGTGCTCGCGCCCGAACACGGCAAGCTCGGTGACCCCATCGCGTAGACGGACTGCACTCCGCACCCCCGGGCCCACTCGAGGTGGCTTTGCAACGCGACCCACGCTGGGTCGACTGCTATCCTCGGTCTGACCGGCGGCAGCGCTCGTGTTCGTGGGAAGACGTGACCCAAGCGGACCGGACGAATACACGGGCAGCAGGCGCTGGCCAACGACATTGGCCTGCCGTCGCTCGGGGCGTCGGGGCCGTCCGCGGTGCAGCCGCTCAGCGGGTGGGGGACGCAGCCCGGTGGGAGCTCCTCGCCGGCCACTTCCCGCGTGTCGGAGCAATCAAGCGTCAGGCCACCTGCGAGCTGACCGCCGCCGTTCGGGGCTCAGTGCAACGAGATCTTTGCGGGCCTCGGGGCCTGACCGACCGCGCCGCGTCCATCAGGCTGTCGGTCGTCGACCCGATTCGAGGATCTCGACGACGACCGCGACCGCCGCATCCAGGGGCGCCGGCAAACGGACCGTGCCGATGGCGTCCGGCGCATCGGCCGCAAATGGGCCGCCGATCAGGCAGGCCGGCGGGCGCTCCGTCAAGCGCAACGCCTCGATGACCTCGGCCGCCGCGTCCACGTCCGAGGGCGCGGCCACGCCCAGGACGATGACCGACGCGCCGGTCTCGTTGACCGTTCGCGCCCAGCTCGCCACCGGCACATTGGCACCGAGGTAGAGCACATCCAGGCCGGCCCGCCGGGCCGCCACGGCAAAGGCAAAGGCCCCGATCTCGTGATGGGCGGCAGGCGGCAGCCCCACGATCACGGTGGGTACCCGATCGCCCAGGCCGGCGGCATCGAAGAAGCGGGCCAGCCGGCGCCGGATCGTCTCGCTGGCGGCGTGCTCGGCGGCGACGTCGATCGTGCCTTCGGCCCACGAGCTGCCGATCGCCCGCAAGGCCGGTGAGACGACACCCTCAATCGCCAGCTCAAAGCGCTGGGCGGCAAAGCACTCGTCCAGGATCCGCTCCATGGCCGGGACGTCCAGCTCACGCGCCGCGGAGACGAGCCCTGACACCAGGGACAGGTCGCGTTCACCGTGGCCGGCCGACGACGGCAAGGTGGGCGTCGCGCCGAACTGATCGAAGCCACGGCCGCTCGACACCATGGGGCGCGGGTTGACGGTCGTGGCCCCGGCCAGCCCGCTCAGATCCACGTCCGGCTCGAGCAATCGCTGGGCGGCCTGGCTGGGTGCCCAGCCCTGGGCTACCAGCTGCTGCATGGCCGCCAGGCGGGCGATCGCCGCATCGTCGTAGAGCCGGTAGCCGGCCGGCGTCCGGTTCGGCTGGACCACGCCATAGCGGCGCTCCCAGACCCGGATCAGCGCGACGCTCAGGCCGGTGCGGGCGGCTGCTTGCTTGATCGTGTACATGGTCTGTCCAATATAACACTAGACAAAGCCTTGACAAGCCCCCGGCTCGGTGGGTACTGTTCGTCCTACCTTAAACAAAGGGTGAACATCGAATGAATCCGGGCCAGCAGGCTCCACGAATCGAATCGGCGACGGGTTGGTCAGCGCTCCGGCAAGGGATCGGGCATGCCCGACAGCGCGACCACCATGTCCCACAGCCGGCGGCGGTCGCCGGCCGACAGCCGGGTCGTGGGAATACGATCGAACGGCCGAGGCCGGCGGTCCAGGTACAGGGCCCCGCTGCGCGACCGGCCGTCCGTGGTGGCCGCCAGCCAGGCGATCGTGTCGGCACCCTCGGCCGGCGTCCGGAGCAGGGGACGCATCAGCTCGTGGAAACCCGGCAAAGATTCGGCCAGCCCGGGCGTATCGGCCCAGCCCGGATGCATCGCATTGATGGCCACGCCGCGTGGCCCAAGGCGGCGCGCCCACTCGCGGACCAGGGCGACCTGGGCACGCTTGGCTCGAGCGTAGGCCCGCGAACCGGAGAACGGCCCGGACGTCGACTCAAGGTCATCCAGATCAAGTCGCTGCGAATACATCCCGCCCGAAGTGACGCAGATGACCCGCGAGCCGGGCGTCCGCTGGAGGAGCTGGAGCAGGTCCGACACGAGCACGAATGGGCCAACGACGAGCGTCGCGAACGTGGCTTCGATGCCGTCCGGCCCGTCGATCCGCTCAGGGAAGATCGCCCCAGCGTTGTCGATCAGGACGTCCAGCCGGGACTCCGTCTCAAGGATCCTGGTTACCGCCGCCCGAATCGACGCGAGCGAGCCCATGTCCGCCACGACGATCGGGAAGCGGTCGACGCCGTGCGTCGTGACCAGCCCGTCGCGAACCGCGGCGAGCCGCTCCGGGCTGCGGCCGACCAGGATCACCCGGGCGCCGAGGCCAGCCAGCAACTCGGTGGCCGCCTTGCCCAGTCCCGACGTGGGGCCGGTGATCAGGACCGTCCGGCCGGCGAGCGCGCCATCCGGAATGGGCGGCCACGCGAATACCTGTCGGCGCAGCCCAATCCCGAGCCGGGTGAAGCTGCCCACGATCGATTGCTCGAGCAGCGCGTCCACCACCATCCTGGCATCCATGCCGTCGAGTATCACCCGGATCGGAGCAACTCGTGACAAAGCTCATCGAACAGATCGAAACGGCCCTGCCGCCCGAAGCGGCCTTCGCCTTCGTGGCCGACTTTGCCAACTCGATGGAGTGGGATCCGGGCGTTGCCACCTCGGAGCGGATCGACGACGGCACGCCGCGGGTTGGTTCGCGCTACCGCCTGGGCGTCCGCCTTGCCGGCCGGGTTGCCCCGATGGAGTACCGCATCACGGTCCGGGAGCCGTCCCGGCGGGTTGTGCTGGCGGGCGCCGGCTCGGGGGTTTCGGCGGTCGATGAGATTCGGTTCACGCCGGCCGGCAGCGGGACCCGGATCGACTACACGGCCGACATCCGGCTGGGTGGCGTGCTCCGCCTGGTCCAGCCATTCCTGGGTGGCCAGTTCGCCCGGATCGGGCGCGAGGCGCTGGGAGGCATGAAGCGGACCCTGGACGCGCGCGCGGAGGCCCTGGCAAGCGCCCCGGTTGAACCGTCATGAAGGTCGCGATCGTGGGCGCCGGGGTCAGTGGCCTGACCGCCGCGTATGCCCTCCGCCGGGACCACCAGGTGCGGCTGTTCGAAGGCGATGCCGCGGCCGGTGGTCACGCCCGAACCGTCGTCGTTGACACGCCCGCCGGACCCACCGGGATCGACACCGGCTTCATCGTCTACAACGAGCGCACCTATCCCCGGTTCGTGGCGCTCCTGGCCGAGCTCGGGGTGGCGACCCAGCCCAGCGACATGTCCCTGGGCTCCACCTGCCGGGCCCACGGAACCGAGTTCAGCTCGCGCGGGATCCGGGGCCTGTTCGCTCGCCCGGATTCGGTGGGCCGGCCCGCCCACTGGCGGATGCTGGCCGACACGCTGCGCTTCTATCGCGACGCCCGACGGCGCCTGGATCAGGGGAGTCCCTCGCGCTCCACGCTGGGCGACTACCTGGCCGACAACGCGTTCGGCCCGGCATTCCGCAACCACTTCCTGATGCCGATCACGTCCGCCGTGTGGTCCACGGCGCCCGATCGGATCCTCGACTTCCCGATCGACTACCTCCTCCGATTCCTGGATCAACACGGCCTGATCGGGGTCGGCAACGCACCCCAGTGGCGGACCATCCAGGGCGGCTCGATGGAGTACGTGCGCCGGATCGTTGCCGCCCTGCCCGACGGGACGCTGCGATCCGGCGATCCGGTGGTCGAGGTGAGCCGGGACGACCTGGGGGTCACGATCCGGACCGGGGCCGGTTTGGCTGAGCGGTTTGACGCAGTCGTCGTGGCAACCCATGCCGACCAGGCGCTGGTTATGTTGCGCGACGCCGACGACACTGAGCGAGCCGTCCTCGGCTCATTTGAATACTCGACGAACCAGGTGTTGCTCCACACCGACCGGCAGATGCTGCCTCGGCAGCGCGCGGCCTGGGCGTCGTGGAACGTGGACCAGGCGGACTGCCGGAAGCCCGGCGAGGCACTCACGATGACCTACCACATGAACCGCCTCCAGGCGCTGCCCGGTCCGATGCAGTACCAGGTGTCGATGAATGCCGGGGACCGCGTGGCACCCGCTCAGCGGATCGTGGAACGGGCATTCAGCCACCCCATGTACACGTTCCGGACGCTTGCTGCGCAGGTTGCCCTGGGCGGCCTCCAGGGGCACCGTCAAACCTGGTACGCCGGAGCCCATCTTGGCTACGGGTTCCACGAGGACGGTTGTCGATCCGGCTACGACGTGGCGGAGCTCCTGTCTTCGGCCTGTCGGCGAACGGCTGCCGACGAGGACCGTGCGGCATGAGATCGCACCTGCTGGAGGGCAAGGTCCGGCACCGTCGGGCCCGGCCGTTTGTCTATGCCCTGGAGCACGACGTCTTCTACGTGGCCCTGGACCTGGACGAGCTGGACCTGGTCGGGCGGAGCCTGCGGCTGGTCAGTCGCAACCGCCCGAACCTGCTGTCCTTCCGAGACGACGACCATCTCGCGCCGCCTGCGGCCGACCTGCGCGAATCCGTCCGGGCCCACCTGCGCACCGAGGGATTCGATCCCGAGGGCTGGCGGCTGACCCTGATCACCAATCTGCGGGTCTTTGGCTATGTCTTCAATCCAGCCAGCTTCTACCTCTGCCGCGACCCTTCCGGGACGCTCGAGCTGGTCATCGTCGAGGTCCACAACACCCATCTCGAACGGCACCTGTACACGCTCCGCCGACCGGAACAGGGGAGCGACTTCGTGGCCTCGATGGACAAGGACTTCTACGTCTCGCCGTTCATCGAGATGGTCGGGCGGTACACGGTCCGGGTCCGGGATGAGCCCGGGCGCCTGCGCATCTCGATCAATGAAGACCAGGCCGGGGACCTCCTGATCCACACCAGCCTTGACCTGAGCCGCCGGCCGCTGACCGACCGGACGGTTGCCCGGATGCTCGTCCGGCATCCGTTCGCCACCCAGCGCACGATCGGCCTCATCCACTGGCACGCACTCCGCCTGTGGCGACGCGGCGCCCAATTTCATCGACATGGAGCGGCAACCCGATGACCACCCGAACTGCGCCAGGGCGCGCGTCCACCACGGCCGACTCGATCCTGGCCAGGCTCGCCTGGCGGGTGGGACTGGCCGCCGTCCAGCGGATCCGGGTCGGGAGCCTGACCGTCGTCCTGCCCGACGGCACGCGCCGGGCCTTCGGCGACGGCGACTCGGACGACCGGGCCGAGATCCACATCCATGACAGCGCGGCCCTGGTCCGGATCCTTCTGGGCGGCGAGACCGCCGCCGGCGAGGCCTACATGGACGGCCAGTGGTCCAGCCCCGACCTGGCCGGCCTGATTCGGGTGGCGGCCCTGAACCGCGCCTCGCTGGCCCTGTCGGCCGGCTGGTGGCGCTTCCCGGCCGAGCTCCGCCGGATCGTGGCCCACCGCTTCCGGCGCAACACCCGGTCGCAGAGCCGGCGCAACATCGCCGCCCACTACGACCTGGGCAATGACTTCTACCGCCTGTTCCTGGACGAGACGATGACCTATTCGAGCGCCGTCTTCGCGTCGCCCGAGCAGTCCCTGGCCGACGCCCAACGCAACAAGTACCGGCTGATCGCGGAAGGTGCCGGGCTCGTCGCCGGATCCGCGGCCGGCCAGCACGTCCTGGAGATCGGCTCGGGCTGGGGTGGGTTCGCCCTGTACGCCGCCGGCGAGCTGGGCTGCCGGGTCACATCGATCACCATCTCGAAGGAGCAGCACGACCTGGCAACGGAGCGCGTCAAGGCGGCCGGCCTGGAGCACCTCGTCGACATCCAGCTGCGCGACTACCGGGAGATCACGGGAACCTACGATGCGCTCGTCTCCATCGAGATGCTGGAAGCCGTGGGTGCCGAGTACCACGAGACGTTCTTCCAGGCCTGTGACCGGGCCCTCGTGCCGGGCGGCCGGCTGAGCCTCCAGTCGATCACCTTCCCGGATGCCACCTACGAAACCCAGCGTCGCGGCGCCAACTGGATCCAGACGTACATCTTTCGGGGTGGCCTGTGCCCGTCACTGGCGGTGATCGAGCGAGCCAGCCGGAGCACCCGGCTGCTGATCCGCTCGGTGGCCGACATCGGTCCCGACTACGCCCGTACGCTGCGCGAGTGGCGGACCCGATTCATGGCTCAGCTCGAATCGGTCCGGCGCCAGGGCTTTGACGATCGGTTCGTCCGGATGTGGGAGTACTACCTGGCCCTGTGCGAGGCCGGTTTCGCCACCGGCATCACCCAGGACCTCCAGATCGTGTTCGAGAAAGGGCGTGGGATCCGATGACCGGCCAGCCAGGCGGCGCCTCAATGGCTGCCTCGGGTCGCGGCCGGTGGGTCGGCCTGGCGATGCTCAGCGTGGGCGTGGCCATGATCATCGTCGACGCGACGATCGTGAACGTCGCCGTGCCGTCGATCATCCGCGAGCTAAAGCTCGATTCGACCCAGGCCGAGTGGATCAACACGACGTACGCGCTGGTCTTCGCTGCCCTGCTGATCACCCTCGGCCGCCTCGGCGATGTGCTCGGGCGGCGGCGCCTGTATGTCGGCGGCCTGGGGCTGTTCATCGTGGCCTCGGTCCTCGCCGGCCTCGCTCCGACGGGCGACACGCTGATCCTCGCCCGGGTCCTCCAGGGCGTGGGTGGCGCGATGATCCTGCCCTCGACCCAGGCGATCCTCAATGCCAACTTCCAGGGCCGCGATCGCGCGATCGCCTTCGGGATCTGGGGCTCGGTGATCGGCGGTGTGGCTGCCGTCGGACCGCTCCTGGGCGGCTTCCTGACCACCTATTTCTCGTGGCGCTGGGCATTCTTCATCAACCTGCCGGTTGGCCTGCTCGCGATTGCGGGAACCCTCCACTACATCGGCGAGTCGAAGGACGAGCATGCCCGGCCCGGATTCGACGTGCCGGGCTTCCTGCTGATCACGTTCGGGCTGGGCGCCTTCATCTTCGGCCTGATCGAAGGCCGTCAATACGGCTGGTGGACGCCCAACGTCCGGCATGCCTTCAGTGTCTTCGGCTGGGCCTGGCCGTTGGCCGACGTCTCGATCATCCCGTTCGCGCTGGCATCCGGCCTCCTGGCCCTGGGGATCTTCGCCCTGGTCGAAACCCGCCGCAGGAACGCCGGCAAGTTCTACCTGTTCGATTTCACGCTGTGGGGCTATCGGGGTTTCCGGTACGGCAATCTCGCTGGGACGATCGTGTCCCTGGGCGAGTTTGGCCTGCTGTTTGCGCTGCCCCTCTTCCTGCAGTCCGTCCTGGGCTACTCGGCCTTTCAGACGGGCCTCGTGTTCCTGGCCCTGGCAGTGGGTGCGTTCTTCGCGGCGCCGGGGGCCGTGACGTTTGCCCGGCGCTACGGTCCGCGCTGGGTTGTGACCACCGGGATGACCCTGGAGGCGGTCGGGATCATCGCCACGACGCTGCTGATCTCCACCTCGGTCAGCGGCTGGACGCTGGCGATCCCCCTGTTCGTGTACGGCATCGGGGTCGGCTTCGCGACCGCCCAGCTGACCAGCATCGTCCTGTCGGACGTGCCCGTGGAGCGGTCGGGGATTGCCTCAGGCGCCAACTCCACCCTGCGCCAGGTTGGCTCGGCCCTGGGCATTGCGATCCTGGGGACGGTGCTCTTCTCGACCCTGGTGTCGGGCAGCGCGGACAACATGACAGCCGCCCTGCCTGGTGTCGCGCCGACGTGCGTGCAGCTCGTCAGCGGTCTCGTCGACGACTCGGCGGGGCAGGTCTTGCCGGCACTGCGGGATCCAGCCCAGGCCGCTGCGGCGGGCTTCGGTGGTGGCTCGGGCGCCCTCCCGCCAGATCAGGCCGCCTGTTTCCGCGACCCCACGTTCCTGGCCGCGCTGCCCCGGACGGTCGGGCCGATCGAGGACGCATTCGTCGCCGCGACGCGTCTCGCCGGCTTGGTGGCCGCCGGGTTCGTCCTGCTCGGGTTCGCGTTCTCGCTGCTGCTGCCCGGACGGCGACCGCAACCCGTTATTGCGCCGTCAGGGCCGGAGGCCGAGGTCGGCTAGTACTTACTGGCGCTCGGTACCTGACCTGATCGGCGCGATGACGAACCCGACCGACTGTGGGTCACCGAGATTCCGAGCTTCCGACTCGTGAGGGCAAGCTGTATTGCGCGGTGGTCCTCGACGTGTTCAGCCGCCGGGTCGTCGGGTCGATCGATGCGACGCGGACGGCCGCTCTAGTCACGAACGCCCTCGGGATGGCGATCGAGGCACGCCGGCCGGACGGGGCCGTCATCCATTGAGCGAGGCACAGCTCCAATTCTGACCCTCAAAGTTACCTGCTCCTTGGCGAACCTCGTGCCCCGCACAGCCGCTAGGAGGCGGGCGAGGCGGCAGGCGGCCCCTGCGTACCATCAGCGCATTCGGGCAGCCAGCGAAGTCGCTCGAGACTCGGCGGTGCGGTAGAGCTGCATCAGGACGCGCGGTAGAGTGGTATTCTGGAGCGCGGGGAAGTGGTAGTCTTCCATCATGGTGGCCTACCGACCGCGTCTCGTCGACGGTCTGCTCGCAGACTTGCTGACCGAGCTGCCCGCGCTCTTCATCACTGGCCCGCGGGCGACGGGCAAGACCACGACCGCAGCTCGCCTCGCGAGGACCGTCGTCCGTCTCGACCGCGAGGCGGAGGCCGTCGCCTTCCGCGCGGACCCCGACGCGGCGCTGCGCGGTTTGCCCGAGCCGGTCCTCCTCGACGAATGGCAGGTCGTGCCCGGAGTCCTGGGCGCGGTGAAGCGTGCCGTCGATGCACGACCGGATCCGGGTCGCTTCATCGTCGCCGGGTCGGTTCGCGGTGATCTCGAGGGCGAGGTTTGGCCCGGGACCGGTCGGCTGACGCGCATTCCGCTGTTCGGGATGACGGTGCGAGAACAGCTCGGACTCGAATCCTTCGTGACGTTCTTTGATCGAGTGCTGACGGGTGACGTGGAACCCGCGCGCGATACGCCCGACCTACGCGGTTACGTCGAGCTCCTCCTGCGCAGTGGGTTCCCGGAGCCCGCCCTGCACCTCGGGATCGCTGCCCGCCGTCGCTGGCTGGAGAGCTACGTGGAGCACCTGCTGACCCGCGACGCCGAGCAGATTGAAGGTGGCCGGGACCCCGTCCGCCTGCGCCGCTATCTCGAGGCGTTCGCGCTCAACACAGCCGGTATCGTGGAAGACCAGACCCTCTTCGAGGCAGCGGGGATCAACCGCAAGACGGCGCTCGCCTACGAGCGGCTGCTCCGCAATCTGCTCGTGGTCGAGGCGGTGCCCGCCTGGACCTCGAACCGGCTCAAGCGGCTCGTCCTGTCACCGAAGCGCTACGTGGTCGATCCCGGGCTCGCCGCTGCCGTGTTGGGCCTCGATGTCGACCTCGTGATGCGCAACGGCGACCTCCTCGGCCGACTCCTCGACACCTTCGTCGTCGCCCAACTCCGCGCCGAGCTCGCGATCACCGCTTCGCGACCGCGCCTCTATCACGTGCGTCAGCAGCAAGGCCGGTTCGAAGTAGACCTCCTCGCTGAACTGGCCGGTGGCCGGCTGATCGGGCTCGAGATCAAAGCCGAAGCGGCCCCGAACGCCGACAGCGCGCGGCATCTCGCCACGCTTCGCGACCGGTACCCGGAGGCGTTCCTGGCCGGGGTCGTGCTTCACACAGGACCGCGCGCATATCGCCTCGGCGATCGTCTGCTTGCCGTACCGATCTCGACGTTGTGGGGCTGATCGACGCATCGACCATCGGGACTCGCCTAACCCGACCGCCGACAGCCCGATGGGCGACGATCAGCCCGCCTCGGCATCCACCCGGCGACTGCGGTGCGACGCGATGCGCAGGCGAATGCATACGGCCCGGGGCCGTCGAACGTGTAGGTCAGAGAGCGCGTCTGCATCATCTGGATGTCGGCGATCTCCGGGGTGCCGGGCTCGTCGGCGGCGACATCGGCCGCCGGTCCGACCATGAACTCATGGGTGATGGGGCCGATCGAGGTCACCTTGAACGTGACCGTCTCGCCTTGCTTCACGGTGACGGTGTCCGGCTCGAAGCTGGGTTGCGCCATGGCAGCGATCCACACGACCCGCGGCGACGAGACCGTGCCCGCGTGACGCGAGGTCGCAGTTCGAGCGTGGGTACGCCCTCGCAAGACTCGTAGGAGTCAGGTGCCCATCGGAATCAGGTACGCGTGGGTACCCTGGATGGGAGTCAGGAGCCGCTACCTCGGACGCTCGGCCCTGGCATGTGCGACTTGTCGATCGGCGGCAAGCCCGGCGCAGAGCGCCGCCAACGCAAGCTCGAACTCGTCGTCGCCGGCCAGCTGACCGAGCTCGTCGATGACGCCCAGGGCGAGCGGAAACT
>Ga0209540_10002614_pt1 | contig 12714 bp, 17 predicted proteins | sample BarGraIncu01121A_FD_184501 | JGI IMG/M metagenome (GOLD analysis project Ga0209540, IMG submission 184501) | Arctic peat soil microbial communities from Barrow, Alaska - Barrow Graham LP Incubations 011-21A (SPAdes) (version 2) | ecosystem: Environmental > Terrestrial > Soil > Wetlands > Peat... | reverse complement strand
TGCACACCGTCGAAGACCCGACCGGCGCGGGCGATTCATTCGTCGGGGGCATGATAGGTTATCTCGCCACCGCGAAAGGCTCGATTGACGACAACATCCGGCGCGCGATGGTTTACGGCAGCGTCACGGCATCGTTCTGCTGCGAAGGCTTCGGCCTGACGCGAACGACAAAAATCAAACGCGCCGACATTGACCGCCGCGTGAAGGAATTGGAAAAACTTACGAAGTTTTAGGTCGTATCTACAATCGGCGAGTAGAGTGAATGGATTTTAGCGCCATCGGCATACCAACTAACTCGGCTTTGGAATTTCGGCGGCGGCGGCTTGTTGTCCGCTGTTTAATTTTCCTGCCTTAAGATTTTCTAGCGCATCCTGTTCAAGAAGGGTCCAGGCTCGTGCTGTATCGGCTATTTGTTGGTATTCCGGAGAATCAACTTCAATTTTTTCAATTTTCTGCTGTTGTCCAATCATATAATACCGAGCCAAATAAATCGGTGGCCCAATTCCAAAAGGCTCAATGTGTATCGCATCATTCAGTGTGCGGTAGGCTACCACTAATCCAGTTCGCACGTCCCATTCCTGATTACGTAAACGCCGCAAAAGTGCTTGGCCTGTTTTTGCAGCAGATCCGGTTGCGAAATGCAGACATTCAACAACTTCACCTGCACAATTGCTCTCAATGTTGAGCAAATGAAAACCATCGGCCAATCGCACACCAAAAATAAAATTTGTAAATGGAATGAGTTGTTGTTGGTTCGTCAATTCACCAACCAATCGATATTGTTCTTTGAGAATAGTTTGAATTTTCTTTACAAGACGCACCCGAAGGTCAGTTGCTGAAATGTTTCGTTGAAACAAATTCCCGTAATCCTTTTCAATTTCGTTCTGAACAACTTGCTTTACACCAACACTGCCGGATGCTCCCCACATGAAATCCTTGTGAATTACGATTTTATCAGCCGTTTCGTGTTTGGTGATTTGGCTAGCTCCCAAAGGTGCAGCTTCGGTGCTCATGCCGTCAGATGCCATGACCAGCCCGTCAGTGCATCGCAATGCGATTACCAACGTCATTAGTTTGGTCGTAAATGAGGAAGGACGCTGTTGACTGCAAAATCAGGATAAGCACGATACACAGCTTGAAGCAACGTCGTGAACGATTGAGCATCACACCAACTTCTAATTTTTCCCAAGAAATCCGTCAGGGGCTTTTCTTCTGGAGTTTGGTTTTGTTGGAGATAGTTCAGTCCAGCGTCCGTTATGCAATAACGCTTCCACGTTTCACCCGGGACAGGTTCTGGTTTTACAAATCCTTCTTTCATTAAACTATCAAGCTCTTGATAAACATCCAACGAACAAGGCCCATAATTCATTGGTTTAAACTGAAAAGTTTCAGTGCGTTGCAGCTTCCCTTCGTTGACGGCTTGCGCGAAAAGGAAAAGCCCCTTCATTATACGAATCGGGTTAGCGGGTTTTGGATTCGCTGCCAAGAATAACAACAATTGTGTTTTAGGCGTCATCCGCTTGTTAATTATAAGAAAACCCCCATCAGGTCAAATTGCAAATTTATTTATTCCGCTTCAAAATAAATTCCACAGCGCTTCAGTTTTGATTTTTCATCTGTGTCCATCTGTGTTCATCTGTGGCGGAAATGAAAGCCGTCATTTTGGCCGCCGGCAAGGGCACGCGCATGCGGGAACTCACCAACGAGTTGCCCAAGCCCATGCTCCGCGTGCAGGGCAAACCGATCCTCGAACACATTGTCGCCGGCATCGTCGCGGCGGGTGTCCGCGACATCTTCATCGTCACCGGCTGGCGCGCTGAGGTTGTCGAAAATCATTTCGGCGACGGCAAAAAATGGAACGCGCGAATCGCGTTCGGCCGGCAGGTCGTGCAGGACGGCACGGGCAAGGCGCCGGAACTGGCAAAGGATTTTATCGGCGACTCGCCGTTCTTGCTGACTTACGGTGACATTCTGGTTCCGCCCGCAACGTATCCGCAAATGCTGCGGCGCTTCGGCGAAGGCGATTTTGCCGGCGTCATCACCGTCACGCGCGGCGAGGACGCGACCAAGGGCGGGCTAAATTTTTTCGACGAACAATTTTGTCTGAAACGGCTGGTGGAAAAACCGTCGCCGGAGCAGTTGGAACAATTGCGCCGTGACGGCTGGCTCAAACCAGGCGCACCGGCCTGGTACAACGCGGGCATTTACATTTTCCGTCCGCCGCTGTTCGACTTCACGGCGCGTCTGCAGAAATCACCGCGCGGCGAATACGAATTGACCGACGCCGTCAGCGCCATGATTGCCGCCGGGCAGAAGCTGGCCGGATTGGAAATCCAGGGCCGCTGGGTGGACGTGCGCGACCCGGAGACACTGGCGAGGCTGGAAGGAGAAAACATCGAACACTGAACATCCAACATCGCACATCGAAGGGAATCATTGGATGTTCAGCGTTCGATGTTCCCCCCAAAATTCTTCAACTCACAAACTTCGGCTCGTACACCGGTCCGAGTCCGTGCTTTTGCAGCAGCTCGGAGAATTTCGCAATGCCGCGTTTTTCGTCGTCGGCCAGGTGATAGTGGACATGCCAGCCGAGATAATCCCGGCGAAAATCCTCGTCGTATTCCTCGCGAGTTTCGATGAGGTAATCCAGGGTTTCCATCCCGAAATCCTTCGTCTCGCGCAGTTCGCGGCACAATTCCTTGTTTTCAATCCCGCGCCGCAACGCCCACACGGCATAAACGAATGGCAGATTCGTCAGTTCATACCACGCCGTGCCGAGATCGAAAATTTCGTGCTCGTGCGGCGCGCGTTGAAAATCAATCGCTGGATCACCGATGATTAGAACCGCGTCGTGCTCTGCCGCTTTTAAATGGTCAGGCAGGGGCTTGTACTCCGGCTTCAATCCGCGTTCCGCCAGCAGGACTTTCAAAAGATTCAGGCCCGACAACGAGGCGGTGTGGCAGAAAACCTCCTTCAATTCGGCCAGCGGACGGCGATGCGCGAGCAGCACGCTGTAAACCTCGCCCAGCGACGCGATGGCAATGCCGTCGAGAATGTCATAGCGGTCATTGAGCAAAACCTCGGTAACGCTGACGAGTGCGGCGTCGAGCTCGTCGCGGCGGAGCATTTCGGCGAGTTGGGCGGGCGTGGCAAAAACGACTTCGCCCCCGATGCCGCGCGTAAGCGGCACGGCGTTCAAATATTGCACCGAGCCAATGCGGAATTTTGGGGTGTCAGCAGAATTCATAACCGATGGATGACGCGGCGGCGCAACGCCGCATCCAATTCCTCCACGACCGCTTTCACGAGCGCCAGCATGACCCCCAAGGATTCGGCGTTGGGGCGGATTTTCTTGGGCGCGTTCATACCGCTATGCAGGATTTCATTGGTCAGCAACAGCAGCAGTTCCGGCTGACAACTGGTTTTTGCATAGTTCACCAATTGGTCAGCCGAACCCGCTCTCATGGCTTCTTCAAGGTCGCGGCAGTTGCGATCAAACGCGCTCGCCAGGCCGGGGAAATGAATTTTCGGCGGGCGGCATCCCGGCGGCACCAGGGCAAACCACGCTTGCATGAGAAACGTGAGGCTGAACGAAAATTCGTCATCCGAAAGCACGTCCATCGTGAGTTCGTCCGCGTCATCTATCAATGTCGCGCCGCTCTCGAAGATCGCCGCTTCGGCCTCCGCCGCCGTGTCAAAGGCGTTCATAGCGGCGTCCAGCCGTTTGGCCGCCTCCTTGATGCTCAACGGTGTGGCCGGCAGCGGCGGGGCGGGCGGAAGATTCGGATTGGGTTCAGGTTCTGTGGCAAAATCCTCCTCGTCCGGCAACTCGTCTTTCCCCGCCTGGTCCGGCGGCGGTGGCCGCCACGGAGGTGGATCGAAAATAATTTCGTCCGCGCCCAATTCACGCAGCAGCCAGTTGATGTCGTCGGTGCGCCCGGTTTGCCGGTTGCGTTCGTCGTGCGCCTGCACCCGTTGCTTCAACAAACGGATCAGGCGGGGCCGCAATGCCGGGTCGCGGGCGGCTTCGCGCGGCGTTTTGTTGTCCAGCGCGGGAATGTCGTCGTCCAAAAACGCGCGGTCGGCGGCGCGCATCAGTTCGAGTTCGGCTTCCTCGCGGGACAGGCCGGGCGGAAGCGGCGGGACGCGTGAGGAAGCCAGCAGAATTTTCTGTGGTTCCTCCAGCAGGCGCGGCGGGACGAGGGATTCGTTCACGGCCGGCTCCTTGACGGCCATGCGCGCGCCCAGATCATCGAGACGTTCGCCCGTGAACCGGACGCGTTGGCTGAGATGAGCTTCAAACTGCCGTCGCAACTGTGCGAAACGTTCGCCGCCGAATGCTTCGAGCCGCCAGTGCGCTTGGCCCAGCAAAACACGCCCGAAGACCGCGCGACCGCCGGGCGGCACGGCTTGTTTCAACGCCACCGACTCCGTGAACCACACGCGCGCCTCGGCAAAACCTTCCCCGCGTTCCACGTCGGAAAGCTCATCCGGCTCGACGTCGGGCAATTGGTCCAGCCGCGTGCGGCATTCGGCGAACGGCGCCTGCAATTCATACACGGCCTTGCCATATCGAGCGTCCATTCCGGCAAACATCCGCATCCGGCGCGCCCGTGAGGTGGCTTGCAGTGCGTCGTCGAAGCGCAGGAAGTTTTCCGCCAGCCAGCGGCGCGCACCGTCCGCCGTTGCCGGCCCGCCCAGATGCCGGGCGATTTCCATTACGATTTCTTCGGGTGATAACTGCGCCATTTCGGGAATCACCGCCGCCGTGCCGCTCAACCGCCAGAAGTGCGGCAGGGGATAAATCCAGGTAAGCACGCTCGCAAACCGCACCGCCATGCCGGCCAGACCACGGTCTTGAAACAGCATCGGCGGCGCGCCCGGCGCAAGCAAATCCACCGCCTCCACGCGCTCGCCGTCCAGCACGCGATGGATTTCCAGCAGCGCCATGCGGGTCTTCATTTTCGCGTGCAGCAGAACGCGCTGGTCGCTCTTCAATTCGGGAAAACCGGCCGTCTCCCAGCGCTGACAGCAGGTCAGGCCGTCCGCGCCCGGCGCAAAGAACAAATTCCATTCATACCAGGCGTGCATCGCGTGGAGGCTGGGATGGCTTTGCGCCTGATGCAGCGCTTTTTCCATCGCCGGGCGGTCCGTCGCGTGTTCCATCAGGTAATCCATGCTCTTGCGGTCCAACTTGCCTTCGAGTTCGAGGAACCGGGAATAATTCGCCGGTGCAAACGGATCATGCGGGCACTCCGCCGGGCAGGCGTAAGAACTGTGGCGGTGCGCCACGCATTCGGAGACGGGAATTTCGCGGCCGACCGCCGGGCAGGCGCGATTTTTTGAAGTTTTGCTCATTCGTTGGCGGGAAGAATGCCAGCGAGCCGGAGCCAAGGCAGGCATTTTTTTATGACGTAACCGCCTTGGTTTGCTATGCTGACAGTGAAATTTAAACAATCCGTCTTGCCTGACCGTGCGGCTTGCCGTTTCCTTCCCGCATGAAACCGGGGCGAACACTTCTGGACTTGGACGGATCACACCGCCGAGTTCCGAACGCATCAACCTTGGGAAAACATACAACGGAGCATTCCATGAAAATTGAATTCGTCGAAGACATAGACCTGGCCCTTCGCAAACGACTGGGTGGTCGTGTAACAAAGCGCCGCCGCTTTAAGCCCGGCGAAGTACAGGACGCCGAGTTCCTCGGTGAGGATTCCGACCTCGAAACCATCGACTTTCAGTTCGAGAACGGTTTGTTCGCCATAAAAGTTCCGCGATTGGCCGTCAGGGTGACAAATTAAGCTCGCGTCCGCACCACAGCATTTCGGCGAGCCGGGCGGGCGTGGCAAAAACGACTTCGTTCTCGATGCCGCGGATGAGTGGCACGGCGTTGAGATATTGCACCGAACCAATGCGGAATTTGGGGTGTGTCATCTGACATGCGCGCAGATTTTAAAGCAAAGTTGCAAAGGCGCAAAGCCGCAAAGGTAGCGCAGGCTTTCCAGTCGCCAGGACGGGCGGATTGGAAACACAGGACGGGAATGTCCCTTCAACCCGCAGACAAGAATGTCTGCGCTACGCGAATACCTCCAGGTCTTCTCTTGGCGTCTCCGCGTCCCTGCTCGCGGAAACGGAGTTTATCGGAGTTGGCGTCTTGGCGTTGAAAAAAGCTTTCAATCAATCCGCCGGCGCAGGCCAAGCCCCGGCGGGGCTGGAGGTTTGGGAAAATCGCGTGGCTACAAAGATTCCGCTCCTGACGGAGCTAAAAGAAGCGCTTGAAGCGCCGCGCCATCTGCTCCGCCGAATCCGGCGCGGTCTGATGCACCTTCTCATTGCTACCACCGTGATAACGAGCAGTATGTTTTTATCGCGGGCGACGGCACTAAACTCGATTGGGTTTTGGCCTCCGAAGTCGTTTCGATTTCAGAGCACAAAAAGAATCTCGGCCGGCCGGCCCGCGGTTGGTGATGAATCGCTCTTTGAAGCGTGTTCACTTCTTCCCATTTTCAGGCGCTGCGATTCGCTCTGCCCACTCACCTGGAGGTCGGGATTCTATGGTCGTAGCGTTCCCGCGCAATACGAACTCTTGTTGGTCATTTTCAATCGGACGGCTCTGAACGGATTCGACATTCATGACTACCCACAGTCCCCTCAGTTCTGAACGAGCGGCTCGTATTTTAGGAACCATGTTCGTATAAATCCGCGCCTCGACGCGAACGCGCATCATTAGCGCATGCACCGTGACCTCTCCTTCGAGAAAGAAACTGCCAGATTCATCACGTCGCACGTCTGGGAAAACCACTTCAACAACGACAGGCTTGCCGTCTCTCTTAAACGCGTTCTCGACATCTACGGTGAGGCCAAGCACCCAGTTCGTCGGGCCATCCGTTATCGCCACGGCGTTATTTGATGCGGCGAATTGAGCCATCTGACGCTCAATCAGTTCAGCCGACGGGCGCTTATCGCGTGCGGCATCTTGGTTTTGCTTGCCGCAACTACAAAGTAAAAGGGCGAGCATTGTGATGCTGAAGAGAACTTTCATAACTGATTATGATTTAGCTCCACGCGCTGTTTCATTCAATCTCCAATTGACGCAAACGATTTCACGCCGTCGCCAGATTATCCTCCAGCACTTTGGATTTGGTTGCCGGCGGTTCGACTTCGGTGGTCGCCGCCGGCGGGTTTTCCAGGACTTTGATAGGCTCGTAGAAGGTGTTTCGCTGCACCGGCGTGCGGCCGGCTTCGCGGATGGCTTTGGCCATTTCCGCCTCGGTCTGTAATTGCGACATACTCGCGCTGGATTTCATGTTTCTCACTTCGGTCCATCATCAAAACATGGTTTGTCAAAACGTATTTTGATGAAATGCTCTTTGTCGGATGCGGCTGGATCGAAGGCTCACGCCGTCGCCAGATTATCCTCCAGCACTCTGGATTTGTTCGCCGGCGATTGGTGGCCGTCCGCAAGGACCGGTATCAAGATGTCGCCCCGACGGGGCTGTCTCGCCTTCCAGCAGCGCGTTCAACGCCTCGGCATAGAGCGCCCGCGCAAACTTTTCATCCCGCTGGATGCGGGCGACGACCGTCTTCTTGTATTCACGAGTCAGGGTCATGTTCTTTGGCTTTCTTCGCTTGTTGGTATCGCTGCCACCGCATCACGGCGGCAGACTCAAACCCGGTTTACCCGAATCAGTTGCCCCTTCAATGAGTCTTGCCCTCTGATGGCTTTGTGAATCCGGCCCGCTTGCCCTGCGAAGTCCGGGTCAACCGTGCAGACGACGATGCCCGCGTGCTGCGGACGTTCCCGATGCAAACGGATAAAGTGGCGGCGATTCAACGTGAGCAGCGCGCGGTTTTCCGTGGTGGCAAATTCCAGCACTTTGTCGTCAGGCACGGCCTGGTCGGCCTGGCCGGTTTCCTGAATGGTCAGAACGCCATGGGCGAGCGCGCGAAGTTTATCAACAACCGGCAGCGGAAAGTTTTCATTGGAATAAAGCCGCGCCATCAGTCGGCCTCATTGTCCTCAATCTGGCGGTTGATTTCGTCACGGTGCGAGCGCACGTAGGCCCAAGCGTTGGCCAAATCCTCCGCCCGCAGTGTTGGATAGGAACGCAAAAGTTCCGCCTCGGAAACACCAAGCCGCTTTGCTTGTTCCAAGACCCAGACCGGAATCCGCGTGCGAACAATGCACGGCTCACCGCCGCACACGGCGGGGCGGCTTTCAATGCCGGGGAACGCATCGCTCAAGTCGCTGGCCGTCCAGCGGAGCAACTGCGCTTTTTCAGCCGGCGAGAGCTTCGCAAGGATTTCTTCTGCTGCTTCCAATGCGCTCATAAGACGCTCGCAATGTAAGAGCAAAAGGCTTTTTAAGCAAGGCCGCTTACGCCGTCGCCAGATTGTCTTCCAACACTTTCGATTTGCCGGCTGGCGGTTCGGCTTCGGTGGCTGCTGCCGGCAACGATTCCCAGACTTTGATCGGCTCGTAAAACGTGTTGCGCTGCACCGGCGTGCGGTCGGCTTCGCGGATGGCTTTGATCATTTCCGCCTCGGTCTGCAGTTGCGGCGAGGTCGCGCCGGCCATGTGGAAAATGTGTTCCTCGATGATTGTGCCGTGCAAATCGTCCGCGCCGTAGCTCAACGCGACCTGCGCCAGTTTCAAACCCATGCCCACCCAATACGCCGTGATGTGGTCGAAGTTGTCGAGGTAGATGCGGCTCACGGCGATGGTGCGCAACGCGTCGAAACCGGTCGGCGGATTCTCCACGGGGATATCGTTGTCCTCCGGTTGATACGGCAGCGGCACGAAGCCGGTGAAACCGCGTGTCTCGTCCTGCAAAGCGCGCAACTGACGCAGATGGTCCACGCGGTCGGCGGGTGATTCGACGTGGCCGTAGAGCATCGTGCAGGTGCTGCGCCCGCCCATGCGATGCCACGTGCGGTGCACGTCCAGATATTCTTCCGCGGATTCCTTGCCTTTGGCGATCGCCGAGCGCACTTCCGGTCGAAAGATTTCCGCGCCGCCGCCGGTGAGCGAATCGAGTCCAGCGGTTTTCAATTCAATCAAAGTTTGCTCGACGGATTTTTTCGCCAGCCAGGCGAGGTGCAGGATTTCAATCGCTGTGAAACATTTAAGATGCAATCGCTGGGTAGGGACGAGTTGCTGCTCGTCCTGGCCGCGCGGCAACGCGGCCCTACCATCGGAGTCGAGCGCGCGCAACGCCTTGAGCATGCCGGTGTAATAGCTGAACGGCAGGGACGGATGCAGTCCGCCGACGATGTGCAGTTCGGTGATGCCGAGTTTCAAGGCTTCCCGCGCCTTGGCAACGATTTGTTCCGTGCTCAACTCGAAGCCGTCGGCATCGCGTTTCTTGCGCGCAAACGAGCAGAACTGGCAGGACAGGATGCAGTAATTCGAGTAGTTGATGTAGCGGTTGATGATGTAGCTGGCGCGGTTGCCCACCTTTTTCTGGCGCGCAAAATCGGCGATGGCGCCGACGGCGTTCAAATCCTTCGATTCAAGCAGCCGGAGCGCATCGGCCTCAGAAATGCGTTCGTCGGCAGCGACCTTGTCGTACAGGTCGCGCAACCCGCTGCGTTGAATGAAAAAGTTCACAAAAGATGATTAACAAAAATGCGCGCCGGGCAAAAGCTTGTCATTCATTTGCTTCGCGAAACGATTCCAGTTTCACCGCGTCCGAAACCCGAAAGCCGGCTTGGCTCTCAAGCTGTCCAGCAATTTCCCGGACTGAGCTGATTAATCCCCGGCGTTTGGCATCTACCAGCAAGGCCATCAAACCGGAAATGCGAATCCCTTTCCGCACCGCAACGCGGCGTCCCAATTTTTCATCAATCAGCAACAAGTCGGCGCGCGCTTCCTTGGCAAGCACAATGGCCTCGGCCTCGCCCAGATCCAATTCCGCTTCCAGGCGTGCCACCATCTCACGATTGAAAACTTCGCGCACCTCAAGGAATCCGGGAAGCGCCTGATGGGAACGAACCAATTCCTGATGAACCGCGCGCGGAATCAACACTTTCCCGTGAAGCTTCTGCAGCAAGGTCAGATGACCGATATGAATCAGCGAAGTGACGACCGACGTGTCGCTGACAACGATCATTTGTCGTTCAACGCCGCCAGGGTGCGCAAATCAGCCTGCAAATCCTCGACGTCGTAATGGATGGGGATCCCGCGCCGGCCGATCTCACGCTGAAAATCCAGTTGCGTCAGCCGCGCAATCTCCGCCGCGCGGCCCAAGGTAACCCGCCGTTCCGTGAACAGGCCGACAGCCAAATCAAGCAGGGCTTGCGGCTCGGTCAATTTCAGGCCGCGCAACGTCTCGTCTTGGATTTCAATTACCATGCTTTCACTATAACGATTCCGGCTGAAACCGCAAGCACGCCCGCCGCGTTGAACGAAATTCATTCGTCCGCAGATTAACGCAGCTTTTGTGGGGCGGGGCAAATGCGCCAACAACGTGCTGCCGCGCATCTTGCCGGCAGTTCTGACTTGTTTTTTAAAAATGTTCTTCCGGCAGGATGCCGGAAGCACGTTATGTCGCAAACGCCCCGAACAGCGCGCGCATCTCCTCGTCCACGTCTGCCGAATCAGCCAAGGTTTGCGCAATTTCATCGCGGAGCAGTTGCCGGTAACACTTCCGCAACCGGTGCACCGCCACGCGGACCGTGCCTTCATCCATGCCCAGTGCTTTGGCGGCGTCGGCATGGGACAATGCGCCTTTACCCATGGTGAGAAAGATTTTCAGTTCCGCGAACTGTTTTCCACGACCGTCCGCCTCGCACTCGGCCTGCAGCCGTTCGATGACTTTGGCCAGCAGGGTCACGGCCCACTCGCGGTCGAACGCCTTGTCGGGACTCGGCTCGGCGGTGGCGGCGATTTGGAACTGGGTGTCGGCGGTCTGCCAGTCGAGCGAAAGGTGGGGGAGGTTGCCGCCGCGTTTCTGGCGGCGCGATTTGTCCCATTCGTTGGCGAGAAAATGTTTCAAGGACGCGAGCAGAAAGGCGCGGAAACGCCCGCGTTCGGCGCTCAGACCTTCGAGATAATTTTTCTCGAGAAAGCGCGCAAAGAAGGCCTGCGTCAAGTCCTCGGCGTCCTCCTTCGTGTGCCCGTGCCGGCGGACGTAGGCGTAGAGCGGAAACCAATAGGCGCGGCACAGTTCCTCCAGCGCGCGGTCGGATTGCGGCGTGGATTTGTGTCCGGCGGCGAGCACGACCGTCCAGTGCGTCGTGGCGAAGATGTCGCCCGGCGCAGTCGTTACAGGAGTGGAGTTTTGCAAGGTCAAATGGCTGTTACAACCGCGTCATTTTATGCCTGTTTGGGACAAATCAGGCAAATTTGAGAAATGCCGAAAAAGGATGACGGCCCAGCCGATCGTGGCAATTACAAACGCAGTCACCAAAATCGCAAATGGAACTGCTGGCAATTGAATGGGGTTGCTGCGATTGGCTTCAATGGTCAAACAATGAATTCCGGCGAGGAAACCAATCATCAGGCAGGAAAACCACAACATCGCGCCGCACAGCCAGGCGGACGTTTCCGCCCGGCGTTCCGGTGCCAGCCAATAGTTGCGCTGGGGAAGATTGATCAGGCTAGTCGGAAGAAAGCGGATGCCATAAGCAAGGCTGGCGAACAATGCCGTGACTCCCAAACCGATGCCAGCGATGAAACGCAAATAAAACACACGCGGCATCCAGCCGTTTGGCTGTCCGTCGCCGCCAAAGTGGGCTGCCACCCGCTCCGGCAGCAGTGAAAACGAACCGGCGATGAATATCAAATAGACTACGCAAAGAAGTCCAAGTGTGAGAGCGGGAAGACGATTTTTGTTCATAAGAATTGTTCTTTATGGACATTTCGAGTTCGCGGACAAATTCGTTTACATTTTGTCCGCCGAAGTTTGCGTCCCGGTCTTCTGGAAAAGCAGGATGTAGAGAATGGGCAAAATGCCCACCGTGTTGAAGATGGCCAGGCAGATAAACCACGCCAGTTGGTTGTGGCGCGCACTCTTCCATAGGGCAATCAGCTTCCATACCCCGTCCCAGATTGCCAGGAGGATTATCACGATGATAAACACGACAAGCAGAGGACCTTTCATATGAGTTCGTTGGTTGACGGTTTTAGTTGTTCAAATCATTTGATGAAATAACCGCAGGACTTCCATTGGCCATCTTTTTCCAGCATGAACGTGACGGTTTCGATCGCGGATTTCTTATTGGTGAATGAAGTCTCGAATTGCATCACGACATATTGGCCGGCAGGTGCGCCGGGCAACTCTGCTGTTGCTTTCGCTGATTTTAATTTGCGCGACACCAAATCGCCCAGCGGTTTGCGGACCATTTCCATAGACGTTTTCCATTTTTCTTCTGTGACTGCGTTCTGGAAAAAGGCGGATGCATTCTGCCAGCTTTGGGCATAATCGCCAGGGTCTATCGCCGCCAGCCATGTCTGAGCCGCCGAAGTTGCGGCCTTCTCCGCGCCAACATCGGCTTTCTTGCCACAGCCAGAAGCGAAGCTGGCAACGAGAGCCACCGCACATAGGAATCCGACGACATTGAATTTGAACAGGTTGATTTTCATTTATTTTTTGATGGTTTTGTTTGGTTAAATCACTTGATGAAATATCCGGCGGACTTCCACTGCCCGTCTTTTTCCAGCATGAACGTGACAGTTTCGATCGCGGATTTCTTGTTGGCGAACGAAGTCTC
>Ga0209540_10002613_pt1 | contig 12731 bp, 12 predicted proteins | sample BarGraIncu01121A_FD_184501 | JGI IMG/M metagenome (GOLD analysis project Ga0209540, IMG submission 184501) | Arctic peat soil microbial communities from Barrow, Alaska - Barrow Graham LP Incubations 011-21A (SPAdes) (version 2) | ecosystem: Environmental > Terrestrial > Soil > Wetlands > Peat... | reverse complement strand
CGGGCACGTTGGTGATCATTGCGCTTTTCGGGCTGCTGGCTTTCGCGTGCTACCGACTGGTCCTGCGCAGCGACGACTTCTTCGTCCGTGTCGCGACCGCGGGGGTGATGGTCTGGATCCTCGCCCAAGCCGTCATCAACATAGGCGGGGTGATCGGGCTGCTTCCGGTCATCGGAGTACCGCTGCCCTTGGTCTCCAGTGGTGGATCGGCCCTGATGGCGACGCTGTTCGCCCTAGGGATGTTGTTGTCGTTTGCCCGCAGCGAGCCGGGTTGCCGAGAGGCCCTCGCCGCCCGGCCCGGCGTAGTGCGCCGGTCGATCGCGGTCATGCCGACGCGGCGGGGTCGCAGACCATGAGCGCTGGCTCCGGGCACTCCTCGGTGCTGTTGACATCCGTTCTCCTTGCCGGTGGCGGTTCGGCCGGTCACGTGTCGCCTCTGCTGGCCCTTGCGGACTGCCTGCGCCGCCGGGACCCTGACCTCCGCGTGACGGCTCTGGGCACCCACCAGGGTCTCGAACAGCGGTTGGTGCCGGCTCGCGGATACGACCTGCGGACCATTCCCAAGGTCGCCTTCCCGCGTCGGCCCGGAGGTGCGCTGGTGCGCCTGCCTGTCGCGCTCAAGGCGGCCGTCGATGCGGCCGGCGCAGCCATTGACGAAACGGCCCCTGATGTCGTGGTTGGTTTTGGCGGATACGTCTCGACGCCGGCCTATCTGGCGGCACGCAAGCGGGGGATCCCCATCGTCGTCCATGAACAGAACGCCCGGCCGGGTCTGGCAAACCGAGTGGGTGCGCGCATGACGCCATACGTGGCAACGACGTTCCCCTCCACGTCCCTGCCGCACGCCACCGTCATTGGCATGCCGTTGCGTCGCGAGATCGCGATGCTGGACCGGGCGACGAGCCGCGCGCAAGGGCTGGCGCACTTCGGGCTCGATGACCACCACCCGACGCTGCTGATAACGGGGGGGTCCCTGGGGGCGCAGCGGCTGAACGCGGCTTTCGCGTCACGAGTCGACCAACTGCGTGCACACGGCATACAGGTGTTGCACATCAGTGGACTGGGCAAGGAGTTCGTGAACGACTCGACCGGGGTCGGGACCGCGTATGTTGTTGCCGGTTATGTCGATCGGATGGACCTGGCGTATGCCGCTGCCGACCTCGTGGTGGCCCGCGCAGGTGCCAACACGGTCTGCGAGCTGACCGCGGTCGGGCTACCCGCGGTCTATGTGCCGTTGCCGATCGGTAACGGCGAACAGCGTTTCAATGCCACCGATGTCGTCGCCGCCGGTGGCGGCATCCTGGTCGACGACTCGGAGCTGACGCCCCAGTGGATCGACGAGACGCTGGTGCCGCTGGTATGCGATAAGTCGCGGATCGCCGAGATGGCGAGTGCCGCGGCCACCATCGGAGAGCGTGAAGCGGACGAGCGGTTGGCCGATCTGGTTGCGATTGCTGCGGACTCGCGGGTTGCCCGATGAATCCTCCACCATCCGACGAGTGCCAACCGCCCTCGCCGCATGCCCATGCCGCCAACGGGTCGAAAGGCCGTTTCGACTTCACCGCCGAGGTCCCGGCCGCCAGCAGCCTGGGTTCGGTCCATTTCATCGCCATCGGTGGCGCGGGAATGTCCGGTGTTGCCCGCGTGATGTTGGCTCGCGGACTGCCGGTCAGCGGGTCCGACGCCAAGAAGTCCCTTGTCCTCGCAGCTCTGGCCAGTGAGGGGGCGAAGGTCCACCTCGGCCACGACGCCGCCCATCTCGGCAACGCCGACACCGTTGTCATCTCCTCCGCCATCCGCGAGGACAACGTCGAGCTTCAAGAGGCCCGCTCGCGTGGGCTCCGGGTACTGCACCGATCTCAGGCTCTGGCATCGGTGATGCAGGGGAGTCGTCGGGTCGCTGTGGCCGGCGCTAACGGCAAGACCACGACGACGTCGATGTTGGTGGTCGCCCTGCAGCACTGCGGGGTAGACCCGTCGTTCGCTGTGGGTGGTGAGCTTGCCAAGCACGGTACCAACGCTCACCACGGCACTGGTGAGATCTTCGTGGCCGAAGCCGACGAGAGCGACGGGTCGTTCCTCGTCTATCGGCCCGAGGTTGCCATCGTGACCAACGTGCAGCCTGACCACCTCGACTTCTACGGTACCTTCGTGGCGATCCAGGCGGCTTATGCCAAGTTCGCGGCCACTGTGCAGCCGGGCGGTCTGCTGGTGACATGTGCGGACGACCAAGGATCCCGGGACCTGTGTGCTGTGGCCAGGGCGGCCGGCACCCGGGTGATCACTTATGGCCTGGCGGATGATGCTGATGTGCGGCTCACCGACGTCGGCGGTGCAGGGATGCACGCGCATGCCCAGTTGATGGGGTCCGGGGTGGGCAGATTCGTCCTTGGCCGCCTTGACATCGGCATACCTGGTCGACACAACCTGCTCAACGCGGCCGCTGCGTTCCTGGCCGCCACCGAAGGGCTGGGGCAAGATCCTGACCGAGTGCTGAAGGGACTCGCCGGCTTTACCGGTACCCGCCGCAGGTTCGAGCCCAAGGGTGAGGTGGCTGGCGTGCGCGTTGTGGACGACTACGCACATAACCCCGGCAAGGTGGCGGCAGTGGTCGAGACCGCTTTGGTCTTTGCCGCTCCCGGACGACTGATCGTGGTGTTCCAGCCCCATCTCTACTCACGGACCCGCGACTTCGCGGCAGAGCTGGCGACTTCGTTGTCGCCGGCGGACATCATCATTGTCATGGATGTGTACGCCGCGCGCGAGGATCCGATGCCGGGGGTGAGCGGATCATTGATCACCGATCAGCTGGCTGACGCGGCTCGACCCTCCACCGGTGAGGCGAACCCCTCCACCGAGGAGAGAGTGCGTTACGTGCCGTCCTGGTCTGAGGTCGCCCCTCTTGTGGCGAAGATCGCCAGGGCTGGCGATCTGGTACTGACCGTCGGGGCAGGTGACGTCACCATGATCGGTCCGGAGATCCTGCGTCTGTTGGGCGGTCGACCCGATGCGACGGTGGTTGCTGCGGGACAGGAACTGGATTGAGTGCGCGCGACCGTCAGGACGGAGCTCGCCGTGGCCGTGGAGCTTCCGTTCGGCGTTCCTCAGGACTCCCGTCCTCGCGGGCCAGGTTTGATGCTCGTGCGGCCCGGGTTCGCCGCCGTCCCTGGTTGGTGGCGGCCTGGCTTGCCGTCGCTCTCGTTCTGCTGACCGGGGGGGTGTGGTTGGTGGAGTTCAGCCCAGTGCTGGTGGCTAGGTCGGTCAGCGTCAAAGGAGTTCCGCCGGGGGACGTCTCCACCATTGTGGGCAGGGCCGCCGTCCCCATAGGCACACCATTGGTGAAGGTCGACACGCGAGCGATCGCGCGGAGGGTGATTGTCGCGACGGGGCTGGCCGGGGTCACGGTGAGCCGTTCATACCCGAGCACGGTCCTCATTGTGGCGACCCCCAGAGTGCCGGTCTTGGCGGTGATGAACCCTCAAGGTCAAGTACAGGTTGTGGATGCTCAGGGTGTTGCCTACGCGACAGTGAGCACGGCGCCCAGGGGCGTGCCGCTGATCAACACGGTTGAGAACCCGTCGAGCATGGAGTCCATGCGTGCCGCGATGGCAGTTCTCCGGGCGCTCTCCTCGGGGCAGCGCAGCCAGGTCACCAAGGTGACTGTCCTGGGACCGAACATGGTCACGTTCACGCTGGGCGCGGTCACAGTGGTGTGGGGAGGTGCGTCCGAACCTGAACTGAAGGTCAAGGTGATGGCGGCTCTGCTGAGGCAGAAGGATGTCGGGACGATTGACGTCAGCGCGCCACACACTCCCGTTATCAGATGAGTCACCCGACACGCCGTGCACAGGGTTGATCACGGGGGCCTCAGGCAATACGGTCATCGTGCACAAGGTTAGATCTGGTGTAACCCTATAGTTTACATAGAGATTCATTCGATGCGCGCGACAACGCAATACGACGCGTGCATCTCCTCACAGACTCAAGCAGAGTGATTCAAGGAGAGGCCAACCGACGTGGCAGCACCGCAGAACTACCTAGCCGTTATCAAGGTCGTCGGCATTGGCGGAGGCGGCGTCAATGCGATCAACCGGATGATCGAAGTCGGTCTCAAGGGCGTGGAGTTCATCGCCATCAACACCGATGCCCAAGCCCTTCTGATGAGTGACGCAGACGTGAAGCTGGACGTGGGCCGTGAGCTGACCCGGGGTCTCGGCGCCGGCGCCGATCCCGAGGTCGGAAAGAAGGCCGCCGAGGATCACTCCGAGGAGATTGAAGAGGTGCTCAAGGGCGCTGACATGGTCTTCGTGACGGCCGGGGAGGGAGGCGGCACCGGCACTGGTGGCGCCCCCGTCATAGCCAAGATCGCCAAGGGGATCGGGGCGCTCACCATCGGCGTGGTCACCCGTCCCTTCACCTTCGAGGGGCGCCGTCGCGCCAACCAGGCCGAGACTGGTATCGCCAGCCTGCGCGAAGAGGTTGACACCCTCATCATCATCCCGAACGACCGACTGCTCTCGATCAGCGACCGCGCGGTCAGCATGCTCGACGCCTTCCGCAGCGCCGACCAAGTGCTGCTCTCCGGCGTTCAGGGCATCACGGACCTGATCACCACGCCTGGTCTGATCAACCTCGACTTCGCCGATGTCAAGGCTGTGATGCAGGGGGCCGGCTCGGCCCTCATGGGCATCGGCTCGGCGCGCGGCGACGACAGAGCCGTCCAAGCTGCTGAGCTGGCGATCTCCTCGCCGTTGCTCGAGGCCAGCATCGACGGTGCACACGGTGTGCTGCTGTCTATCCAGGGTGGTTCTGACCTGGGGCTGTTCGAGATCAACGAGGCTGCGCGTCTGGTGCAGGAGGCGGCCCACCCCGAGGCCAACATCATCTTCGGCACCGTCATCGATGATGCCCTCGGTGACGAGGTTCGGGTGACGGTCATTGCCGCAGGCTTTGATGGTGGTGGTCCGGTCCGTCGCAACGACGAGCGCGCACTGGGTCAGGTCGCTGGTTCGACAATGCGCGGTTCGACGCATAGCCCGACCGCGACGGCCGCCTCGGTCCAGCAGCCGCGCGTGGTGCAGCCGGCACAGCAGGCCAAGCCGGTGGTTCACCAGGCCCAGGTGCCGGCCGGCACTGCGACACCGGCAGCGCAGGCCCCTGTCAACGGCGGTCAGCATCCGGCCGTCCACCAACAGGCGCAGGAGCCGGTTCCGGTGGCAGTGGCACGGCCGCCGCGCACAGTCACCTTCGACGACAGCGACGACCTGGATGTGCCCGACTTCCTGAAGTAGCACTCTGCCCTGGGAGCGTATCCAAGCGGGGACGGTCGGTCCGAGTCTTCATCGGGCCGACCGCCGCTACGTCATCCCGATGTGGACTCGGCTAGCGTGACGCGTGTGTTTTATTGGCGTGAGCAGATCCCGGCGATCGCTGGCCTCGGTGTCGACTGGGGGTTCACGTCCACGAGGGGCGGATCGAGCGTGGGGGACTTTGCCAGCCTCAACCTCGGCGGACACGTGGGGGATGATCCCTGCGCGGTCGAGTCCAACCGCGGGCTGGTGGCCGGCGCCCTTGACGTGCAACGAGATCACCTCTTGTTCATGAGCCAGTGTCACGGCTCGGACATTGCGTTCGTGGACGGGCCGTGGCAGGAAGAACCCCCCGCGGTGGACGGCCTCGTGACAACCTCGACCGACCTCGCGCTGGCGGTTCTTGTCGCTGACTGCACTCCGGTCCTGTTGGCTGACCAGGTCGCCGGCGTCGCCGCAGCGGTGCATGTCGGGCGTCCAGGGATGATGGCGGGAATCGTGGGCCGCGCCGTTGACGCGATGACTGATCTGGGGGCTCGGTCGATCAGCGCGGTGGTCGGTCCGTCGGTGTGTGGGCGCTGCTACGAGGTGCCAGAGGTGATGAGGACGCAAGCGGCGAGGATCAGTCCCGTTGTGGCCGCCATCTCCTGGCAGGGAACCCCGGCCATTGACGTCGCCGCCGGTGTGGTCGACCAGTTGCGGGCGAGATCTGTTGCAGTGCAATGGATAGCGGGCTGCAGCCGCGAGTCCGAGGTACTGTTTTCATATCGTCGCCGGCACCGCACGGGTCGTTTCGCTGGGGTCGTCCGGTTGCTGGAAGCCCACACCGAGGGAGTCGTATGACGTCCTCCCACAGAGCGACCACTCGACTCGAGGAGCTGTCCGCCAATCTCCACGACGTCAATGAACGCATCGGATCTGCTTGCCGGGCAGCAGGCCGCTTGCGCGAGGACGTTTCCTTGATTGTGGTCACCAAGTTCTTCCCGGGCTCGGACGTCGAGGCGCTCTGTGAGCTCGGCGTCACGGACATCGGGGAGAACCGCGATCAGGAGGCGTCGGCCAAGATCGCCGCACTGCCATCGGCGGTGCGTCAGCGCCTTCAGATCCATTTCATCGGTCAGCTTCAGTCCAACAAGGCCGCCTCGTTGGCGTCCTATGTCGACACGGTCCACTCGATCGACCGGGACAAGCTGGTTCGGGTCCTCGACCGTGCTGCCACTGCCGCCGGGCGTGACATCGGCGCGCTGGTCCAGGTGAGTCTGAGTGGAGACTCACCCGGACGAGGACGCGGCGGCATACCGCTTGACGGTGTGGCTGAGCTTGCGAACAGCGTTGCCGCCGCGCAGCATCTCACGCTTCGAGGACTCATGGCCGTGGCTCCGTTGGGGGTCGACCCGGCCGAGGCTTTCGCGCAGCTCGCCACCGTGGCGCGTGGGCTGCGTGCTGATCACCCCTCGGCCACGTGGATCTCCGCGGGGATGAGTGCCGATCTTGAGGCTGCCGTGGCAAACGGTGCGACACACCTGCGTGTCGGCAGCGCAATCCTCGGTTCGCGCCCGCCGTTTGGGTAGTTTTGAGGTGAACATCCGCCGAATGACATGCAGACCGTAGTAAGGAGCTCGAGATGGCTGGGGCACTGCGCAAGACCATGGTGTACCTCGGGCTGGCTGAGGACGAGCGTGATGACGGCTACGAGTCGTTCGAGGACGATGACCAGTCCGCTGCGCGGCAGGATCCTTCCGTCCGTCACGAACGTTCTGCCGCCGTGACGCCGCTGCCGGCGCGCACACCCGTGGCTCGTGTCGTGCGTGATGTCGAAGTCGGTGCGTTGAACCGCATCTCGACGATTCACCCACGGACCTACAACGAGGCAAAGAACATCGGCGAGAGCTTCCGCGAAGGCATCCCGGTGATCATGAACCTGACCGATCTGGATGACGCAGACGCCAAACGCCTTGTGGACTTCGCCGCTGGTTTGGTGTTCGGTCTGCACGGCTCCATCGAGCGGGTCACGAGCAAGGTTTTCCTGCTGTCGCCGGCTCATGTCGAGGTGACAGCCAACGAGGTGGCGCCGCCCAAGGCCGCCTCACGCGGTTTCTTCAACCAGAGCTGATCGGGTCCCGTCCGCACCCGGTGGCGTGATCCTCGGCCGATACCGTCATGCTAGGCGTCGTGAAGTTCGCTCTGAGTCTCGTCCTACAGTTGTTTTTCTATGCCCTCATCTGTCGTCTCGTCCTGGACTGGATCCAGGTGCTGGCCAGGGAGTGGCGACCTCGTGGGCCCATCCTGTTCTTTGCCGAAGCCGTCTATAGCGTCACCGATCCGCCGCTGAAGTTCTTGCGGCGTCTGATTCCGCCGCTGTCGTTGGGGGCAGTTCGCCTCGACATGGCGTTCTTGGTGTTGATTCTGGCCGTTTCCTTGACTTTGAGCTTCGTCCAGAGATTGTGACAGGCAGTCGACCGACGAGCGGCTGATCTCAGAGCAGTGCTCGAATTGCGGACTTTGCTGGGGTCCGCTATAAGGTAGTGCGGCCCCCCGAACGAATCGACTGAGGTGACTGCATGGCGTTCATGCCCGAGGATGTCCTCAACAAGAATTTCACCGCGACTCAGTTCCGTCGTGGCTACGATGAGCATGAGGTCGACGATTTCCTGGACGAGATCGTCGTCGAAATGCGTCGTCTGACCAGTGAGAACGAAGATCTGAGCAAACAGCTCCAGACCTGTCTGGAAGACAAGGGTGTTGTCCCACCTGACGCCAAGGACAGGATCGCGGCCGCCAGGCAGTCTGTCGAGCGAGCCGAGAAGGACTCCGCCGCTCGCATTGCCAAGGCAAAGGCCGACGCTGAGCAGGCAGAGTCACAAGCTGCCGAGCGTCTGCGAGCCGAGAAGGACTCCGCCGCTCGCATTACCAAGGCAAACGCCGACGCTGAACGAGCAGAGACACGGGCGGCTGAGCGTAAGAAGGCAGCAGAGGAGGCCGCGAATGAGACCGCCAAGTCCTCGTCTGCTGTGCCTGCCGCGGCGGTGGTCGCGGCCGCTGGTGTCGAAGGAGGCATGGGCTCAGCAGCTGGCGTGCTGGCTCTCGCGGAGAAGCTGCACGAGGAGTACGTGTCCGAGGGCAGGAACACTCGCGAGCGCCTCATCAGTGAGGGGCAGCTGCGCCATGACCAGGTTGTTGGTGAGGCCATAGCGCAGCAGGAGGAGCTTCGGTCTACCTCTCAGGCCAAGCACGATGCCCTTATCGCCGAGGCGACGGCGCGGCACGAGCAACTGATCACCGAGGCGCGCGAGCGTGCCACCGGAATGGTGGCCGAGGCCCAGCAGAAGAGGGCCGAGGTGCTTCAGACGCTCGGTCACGAACGCACCTTGTTGCAGACGCGGATCGACGAGCTGAGAGCTTTCGAGCGTGACTACCGTGCTCGTCTGAAGTCTCACCTCGAGGCACAGCTGCAGCAGCTGGAGCAGACCGGCGTCGACGAGACGGCCGCGAAAGGCAGTGACGGCACGCAGCGACCTGAGCAACAGGAGAAAGGCTGACCCGCTACCTGCCAGCAGCCGAAGAGGGGCCCCGACCAGTGCGGTTGGTGCCCCTCTTCGGTCACCTGGACCTGCTGGCGACCGACTTTGCGGGTTCTATTGGGCACTACCGAACCCACGGCGGCGTTTCTCCATTGAGAACTGCGCCGGATGGCCCTATCCTCACGCACACAATGTCCGTGATTCGTGGGGACGATCAAGTGCCATCTTGAAGGGGCCGAGCATGGCTGTGAAGAAGGCGACCTCAGTTGCCAAGAGGGATGTGCCGCCGAAGAAGGCCGCGCAGACCAAGGCCGTTGCCACGAAGGCTGCGGCGAAGACCACGACGAAGGCAAGCGCGACCAAGGCGGCCGAGGGCCGCAAGGCCCGCGCGGCTGAGAGCTCCGGCAGTCCAACCGCCCAGCCGCAGCGTTTGCGGGTCCGCGAGAACGAGAAGCCGTGGACGGCCAAGGAGCTCGCGACGGTTCGCGCCGCGCTCGAGGCTGACATCGTCCGTCTGCAGAGAGAGATCTCGGCGGCCGAGCTCGCCCTCGCTGGTCTCATGCTCGACGCCGGTGGGGGGGCGGGCGATGACCAGGCCGACGCCGGTACCGCGACGTTCGAGCGTGAGCAAGAGATCTCGTTGGCGAACAACGCCCGTGAGGTGTTCGAGCAGAGCGCGCGTGCGCTCGCGCGGCTCGTTGACGGGAGCTATGGAATCTGCGAGTCCTGTGCCGGCCCGATCGGCAAGAATCGTCTACTGGCCTTCCCGCGTGCGACGCTATGCATGACATGCAAATCCAAGCAGGAGCGCCGCTAATCACCTCACCGTCCGCGAACGAGATCACGACTGCGCGATCGACACCACGACGACTGCTGCACCTGGCGCTGGTCGTCGTGGCCGTACCGGTCTATGTCGCCGACCAGCTGACCAAGGCATGGGCCGTTGCCAACCTCCAGCCGGATCAACCACGTGACCTGATCGGGTCGGTGCTACGGCTCAACCTGATCCGCAACTCGGGCGCTGCCTTCTCGATCGCCACCGGATCGACCTGGGTCCTGACGGTGATCGCCTGTTCTGTCGTCCTGTTCGTCCTGATCACCGCTCGCCGCCTGGGCAGCCGAGGCTGGGCACTGGCGCTGGGGCTGTTGCTCGGCGGATCGCTGGGCAACCTGACCGACCGCATGTTCCGGGCTCCGGGGCCTGGTCGTGGACACGTGGTGGACTTCGTGCAGCTGCCGCACTACCCCATCTTCAACATCGCCGACTCCGCCATCGTCAGTGCGGCAGTCCTGATCGCGGTGATGGCCTTCCGAGGCGTGAGCATCGACGGAACCCGCGTGTCCAGCGACAAGCCCGAGAACGACATGCCGGAGAACGAGACCACTGTGGACCAGCCTCCCGAGCCCTTGGCAGGGACAGATCACGATGTCTGATGTTCGTTCGCTGTCTGTGCCGGACGGTCTTGAAGGGGAACGTGTCGACGCGGCTCTCGCGCGCCTCTTCGGTCTGTCCCGTACCAAGGCGGCCGACCTGGCGACTGCGGGTGCGGTGACCGTCGACCAGCGCACCGTGGGCAAGTCAGATCGGGTATGCGCGGGTGCCTGGCTCGAGGTGTCGCTGCCGGATCCGCCCACCTCAGCCGGGCTTGCTGTGGTCGCGGAACCCGTGCCGGGGATGGCCGTGATCTATGACGACGACGACCTGGTGGTCGTCGACAAGCCGGTCGGCGTGGCCGCCCATCCAAGTGTCGGCTGGACCGGCCCCACGGTGATCGGTGGGTTGGCGGCGGCCGGCTATCGTGTCTCGACGTCGGGTGCGGAAGAGCGCCGCGGTGTCGTGCACCGCCTCGATGTGGGGACCAGTGGCCTGATGGTGGTCGCCAAGAGCGAGCACGCCTACACCGTGCTCAAACGGGCGTTCAAGGAGCGTACGGTCGACAAGACCTACCACGCTCTTGTGCAAGGTCTGCCGGACCCGCTGAACGGCACCATCGATGCCCCGATCGGCCGCCACCCCAACCACGACTACAAGTTCGCGGTGATCGCTAGCGGCAAGACGAGCGTGACTCACTACGAGGTCATTGAGGCGTTCCGGTCCGCATCGCTCGTGGAGGTCCACCTCGAGACCGGGCGTACTCACCAGATACGGGTTCACTTCTCCGCACTTCACCATCCCTGCGTCGGAGACCTGACCTACGGCGCGGACCCGGTGCTGGCCAAGAAGCTCGGCCTGGAACGCCAGTGGCTGCACGCCGTCGGACTCGGTTTCCAGCACCCCAGCAGCGGCGAGCGGGTCAGCTTCCGCAGCCCCTACCCGAAGGATCTGCAGACCGCGCTGGACCGCATCAGCGGCTAGGACTTGCTCACTTGAGGCCGCTTTGCTCACTTCAGGCCGGTCTGGAGGCCGATTTTCGCCCTCGCAGACGGCCTGAAGTGAGCAAAGACCGGTTCGGAGGCCGATTATGGGCCCCGAACCGGTCTCAAGTGAGCAAGGTCCGGTTGCGGGTGTGGCGACGGCACGGCATACAAACTGTGTCGTTCTGGCGGCATAGACTCTCTCCCGATGTCATCCCAGCCAGCCTCCGACAAGAGCTTCGTCCACCTGCACGTGCACACCGAGTACTCCATGCTCGATGGTGCTGCCCGGATCGACGAGCTGTTCGAGAACGCCGCGCAGATGGGCATGCCTGCCCTGGCCACGACAGATCATGGCTACATCTTCGGGGCCTATGAGTTCTGGTCCAAGGCCAGGAAGCACGGGATCAAGCCGATCATCGGCCTGGAGGCCTACCTCACGCCGGGCACGCACCGCACGGACAAGACCCGGGTCAAGTTCGGTGACGGCGGGCGTGATGACGTCTCTGGTTCGGGTGCCTACACCCATATGACGCTGCTGGCGCGCACCACGGAGGGCATGCACAACCTCTTCCGGATGAGCTCGCTGGCCTCGCTGGAGGGCCACTACTTCAAGCCGCGGATCGACCGTGAGCTGCTCGCGACCTACGGTCAGGGTCTCATCGGCGCGACGGGTTGTGCCGGCGGCGAGATCCAGACCCGGCTGCGTCAGGGTCAGTACCGCGAGGCGGTCGAGGCGGCTGCGGAGTTCCGTGACATCTTCGGCGCGGAGAACTTCTACTGCGAGGTCATGGACCACGGCATCGAGATCGAGCGCCGGACCATGAAGGACCTGCTGCGCCTGTCCAAGGACCTCGGCCTGCCACTGCTCGCGACCAACGACCTCCACTACACCAAAGCCGAGGACGCCAATGCCCACGCGGCGCTGCTCTGCGTCCAGTCTGGCTCGACCCTGATGGACCCGAACAGATTCAAGTTCGACGCCGACGAGTTCTATCTCAAGAGCCCTGAGCAGATGCGTCACCTCTGGCGCGAGCTGCCCGAGGCCTGCGACAACACGCTGCTGATCGCGGAGCGGTGCGACGTGAAGTTCACCGAGGGCGAGGGCGCCTACATGCCTCGCTTCCCCTGCCCCGAGGGCGAGGACGAGACCTCCTGGTTCATCAAGGAGGTGGAGCGCGGGCTCCACGTGCGTTACCCGGCCGGGGTTCCGGATGCGGTTCGCAAGCAGGCGGAGTACGAGACGGAGGTCATCGTCTCCAAGGGCTATCCGGGGTACTTCCTGGTCGTCGCCGACTTCATCGGCTGGTCCAAGAGGAACGGCATCCGGGTTGGTCCGGGTCGTGGGTCAGGCGCGGGCTCCATGTGCGCCTATGTCATGGAGATCACCGACCTCGACCCGCTGAAGCACGGGCTGATCTTCGAACGGTTCCTCAACCCGGAGCGCGCCTCGCTGCCCGACTTCGACATCGACTTCGACGAGCGTCGCCGTGGTGAGGTGATCCACTACGTCACCGAGAAGTATGGCGAGGAGCGCGTCGCGCAG
>Ga0209540_10002612_pt1 | contig 12734 bp, 12 predicted proteins | sample BarGraIncu01121A_FD_184501 | JGI IMG/M metagenome (GOLD analysis project Ga0209540, IMG submission 184501) | Arctic peat soil microbial communities from Barrow, Alaska - Barrow Graham LP Incubations 011-21A (SPAdes) (version 2) | ecosystem: Environmental > Terrestrial > Soil > Wetlands > Peat... | reverse complement strand
ATTAACCCGGCATTAACCCGGTGTTAACAAAATAACTATCACGCGGGGCGTATCTTTACATTGTCAAACTAAAAACGAGGCAGTCATGAAAAAGTACAGTTTATTTTTAATAATTATTTTCCTGGTTACACTGGGTTCTCCCTTTCAGCAGGTAATCGCCCAGGATAAGACGAAAGAAGAGCAGGGAAAAGATGCTAAGATCCAGCTGTCAATTGAGCAGCAGAAAAAAGCAATGGCAGAACAGAAGAAAGCCCAGGCAGACGCAGAACAAAATCTCGACAAGCAAAAGGATGAGTTGGATAACTCAATGAAACGAGTCCAGATTGATGTTGAAAATGCAGATAGAGACCCTGAAAAAGTCTTTAGGTTGCCAAGAGGTAACAGATCATTCACTTTTGATGAACCATTTGCATTCTCTGGTGATATGCAGGGATTCTATGAACACTCGATGGGTGGTGATTCACAAAGAACAACCTGGGATTTTTCAAAGTCGATAAAGGAAAATACATTCTCAAGGGATTACTCCTTTGATGTGGATAAATCGACAAAATCAGTTGTGATGTCGGTGATGGGCGATTGTAAATCGGGTGAGATCCGTATCAAGATTGTCATGCCAAATGGTAAAAACTATTCTGATATCCTGATTGATGAATCAGGCAATCTAAACTGGAGAAAGTCATTCACTATCTCTGAAACTGAGAATCAGGATAAGACAGGGGACTGGAAATTTCAGATTTCGTCGACCAAAGCAACAGGGTTCTTTAAAATTTCACTTCAGGCATTTTAGTTTTCATTCCTGATAAAAGGGGACTGGCTAAGGGGGCCGGTCTCCTTTTTTTATTTTCTGTCTGAACGTACTGAGTTTTTACCTGAAGCTCTTACCTGGCAGTTATTATAGAAGGGATCCCAGTTTCTGTTCTGATAAAACTCCGATGTCTTTATGTTGAAGTATCCAAGGATATGGCAAGGAGATAGAGTATAGATCAGTTCATCATTATCTCCGAAGTAGGGATTAGTAATGGTCATCACTTCTTCTATATCGATATCCTTATTATTGGAAACGCCGGTATATATTTCATAAATTACTTTAGGAATTGCTACGATTATAGTATACAAACCATAGTCTTTCCTCTGAAAAAGAAAATAAGAAACCTCAATAGCCTCGTTAGGATTAACCCTGTCGGTAGAATGAGCTAGCTGACTCTCAAAGATAAATCCTTCATTCATAATGTTTTCAACTATCTCGAAATCTCTCGTATTATGGAGGAAGAAATAGCAATCCTTGAAATTTTTCAGTATTGATGCGAGTATATCTCCTTTGTTCTTCATCAGGCAGGAAGTCGATTTTCCGTTAATCTTATCCAAAAATAGCTTATATTATTTTATTTGCAACACTTGGACCATTTGTTCTGTTATATGTTAAATTTGTAGCCAGTGTTCACTTTTATTGAATAATGAGAAAAGTATTTTTTTTTCTGATTGCCATTTTAGTGTTTTCCTGTGGAAGGAGTGGCGGTGATCAGAACAATAAAATAATTACGGTAAGTATAGCCCCATTCAAATACTTTGTTGAAGAGATTGCCGGGAATGACTTTTCAATTAATATAATGGTGCCTGCAGGCGCAGATCCTCATACTTATGAACCTTTCCCTGAACAAATAAGCAAACTTAGAAAATCAGCCGGCTATATAAGCAATGGTTTTCTGGGTTTTGAAATGAACTGGCTTGATCGTTTTTATGAGACAAACAGCACAATGAAGCGGTTATCTTTAGGTGACAAAATTGATCCTCTGGCCTCAGAACATCATCACGAAGGAGGACATGTCGAAAGCGCCGATCCACATTACTGGGTATCTCCTAAATGTGCCCTGGTAATTGCTTCCTCTGTTAAAGTATTTCTTTGTGAACTTAATCCGGCCCAAAAACAGAAATATGAAACAAATTACCAGCTTCTACTCTCAAAGATTCAGAATGTTGATAATATTGCCCGGGAGCACTTTTCGAATGTGCCAAGTAAAGATTTCATGATTTATCATCCAAACCTGGCATATCTTGCAAGAGATTACGGGCTTGAAGAGATACCTGTGGAGTATGAAGGCAAAGAGCCGACTCCATTCAGGATGAAAGAACTTATTGACCGTGCCAGGAAAGATAAACTTAAGACAATTTTTGTTCAGTTAGAGTATGATACTAAAAATGCGAAAGCTATTGCAGGAGAAATTGGTGCCAGGATTGTTCTGATAGATCCCTTGTCAGAAAACTGGCAAAAATCAACAACTGATATTATTAACGCATTGTATGCTAGTTTACTTGAAAACTCAAATTAATCTGATTTTATGGCATATTTATTCGAAATGATTTCTTTGTCAGCTTCTTATGTTGCAAATGTAGTTTTGCATGATGTTAATTTCAAGGTGAATGAGAATGATTTTATTGGCGTTATTGGTCCTAATGGCGGAGGAAAGACGACACTTTTAAAAATAATCCTTGGTCTGCTTAAACCGGCTAAAGGCAAGATGGTTTTCAATGATGAACTTCTTGATGGAAACAGTATTGGTTACCTGCCTCAGATGTCAACTGGAGATATTAATTACCCTGTGACTGTAAGGGATATTATTCTGTCGGGACTTATGATCAGGAAGGGGATCATTTCAAGAATGTCTTCTTCCGATAAGATAAAAGCAGATAAGGTTATTGAAGAACTCGGTCTGGGCGGTATGTCTGAATCCACCCTGAATGAATTATCAGGAGGACAGATGCAAAGGGTGTTCCTTGGAAGGGCCATTATCGGCGAACCAAGACTGCTGTTGCTTGATGAACCCGGGAATTTTGTGGATACTACTTTTGAAAATGATTTTTATGAAAAGTTGAGGGACCTCAATAAAAGGATGGCTATCCTGATGGTTTCCCACGATGTCGGAACCATATCATCACATATTAAATCGTTTGCATGTGTAAACAGGAGTCTACACTATCATCCTTCAAATGAGATTACAAATGAAGATCTGCTTGCATATGGTTGTCCGATTCAGCTGGTTACCCATGGAGATGTTCCTCATACAGTACTTAAATACCATAAATAGTGGAAACCAGCATTTTTCAATACGGATTTATAATCAAAGGACTGCTTGGAGCAGTCTTTGCCAGTATAACTGCAGGTTTGGCAGGAACATATGTTGTATCCAAACGAATGGTTTTTTTAAGCGGAGGAATAACGCACGCTTCATTCGGGGGAATAGGCATTGGCTATTTTCTGGGGATCAACCCTGTTATCGGAGCTGCAGTATTTGGGATCCTTTCAGCGCTGGGCGTTGAATATCTTTCAGTTAAACAGAGAATACGAGAAGACTCGGCAATAGGAATATTATGGGCCTTTGGTATGGCAATCGGAATAATATTCATATACCTTACTCCCGGATATACGCCAAACCTGATGAGTTATCTTTTCGGAAGTATCCTGACAGTTTCAAATGCCGATATAATCGCTCTTGGAACAATGTCAGTTATATTGATACTCTACTTCGGGATATTCTACAGAACCATTCTGTATATTTCTTTCGACGAAGTATTTGCCCGGACTTACTCATCATATGTTGATGTATTCAAATACGTTACAACATCGCTCATAGCCCTTACAATTGTTTTAAATATAAGGATGGCCGGTGTTGTGCTTGTTATCTCATTGCTGACGATACCCCCAAACATTGCAATGTTATTCACTAAGGTATATTTTAAAATAGTTGTCTGGTCCGTTCTCGCAGGATTTATAGGTACCGCTACAGGTTATGTTATTTCATATTATGCAGGAATACCGGTTGGTGCTACAATCATATTCACGCTTGTAATAATCTGGGTTATAGTAAAAACACTTACTTTATTAATTATGAAAGTATCAAAAATGAAAACAGTAAATGCGTAAAAGATATCTTATATATTAGAAAAATATTTTTAATATAATATACACATACAATGGATTACGATCTTATAATAATTGGAAGCGGTCCCGGCGGTTATGTTGCCGCGATAAGGGCATCGCAATTGAAAATGAAAGTAGCAGTTGTTGAACGGGCCGAAATCGGAGGAATATGTCTTAACTGGGGATGCATCCCCACAAAATCATTACTTAAGAGTGCCCAGGTATTTGAATATCTGACTCATGCATCTGATTATGGGATCACTGTCACAGGGGAGGTAAAACCTGATTTTACTGCTATGGTTTCCAGGAGCAGAAATGTGGCCAATGGAATGAGCAAGGGTGTGCAGTTTCTTTTTAAAAAGAATAATATTGAGCACATAAAAGGGTTTGGCCTCATTGCAGGCATTAATAAGGCTGAGGTTGAGGTTGAGGTTGAGGCTCCTGATGGGACAAGAAAAAAATATTCCTCACGGAATGTTATTTTAGCCACAGGTGCCAGATCGAAGGAGCTGCCAAATCTTAAACAGGACGGTAAAAAGATAATCGGCTACCGTGAGGCAATGTCGCTGGAAAAACAACCGGGTTCTATGGTTGTTGTAGGATCAGGTGCGATTGGCAGTGAATTCGCGAATTTTTACCAGTCTCTGGGGACCAATGTTACCCTCGTTGAGTTTTTACCAAGGATTGTTCCTGTCGAAGATGAGGAGGTATCAAAACAGCTGGAGAGATCCTTTAAAAAAATTGGAATGAAGGTAATGACAGGTTCATCGGTCGAGTCTGTCGATACTTCAAAAGAGATGTGCCGGGTGACTATTAAAACACCAAAAGGAGAGGAGATTGTAGAAGCTGATATTGTTTTATCAGCAGTTGGCATTACAACAAACCTTGAAGATATTGGTCTTGAAAAGGTGGGTATTAAAATGGATAAAGGTAAAATTGTTGTGGATGATTTTTATAGTACTTCTGTCCACGGAATTTATGCAATCGGCGATATTGTTCATGGACCGGCCCTTGCACATGTTGCCTCGGCAGAGGGGATAATATGTGTTGAAAAATTGGCAGGAATTGATGTTGAACCTCTTGATTATAAGAATATTCCTGGATGTACTTACACCACTCCGGAAATAGCATCCTGCGGACTTACGGAAGCTGCAGCCAGGGAAGCAGGCTATGATATCAAAGTTGGAAAATTTCCTTTTACGGCTTCAGGCAAAGCAAGCGCCTCGGGTGCAAAAGATGGTTTTGTCAAACTCATCTTTGATGCAGCCTATGGCGAATTGCTTGGAGCACATATGATCGGTGCCAATGTAACAGAGATGATTGCAGAGATAGTTGTTGCCAGGAAACTTGAGACTACTGCTCACGAAATAATTAAATCAGTGCATCCGCATCCTACAATGTCGGAGGCTATAATGGAGGCAGCAGCTGCCGCATATGGGGAGGTGATACATCTATGATGTTACTTTCTTTTTATCAAGAAAAAGAAAGTAACCAAAGAAAAATCAAGGCTGCAGATAATTTTGGGGCGACTGTTTTTCGTCTTGCCCACGCAATACAACTCGCTCTCCCGCTGAAGCGGGATCGCTCAAACAGTATTGCTTACTGAAGGCCTACGCAGCAATCCTCAAAACAGTCGCTATTTCCCAAAATAATCTGAGGCCATATAAAACCCAATCGTTTTACTCTGATTTATAAATCATAATTATTTTAACCTAATTCATCTTATGTCAATGCCTTCAAATCTTTTTTGGAAACCCAAAAAAGATTTGAGGCTGCCTTTTTTTTTGGTTCGTTTCTTTTGGGCAAGCAAAAGAAATGAACAAATAAGCTTTGCATAAGACAAAGAAAGTAACACTAACGCAACCTTTTTTAATTAATTTTCATCAATCTTTAGAGAATTACTGGCATTTGAGATAATTATTTTATATTTTTATGTTCTCATTCAGGTAAAAAACCTTGTCGGAGATAAAAAAAATAATAAAAGGTTGTCTGGCCGGGAACAGAAGGGATCAGGAACTTCTGTACAGGCGACATGCATCTAAGCTATATGCGGTATGTCTTCAGTATTCAGGTAATGATGAGGAGGCCAGAGATATTTTGCAGGAAGGTTTTATAAAGATTTTTGAAAACCTTGATAATTACAAGCATGAGGGTTCTTTCGAGGGTTGGATGCGCCGGATAACTGTTAATACAGCCCTTGAAAAATTCCGCAGCAGACATAACCTTTATCGTGTCGATGATATCGATATGATACAGGAGCCGGATCCAGAACCTGATAACCAGGATTATGCCGGACTCGAAGCTAATGATCTTATTGAAATTATCAGGGAATTGCCCACGAAATACAGAATGGTTTTTAACCTTTATGCAATTGAAGGATATTCGCATAAAGAGATAAGTAAAATGGTGAATATTTCAGAGGGAACTTCAAAATCAAATCTATCAAGGGCAAGAGTCATCCTCCAGAGAAGAGTTGGATCTTATACAGGAATTAAGAAGAAAGTCGCAAATGAATGAAAAAGGAGCAAATATAGATCTTCTCTTCAGAAACGGCCTCAAAGATTACGAGGTGCTTCCGCCACCAGGCGTCTGGGATGGTATTCAGCCGGCAGTAAAAGCGAAATCAAGACCTGTTATACTTCTTAGAGTTGCAGCTGTTGTAACTGTTTTAGTGACTTTGAGTTTGTTAACCTACAGGTGGAGCAGGGAACTGTCGGACACAAATGCAGGAACTGAGATGGCTTTTAATATTCCAGCTTCCGACCCATTGGTTTTCAATCCAATCGAGAGTCATGAGTTTTCACCTTCGGAAAAATCTAATCCGGTGAAAACCTACTCTGATATCTTAACTGAAAAAGCTGAACCTGTTTCCATCCAACCAGAGATCCGATCATCCTCTTTCAGTGAACAAATCCTATACGTTGAAGGAGCCAGTAAACTTTCAATTACAAACAGGGAATCAGTAAGGGGACCACGACTGACTTCTCTTAATACTCCCGGGAGTACCCAGACGAAAGTAAAATATGCTGATCTGCAATATTTTCAGGAGAATTATGTGACAAAACCAAAGAACAGGTGGTCAATAGCTGCTATGGCATCCCCAACCTACTATTCGAGCTTTAATTCGGGAAGCAATGAGCTGTCAAAAGAACTTTCCTCATCGGAACAATCTATTATTTCTTATTCCGGTGGGTTAGCATTTGCTTACAAAATAAGTAAAAGATTCAGTATTCAATCAGGTCTTTACTATTCCTCTTTAGGACAAAGGGTCGACGGTATAAATTCCTTTAGTGGATTTAAACCTTATGACATTACCAAGGGAGACCATAACTTTGAAGTGTTGACTACAACTGGTACGGTTTATACAAATAATCCTGATGTATTTCTATCTGCGAATGGTTCAGACAGGATTCTGACTGCTTACACAAATGATGTGTTTGATCCCAATAAAGCAAGTCTCCAGCCTGTCAATAATTCCCTGAGTCAGAATTTCAGCTACCTGGAATTGCCTGTTGTACTGAAATATAAAATTGTTGATAAAACCATCGGTATTAATCTTATCGGAGGTTTATCATACAATCTCCTGGTAAGCAATTCAGTATCTACAACTGTAGATGGCAACAGATATTCGATCGGTACAACTCATGGTCTGAATCCTCTTACTCTGAGCAGTTCGCTGGGAATGGGGATGGAATATAATTTATCGGGAAAATTATCCCTCAACCTTGAGCCAACTTTCAGATATTACCTGAATCCATTCAGTCCTACTACAGGTTCCTACGTACATCCATACTCCTTCGGTATCTTCTCAGGGGTTTCATATAAATTCTAAAGTCAGAGCCCTTCCCTCCATGCCCTGTGCTCTGTGCAAAGACTATCTCCGGTAATACATTGTACTTTGATATTTATTCGTGATTAATTAACTAATCGCTAAATTATTTTTCGGGTGCAAAAATATTACCTTTGCAAATTATTTCTTACTAGTCAGCTATTATGATAAATACAAAAAAGAAAACTATACTTACTACATTTGTTCTGACAGGCACTGTAATTGTCATTCTTTCAATTGCACAGAGTTTTAGAGGTACTGACAATAATCCTGGGGGGTTGCATCGTATAACAGATACTCTGTACACAGCCAAATCATTTAAATTACCGGATGAAGTTACATTTGCAGGAGAAAAGATGCCTCTCGACAACTTTGATACAAGGGAAAGTCTTGAGCGTGAACTTCTTATTAGCGCCTACAGACACTCATCCACAATCCTTATTATAATGAGGGCTAACAGGTACCTCCCACTGATAGAAAAGATACTGAAAAAAAATAATGTTCCGGATGATTTCAAATACCTGGTTGCGGCCGAAAGTGAATACAGTAATATGGTTTCACCAGCAGGTGCAACAGGCTTCTGGCAAATCATGCCGGAAACAGGAAGAGAAGAAGGCATGGAGATTAACACAGTGGTTGACGAAAGATATAATGTTGAGAAGTCAACCCAGTTCGCGTGCGATTATTTCCTGAAATCTTATGAAAAATTTGGCAACTGGACACTCGCCGCTGCTTCATACGACGGAGGTAGAGCAGGAGTGGATGAACAGATCGACATCCAGCATCAGCATAATTATTATGATTTGCTTTTAAGCGACGAGACTGCGAGGTATATTTTCAGAGTAGTGGCTTATAAACTTATTATTACAGACCCTGAAAATTATGGATTCAGAATCGGGAAAAGAGATTTGTATCCTGAACTAAAATATTATGAAGTAAAAGTAGACACTACTGTAACAGATTTTTCCGCTTTTGCCGGGAAGTTCGGGACAAATTATAAGATGTTGAAAATTCTGAATCCCTGGCTCAGGAAACCATACCTGACAATCAAACCAAATAAAGAATATATGATTAAAATTCCTACTGAGGGTATGAGGAATTTTGAAAAAACAGAAGCGGAGAACTGATCTTTTGATTAGGATAAGTTAAAATGAATGAGGAAATTAAAGTCCTGGGTGCAAGGGTCCATAATTTGCAAAATATCGATGTTACTATACCGCGAAACAGACTCGTAGTGATTACCGGTTTAAGCGGAAGTGGAAAATCATCTCTTGCATTCGATACAATATACGCTGAGGGTCAGAGACGTTACATGGAGACTCTTTCAGCTTATGCCCGTCAGTTTCTTGGGGGAATGGAGCGGCCTGATGTTGACAAAATAACCGGGTTAAGTCCGGTAATTTCTATCGAACAGAAGACTACCAATAAAAACCCACGCTCAACTGTCGGAACAATCACTGAGATTTACGATTTCCTCAGACTTCTGTTTGCGAGGGCTTCAGAAGCATACTCATATGCTTCGGGAGAAAAAATGGTTAAGTACTCAGATAGTCAGATACTTGATCTGGTTAAAAGCCGTTTCTCGGGAAAGAAGGTATTCTTTCTTGCCCCTATAGTTAAAGGTAGGAAAGGGCATTATAAAGAGCTATTCGAGCAACTCAGAAGAAAAGGCTTTCTTAATGTTCGCATCAACAACGAAATAAGGGAACTGGTTCCGGGAATGAAGCTCGACAGATACAAGACTCATTATATCGAGTTGGTTGTCGACAAATTCATAATTGGCGAAACTTCTGATAAAAGACTCAATGATTCAATTCTGATGTCTCTCGATCAGGGCGACGGGGTGATGATGGTTCTGGATACTGAAAATAATGAACCGAGGTATTTCAGCCGGCATCTGATGTGTCCTTCCACAGGGTTATCGTACAATGAACCTGCACCTCATACTTTTTCTTTTAACTCACCACAGGGGGCGTGCCCGCATTGTAACGGGCTGGGTGAGATATCGAGCATTGACGAAAAGAAATTGATCCCAGATGGCAGTTTAAGTATCAGAAAAGGGGGGATAGAACCACTTGGAAAGTACAGGAATACGTGGATATTCTGGCAGATCGAAGCAATAGCCGAGAAAAACGGATTCACTCTGGATACCCCGGTTAAAGAGATTCCGGAAGATGCACTTAATAAGATCCTTTATGGTTCCGATGAAGTGCTCAAATTATCAAATACTCCTCTGGGAATGTCTTCCAACTATTTTCTGACCTTCGAAGGAGTTGTGAATTTTGTCGGAAATATAGAGACTATAAACGGCAAGAAAAACGGAACCAAAATCAAGGACCAGTATGTTCAGTATAATGTGTGTCCCGAATGCCATGGTACCCGTCTGAAGAAGGAGTCATTATATTTCAGGATAGCCAATAAAAATATTGGTGAGCTTTCATCCATGGATATCAAAGAGTTGTCTGATTTCCTTAATAATATCGAGGAAAAGATGACCGGGAAGCAAAAACAAATTGCTGCTGAGATCCTTAAGGAGATAAGAGCCAGACTCGGGTTTCTGCTTGAAGTGGGACTTGAATACCTCTCTATGAACAGGGGTGCAAGAACTCTCTCAGGAGGTGAGAGCCAGAGAATAAGACTGGCTACCCAGATTGGATCGCGACTGGTTAATGTTCTTTATATACTTGATGAGCCAAGCATCGGACTTCATCAGAGGGATAACCGGCGACTGATAGCTGCATTGAAGCAACTCAGAGATGCCGGGAACTCGGTTATTGTGGTGGAACACGACAGAGAGATGATCATGTCGGCAGATCATGTGATTGATATGGGCCCTGGAGCCGGACGTTATGGTGGTCTGGTTGTTGCTCATGGAAATCCTGAAGAACTAATGAAACAGGATACCTTAACCTCTTCATATCTGAATGACAGGAAGAAATTCCTGATTCCGAAAGAGAGAAGAAAGGGAAATGGTAAATTTCTGTTGCTTTCAGGAGCCTCAGGACATAACCTTAATAATGTGGATATTACGTTGCCTCTGGGGATGCTTATTTGTATAACCGGTGTATCGGGAAGCGGCAAGTCATCACTAATTAACCAGACTCTTCATCCTGCCCTGGCAAAGAAATTTCATAATTCCGGCAAGTCTCCGTTGCCTTACAAGGAAATTACCGGTCTGGAACATCTCGACAAGGTTATTGAGGTAAGCCAGTCACCTATTGGTAAAACCCCGCGTTCAAATCCTGCTACTTATACCGGCGTCTTCACCGACATCAGGAAGCTCTTTGAACAGACAACCGAAGCGAAAATACGTGGTTTTGGAGCCGGAAGATTCTCTTTTAATGTAAAAGGTGGTCGCTGTGAGGGATGCGAAGGAGCCGGAATGAAAACTATCGAAATGAATTTTCTACCCGATGTTTATGTTCATTGCACAGAATGTAACGGGAAACGTTATAACCGCGAAACACTTGAAGTCAAGTATAAAGGCCAGTCAATAAGCGACGTTCTGGAGATGACCATTAATATGGCTGTCGAATACTTTGCAAACGTACCCTCAATCTATCATAAAATAAAGACACTCCAGGATGTCGGATTGGGATATATAAAGCTTGGTCAACAGTCTACAACACTTTCAGGTGGTGAAGCACAACGTGTTAAACTGGCGACTGAACTGGCCAGAAGAGATACGGGCAAGACGCTTTATATCCTTGATGAGCCAACTACAGGATTGCATTTTGAGGATGTCAGAGTTCTGCTGGATGTGCTTAATAAACTCGTTGACAGGGGTAATACTATTATCGTAATTGAACATAACCTCGATGTAGTTAAGATGGCTGACTTTGTTGTTGATCTTGGCAAAGAAGGTGGTAAGGCAGGAGGCAATATTATTTTTTCAGGAACTCCCGAGAAACTTGCTGAATGTCGCGACAGTTATACAGGAAAATACCTGCAAGCTGAACTTAAGGCTTAGGAATTTAATTATATTTGAGTCGATTAATTTTTATTGAAACCAAAATGGAGAAACCTGCTGACCTTATAAAAGATGCCTTTGAACAGAAAACCTGGCATGAAATTCATACAACAGATTCGTGGAGAGTGTTTAAAATTATTTCCGAATTGGTTGAGGGTTTTGAAAAACTGGCGCGAATTGGTCCGTGTGTATCTATTTTTGGTTCAGCCCGGACCTCATTAAACAATAAGTATTATATACTTGCCGAGGATATAGCTTACAAGCTTACGCAGAAGGGGTATGGTGTGATTACAGGGGGAGGACCGGGCATTATGGAGGCAGCCAATAAAGGAGCTTCCCGGGGAAAAGGCAAGTCGGTTGGTATAAATATTGATCTTCCTTTCGAGCAGCATCCCAATCCTTATATCGACTCTGATAAGCTTATAACTTTCGATCATTTTTTTGTAAGGAAGGTTATGTTCATGAAATATGCGCAGGGTTTTGTAGTTCTTCCGGGCGGATTCGGAACATTCGACGAACTTTTTGAAGCAATAACACTCATACAAACAAGGAAGATCGGGAAGTTTCCGATAATTCTGGTCGGGAAAAAATATTGGGGTGGCTTAATAGAATGGATAAAGGATGAGATGCTTGCCGAAGAACATAATATAAAACCTGATGATCTTAACCTGTTTACACTCGTTGATACATCCGATGAAGCTGTCGATTATATTGTCAAATTCTACTCAAGATATTTGCTGAGTCCGAATTTCTAATCAGACTTTTCTCATCCTATCCATCTCCCTGGTGGCATCCTTTCGCTTGAGGGTTTCGCGTTTATCATACTCTTTCTTACCTTTTGAGATTGCTATTTCTGCTTTTGCCAATCCCCTGTCGTTGATAAAGACTTTAACGACAATAATAGTCAACCCGGTCTCTTTTATTTTCCTTTCTATTTTTCTTAACTCACGGGAGGTAAGCAGCAACTTTCGCTCACGCAGAGGATCGTGGTTATTCAGATTTCCCCACCAGTATTCTGC
>Ga0209540_10002611_pt1 | contig 12735 bp, 11 predicted proteins | sample BarGraIncu01121A_FD_184501 | JGI IMG/M metagenome (GOLD analysis project Ga0209540, IMG submission 184501) | Arctic peat soil microbial communities from Barrow, Alaska - Barrow Graham LP Incubations 011-21A (SPAdes) (version 2) | ecosystem: Environmental > Terrestrial > Soil > Wetlands > Peat... | reverse complement strand
TAGTATAGGAGAAGGCGGTAGATCTAAAATCACGAATATTTCTATTGTTTTTGCCTACAAATATACTATCCACTATGCCGATACATTTTTCACCAGATACCCTAATTATAGATATACCGCCTTCTCCTATACTAGTTGATATGGCAGTTATAGTATCAAATTCTTTCATTAAGTATGCCTCCTATTTTTATGATTATCTATTATTATATCCTTTTTAAATATTTTATATCTTAGTAATTTTCGTAACTTATACTACTAGTTTATATTGTTTTTAATTATATTCGTAAAGTTCAATGTTAAATTTAACTTAAATGCATGTTAATAACCTTGAAACTTAAGAATATAATTAAAACAACTTTTACTTTGTAAATTTAAAAAGAAAGCCCTTAGGCTTTCTTTAAATCAACTACAACTCTTCTATAGGGCTCTTCACCTTCACTATATGTACAAATAGATGAATCATTTTGAAGCGTGGAGTGTATTATTCTTCTCTCGTAAGGATTCATAGGCTCAAGTTTTAATATTCTACCACTAACCCTTACCTTATAGGCAATTTTTGATGCAAGTCTTTTCAAAGTTTCTTCTCGTTTTGCTCTATAATTTTCAGTATCTAATACTACTCTTTTATACTCTTCATCATGATTTTTGTTTACAACTAAACTTACAATATATTGAAGTGCATCTAAAGTCTCGCCTCTATAACCTATTAATAGACCCATATTCGGTCCAATTAAATCAATCTTCATTACATTATTTACATCCTTAAGTTCTACTTCTGCATTCATACTCATAGACTTTAATACTTCTTTTAAAAAAGTTTTAGCTTCATTTAAACTATCTCTTTTAACTGTTACTCTAATTTTAGCAGGTTTTACACCTATAAAATTTAAAAACCCCTTACTACCTTGTTCTATGGTTTCTACTTTTACTTTATCAATTGTAACATTTAATTCCGTTAATGCATTTTTGATTGCATCATCTACGGTCTTCCCCACCATTTCTATAACCTTCATAATGCACTACACCCGCCTTTCTAAATATCAAAATTAGGCACTTGTGTTAAACTCATTTTTATTATGCTTTACTTGTTTTTGTTAAATCTATTTATTTTGGTTTTTATTTGATTGTGTTTTATTTGATTTTTTATTAAGTTCTACTTTATTTGTGTTTTTATTAGTTTCTATTTTATTTGCACTACTGTTAAGCTCCACTTTACCTATCTTGTTAAGTTCTGATTTATTTATAACTACAGTTTGAACTATTTGTATCAAATTATTTATTACCCAATATAATACCAATGCACTTTTAAATTTAAGACTCATGAATCCCATAAAAATAGCCATTCCAGTATTCATTGTTGAAGTTTGTTTGGATTGAGCACCATCTGCCGTGGGCGCTTGCATAAGTTTTGATGAAAAATATGTTGTAACAGTGGACAATATAGGTAATATATATATTGGGTCAGCTTTTGTTAAATCAGGAATCCATATGCGTATGAAACCAGCGCCCTTCATATCTAAGTTGTTAAACACATAAAATAAAGAAATTAAAATAGGCATCTGAACGAGCATTGGCAAACATCCACCCATTGGATTTACTCCATTTTCTTTATACAGCTTCATTACTTCTTGCTGAGCCTTTTGTGGATCACTTTTATATTTTGCCTGAACTTTTTTCATTTCTGGTTGAATAGCACCCATTTTAGCTGTTGATTTAGTTTGTTTTATGCTTAAAGGCAACAATACTAATCTTATTATTATTGTGAAAATAATTATTGTAAATCCATATGATAAATCATTATTTGGTATAACTGTATGAACACCACTATGTATCATAAAAAAGAATTTTTGAAGCGGTTGAACTATAAAGTCCAAATTAAATTTCAAATATAAAACCTCCCAAGTGGTTATTTAACTGGATCAAAGCCGCCCTTATTATAAGGATGACATCTAAGTATTCTTTTTATTCCCATGATCAAGCCCTTAATTGCTCCATGCTTTTCAATAGCTTCCAAAGTATACTGAGAACATGTAGGATAAAATATACAACAAGGCCTCTTAAGAGGTGATATATATTTTCTATAACATTTAATACCCAGTATAAGTATTTTTTTCATTATTAATTAAACCAGCTTTCCTAAGCAGTTTTTTCAAAGCACTTTCTATTTCTTTGTAATTTTTAGAATTAGAAGGATTTCTCGCAATAAACACTAAATCGAATCCATTTTTTAATCCTTCATTATTAAGCCTATAACTTTCACCTATTAATCTTTTAACTCTGCTTCTAATTACACTTTTTCCTACTTTTTTACTTACAGAAATTCCACATCTATTAATATCTTTACCATTTTTATAAATATATAATACTAATAGTAGGTTAGAAAAAGATTTTCCTCTCCTATATACTGTTCTAAATTCAGTATTCTTTCTAATTCTGTATTTCTTAACATTAATGTTCATATATAGCCGCCCTCTTTTCCGCAAATTGCAGAAAAAGGCCACATTAGCGGCCCTTATGCTGTCAATCTTTTTCTACCTTTTTGTCTTCTTTTTTGAAGAATATTTCTTCCAGAAGCGGTTTTCATTCTCTTTCTGAATCCGTGCTCTTTTTTTCTTTGTCTTTTTTTCGGTTGGTAAGTCATGAACATATCTGCTACACCCCCTTATATTAATCCATTCATTATAACAATCATTGTGCAATCGCATACGTATGGTTTTACTATTAGATTATATAGTCACATCCCTATAATGTCAAGATAAGCATTTTTATTAATATTGTTGATGTTTTTTATATTTATATATTTTTTTGTGGATAACTTCTTGAACACCTTGTTATTTTTTGATATTATATAAGAACGACATGTGAATAACCTATTTATATGTAAAGTTATTCACAACTTGTGGACAAAATTGTGAATAACTATTACAATGTTGTCTTAAACATCTTTTTACTTATCTATTTTTGGCTAAATGAACAGATTTATTCATTTTTAGTATGTTAATAACTTTTTTTCCTATGTTGTGATTAATTTAAATCATATTTAAAGTATAAACATAGTTATTAACATGTGCATTATTTTAATGCTATTTATCAACAACCTACAATATATTATTTTTTTTGTTTATAACTTTGTTTATATATTGTTTGTTTTTACATAAAAATTTTTTTTTATTTGAACTGGAGGGTAGGAAATGAGCACCCAAATTAAAGATATATGGGAAAAAACCTTAAACATAATAAAAGGCGAACTTACTGAAGTTAGTTTTAATACTTGGATTAAAAGTATAGAACCTATGGCCTTTGATAATAATACATTTAAATTAGGTGTTCCTAATAATTTTACCAAAGATATTCTAGAAAATAGATATAAGGATTTGATAATGAATGCCGTTAAATTGCTTACTTCTAAAACATATAAAATAGAATTCTTTATATTATCTGAAGAAGTAGCCGAAATTGAAACCACTAAAACGAAACGAGAATCTGAGAGACATAAACTAATAGTTAGCGATGAAATGTCTGCAACTCTTAACCCAAAGTACACCTTTGATTCTTATGTCATTGGTAATAGCAATAGATTTGCTCATGCTGCATCACTTGCTGTAGCTGAATCTCCTGCGAAAGCTTATAATCCACTATTTATTTATGGAGGAGTTGGTCTTGGGAAAACTCATCTAATGCATGCTATTGGTCATTATATATTATCAAATAACCCAAAATCTAAGGTTGTTTATGTTTCTTCTGAAAAATTTACAAATGAACTTATTAATTCTATTAAAGATGATAAAAATGTAGAATTTAGAAACAAGTATAGAAATGTAGATGTACTTCTGATTGACGATATTCAGTTTATTGCTGGTAAAGAACGTACTCAAGAAGAGTTTTTCCATACGTTTAATGATCTTCATGAAGCTAATAAACAAATTATATTATCTAGTGATCGGCCTCCTAAAGAAATACCTACTCTAGAAGACAGATTACGTTCTAGATTTGAATGGGGTCTTATAGCTGATATTCAACCACCAGATTTTGAAACGAGAATTGCTATTTTGAAGAAAAAAGCAGATATAGAGAATTTAAGCATTCCAAATGAAGTAATGGTCTATATTGCTACTAAAATAAAATCCAATATAAGAGAACTAGAAGGTGCTCTTATTAGAATAGTAGCCTTCTCTTCACTAACTAATAAAGAGATTGGCATAGATTTAGCGTCAGAAGCTCTCAAAGATATTATTTCAAATAGAAATTCAAAACAAGTAACTATTGAACTAATACAGGATATAGTTTCTAGCTATTTTAATCTAAAGGTTGAGGATTTTAAATCTTCAAGGAGAACTAGGAACATAACATTTCCAAGGCAAATAGCAATGTATTTATGCAGAAAGCTTACAGATATGTCCCTCCCTAAAATAGGTGAAGAATTTGGAGGTCGTGATCATACAACTGTAATCCATGCATGTGAAAAAATCTCTAATAATCTTAAAGTAGACGAAAATTTACAAGACAACATAGCCGAACTAACTAAAAAGATAAGTCAAAAATAATAAAATCCGGTTACTAACAGGTGTTAATACTATTTATATATAGACCTGTGCATAAAATAATGCATAAAACCTAACTGTTAATACTGTGGATAACTATGATTTTTTTTTGCACACTTATCCACAATTACTTTTACCTATAATTGATACGTCCTAAAGGCTAAGATAGGTTTTTAACATATCAACAGCCCCTACTACTATTACTACTATTTTTTATTATTATCTTACCTATCTTTAATCAATTTCCCATGTGGATAAGGAGGTCTTTTTTTTATGAAGTTTATATGCGAAAAAAGTATATTACAAGAAGCAATTTCAAACGTTCAAAAAGCCATTACTGGAAAATCAACAATGCCCGTATTACAAGGTATACTGATAGTTGCAAAAAATAATGAGGTAACTCTCATAGGATCAGATATTGATTTAAGTATTGAAGCTAAGATTATTACAGACGTTATAGAAGATGGAAGTGTAGTTTTAGATTCTAAGCTATTTGGCGAAATTATAAGAAAATTACCAAATAGCGCAGTAGAGATAAGTTCATCCGAAAATAATTCTATTAAAATAGTTTGTCAAAAATCATATGCAACTATAATACATATGAATAGTGATGATTATCCTAATTTGCCTAATATAATTGAAAATATGATTTTTTCAATTTCTCAAAAAGTATTAAAAAACATGATGAAAGGTACCATATTTGCAGTTGCTCAAGATGAGACTAGACCAATTCTTACGGGAGTATTATTTGAGATAAAAGATAAAAATCTTAATCTTGTAGCATTGGACGGCTATAGAGTTGCTTTTAGAAGTGAGTCGGTAGATAATGATTCTAGTATAAATGCTGTAATTCCAGGCAAAACATTAAGTGAAGTATCAAAGATATTAGAGGAAACAGATGAAAGTGTTAATATAACCTTCACACCAAACCATATTTTATTTAATATTGGAAAAACAAAGGTTATATCAAGATTACTAGAAGGTGAATTTATAAAATATGGCTCAATAATACCAGAAGAATATAATCTAAAAATAACAGCTAAAAGACATGAATTATTAAGCTGTATAGAAAGAGCTTCCCTTATGGCAAAAGAGGGAAATACAAATTTAGTTAAATTTAACATAGAAGAAGATAATATGATAATTACTTCTAATTCTCAATTGGGAAAGGCTAGAGAGGAAATAAATATAATTTTGCAAGGAGAGCCTCTTCAAATTGCATTTAACTCAAAATATCTAATAGAACTACTTAAAATAATGGAAGAGGAAGAAATTGTTATGGAATTTTCTAGTAGTGTTAATCCTTGTGTTGTAAGAAATAAAGAAATAAACAATTGCACATATATGGTATTACCAGTAAGAATTAGATCAACAAATAACTAAAATAATTTAAAAAAAGGCGGTATTAAAATGAATGAAATAAGAGTAGATACAGGTGTAATAAAATTAGATGCTTTTTTAAAGTGGGCTGGAATAGCGTCGCAAGGATCAGAAGCAAAGATTTATATAAAAAATGAGGAAATTAAGGTCAATGGTAAAATAGAAACTCAAAGAGGTAAAAAATTAGTTAAAGATGATATAATTGAGTTTAACAATGAGGTTTATAAAATAATATAAGCCATATTAATGCATCGGAAAGTTTAAAATACTCTCCGGTGCACAAAATATGTCTAAAATAAAAAGATTATAAGAATATATTTATACATATAAAATAATATAAATATATATATATGGTATAATAACGATAGGTGATTGCATGCATGTAAAATATTTACAAGTGAAAAATTTTAGAAACTATAATGAGTTATATATAGAACTTAATAAAGGCACTAACGTATTTGTAGGAGATAATGCACAGGGTAAAACAAATATTTTGGAAGCAATTTATTATTGTAGTTTAGCTAAGTCTCACAGAACAAATAGGGATAAGGAATTAATAAATTGGAATGGTACGGAAGCATATATAAAACTCTATGTATGCAAAACAAGACTCGATAAAAAGATAGAAATAAAGATTTTTAAAGAAGGTAAAAAGGGAGTTAATATAAATTCTATAAAAGTTCAGAAATTGTCCGAATTAGTAGGAAGTTTTAATGTGATTATGTTTTCTCCTGAAGATTTAAATATTGTTAAAGAATCTCCATCATATAGACGGAAATTTTTAGATATAGAACTGTGTAAGTTAAGCAACCGTTATTATTACAGTCTAACGCAATATAAAAAGATTTTGAATGAGAGAAATTTAACTATAAAAAAATGGAACACAAATAGTGATATTATAGATGTGTATGATAAACAACTTAGTGAATTTGGTGCAATAATAATAAAAGATAGAATAAATTATGTGAAAAAATTAAATAGATTAGGTAAAGTAATACATAGTAATATAACATCTAAAAGTGAAGTAATTGAAATTAAATATCTAACTCCTATTAAGGAGTTAGATAATATACAAGAAAATTTTTATTCACTTTTATGTAAAAATAGAAAAAGAGATATAGAAACTAAAACTACATCCGTAGGTCCTCATAGAGATGATATTTCTATAGAAATTAACGGCACAGACGCCAGAATATTTGGATCTCAAGGGCAGCAGAGAACTTCCGTTTTAACCATTAAGTTTGGAGCACTAGCAATAATAAAAGAACTAACTGGAGAATACCCAGTATTATTACTTGATGATGTTTTGTCTGAATTAGATACAAAAAGGCAAGAATATATATTAAATTCAATAAAACAAGTTCAAACATTAATTACATGTACTGGAGTTAACGATATAAGAAAATATTTAGATTCTGAAAGTAAAATATTTGAAGTTATGTCAGGTGAACTAAAAGAAATTACATAAATCTAAACAAAATGGATTATCAAGGAGGATATTATATGTTTTTACATTTAGGAGAAAATGTAGTAGTGCCTATAAAAGACATTATAGGTATTTTTGACATGGAAACTACTATGTATAGTTCAGACACTATCCAATTTTTAAGGATGGCTGAAGAGGATGGGTTTGTAGAGCGGATAACAAAAAATGTTGCTAAATCTTTTGTAATTGCTGAAGTGGATAAAAAAAGTAAAATATATTTATCACCAATATCATCGCAAACTTTATGTAAGAGGACAGAAACTGTATATTATGCGCTTTAAAGTGAATTAGGAGGATATACATGGAAATAAATAATGTTTATGACGAGAGTCAAATACAAGTACTTGAAGGATTAGAAGCAGTAAGGAAAAGACCTGGTATGTATATAGGCAGCACAAGCACAAGAGGGCTTCATCACTTAGTTTATGAAATAGTAGATAATAGTATAGATGAGGCTTTAGCAGGTTTTTGTAAAAATATTAATGTAATTATACACCCAAACAATTCTATAACAGTTATAGATGATGGTCGTGGTATGCCTGTAGGAATACATCATAAAATGAAAATACCTACTGTAGAAGTTATAATGACTGTATTACATGCAGGTGGAAAATTTGGTGGTGGAGCATACAAAGTGTCAGGAGGTCTCCATGGTGTTGGGTCATCTGTAGTTAATGCTTTGTCATCTGTTTGTGAAGTAGAAGTTAAAATAGATGGAAACATATGGAAACAAACTTTTGCAAGGGGAAAAACTACAAGTACGCTTGTAAATATAGGAACAACGCAGGAGCATGGAACAAAAGTATTCTTTACTCCTGATCCAGAGATTTTTGAGGAAATTGATTTTGATTATGAAACATTATCTCAAAGACTTCGCGAATTGGCCTTTTTAAATAAAGGTTTAAGAATAACCCTTACTGATGAAAGAGTTGATAAAAATCAAGAGTTTATGTACGAGGGTGGGATAAAATCCTTTGTAGATTATTTAAATAGAAATAAAGGAACAATTCACGAGACCATATACATGGAAGGACGTAAAGATGATTATGTTGTTGAAATAGCTCTGCAATACAATGATACATACACAGAAAATATATTTTCATTTGCTAATAATATAGATACTGTAGAGGGTGGAACGCACCTAGTTGGGTTTAAGTCGGCATTAACAAGAGTAGTAAATGACTATGCCAAAAAGTTTAATTTTTTAAAAGAAAATGATAAAAATTTATCCGGTGAAGATGTACGTGAAGGTCTTACAGCGGTAATATCTATAAAGCTTACCGATCCTCAATTTGAAGGTCAAACAAAAACTAAGCTTGGAAATAGTGAAGTAAGAGGCATAGTTGATAGCATAGTTGGTGAGGCAATTAGCAATGTTTTAGAAGAAGATCCTCAACTCGGTAAAAATATAATAGATAAAGGATTAAATGCGGCAAGGGCACGTGAGGCGGCAAAGAAAGCAAGAGAATTTACAAGAAGAAAATCAATACTTGAATCAACTACTCTTCCAGGTAAATTATCAGATTGCGCATCGAAAGATCCTATGGAATGTGAAATATATTTAGTCGAGGGTGATTCAGCTGGCGGTTCAGCAAAACAGGGTAGAGATAGAAAATTCCAAGCTATACTTCCTCTTAAGGGAAAAATAATGAATGTTGAAAAACAAAGAATTGATAAAATGCTTGCATCCCTTGAAATAAGAGCTATGATAACTGCTTTTGGTGCTGGTATAGGAAAAGATTTTGATGTAACAAAAATAAGATACGATCGTATTATTATTATGACAGATGCAGATGTAGATGGAGCTCATATTAGGACACTACTACTAACATTTTTCTATAGATACATGAAGGAATTAGTAGAACAAGGGCATGTGTATGTAGCTCAACCTCCACTATTTAAAGTATCTAAAGGTAAAAAAGAACATTACGTATATACCGAAAAAGAGCTTGAAATGACACTTGTGGAATTTGGTGGAAAAGATAGTAGTACTGATATACAAAGATACAAAGGTCTTGGGGAAATGAATCCAGAACAGCTTTGGGATACAACAATGAACCCTGAGGAAAGAACTCTGCTTCAAGTACATGTTGAGGATGCAATGGCAGCAGATGAAATATTCACTATTCTCATGGGAGATAAAGTAGAGCCACGTCGTGAGTTTATACAGGAAAATGCTAAAGGTGTGCTTAACTTAGATATATAGTCTATTAGGTGACTACTAAGATTAGTACATTAAAATAATTACCGTCACCCATGGAGTATGGTGAAACTGTTTTCTAGAGTGGCATTAAAATATTTTGGTTAAAGAGGTGTAACATGATTAATAATCAGGGAAAAATTAAACCTATTGATATAAGATATGAAATGAAAAAATCTTATATAGATTACGCTATGAGTGTTATTGTAAGTCGTGCCCTTCCAGATGTACGTGATGGACTCAAACCTGTTCATAGAAGAATATTATTTTCTATGCATGAACTGGGCTTAACACCAGAAAAGGGATTTAGAAAGTGTGCAAGGATTGTCGGAGACGTTTTAGGTAAGTATCACCCACATGGTGATACTGCAGTATATGGAGCACTCGTTAGAATGGCTCAAGACTTTTCTCAAAGGTGTACTTTGGTTGATGGGCATGGTAATTTTGGTTCTGTAGACGGTGATTCAGCGGCGGCAATGAGATATACAGAAGCTAAAATGAGCAAGATTACAACTCAAATGCTTCGTGATATTAATAAAGATACAGTAGATTTCATTCCTAACTTTGATGGAGAAGAAAAAGAGCCATCAGTTTTACCATCAAGATTTCCTAATCTTTTAGTTAATGGATCAACAGGCATTGCAGTAGGTATGGCAACTAATATACCTCCACATAATTTAATAGAAGTTATAGATGGAGTACTTATGGTCATTGAAGAACCAGAAGTTACTATAAGTGATTTAATGACAAAAATAAAAGGACCAGATTTTCCTACAGGAGGAATAATTCTCGGAAGAGCGGGAATAAAAAGTGCTTATGAAACAGGAAGAGGAAGAATACTCGTAAGGGCTAAAACAGATATTGAAGAAAATAAGGGCAGAAATGCAATAATAGTAACAGAATTACCTTATCAAGTTAATAAAGCAAGACTTATAGAAGGAATTGCAGATTTAGTTAAAGATAAGAAAATAGATGGAATATCTGATCTTCGAGATGAGTCAGATAGAGAAGGTATGAGAATTGTTATAGAACTAAAAAGGGATGCAAATCCAAATATAGTATTAAATAGATTATTTAAACATACTAGGATGCAAGATACTTTTGGAGTTATAATGATAGCTCTTGTAAATAACGAACCTCAAACTTTAAATTTAAAACAAGTTTTATTTTATTATTTAGAACATCAAAAGGTTGTAATAAGAAGAAGAACTCAATTTGATCTTGATAAAGCATTAGCCAGAGCTCATATTTTAGAAGGTCTTAAGATTGCTCTAGACCACATCGATGAAGTAATTCGTTTAATAAGATCTTCTAAGACTATAAGTGAAGCCAAAGAAAGTTTAATGAATGCATTCAATTTATCTGAAAAACAAGCTACTGCTATTGTTGATATGAGACTTGGAAGACTTACTGGTCTTGAAAGAGGTAAAATCGAAGATGAATATAACGAATTAATTAAAATAGTAAATTATTTAAAAGGAATTTTAGAAAATGAATTGATATTATTAAACATAATTAAGGATGAACTTATAGAAATTAGAAATAAATATGGTGATACTAGAAGATCAGCGATAGAAAAGAATCCATATAGCTTAGATGAGGAAGATTTAATACAAGAGCAAGATATTGTAATAACTTTAACTCATGCAGGTTACATAAAGAGACTTCCAGCTGATACTTATAGTGCTCAAAAAAGAGGGGGTAGAGGTATACAGGGTGTTACTACAAAAGAAGATGATTTTGTAGAACATATCTTTATAACTACCACTCATAATAATATTTTATTCTTCACAAACAAAGGAAAATCATTTAAATTAAAAGCATATGAAATTCCAGAAGGTGGAAGAACAGCTAAGGGGACAAATCTAATAAATATTATACCTCTCGCGAATGATGAGAAGATTCAAGCTGTCATATCACTTAAAGAGTTTGCTGCGGATAATTATCTTGTAATGGGAACCAAACATGGTTTAATTAAGAAAACATCACTTGATAAATATTCGGCTATTAGGAAGAATGGTTTAAATGCAATAAATTTAAGAGAAGATGATGAACTAATTGGAGCTGCAATAACTAATGGAGATAGTGAAATGCTATTTGTTACGAGAAATGGTTATTCTATAAGATTTAGTGAAAAAGATGTAAGAGGTATGGGAAGGACAGCAACTGGAGTTAAGTCTTTAACTTTAAGAGAAGAAGATATTGTAGTATCTATGAATATTGTTACACCTGAAGAAGAACTTTTAGTTATAAGTGAAAATGGTTTTGGAAAAAGAACCTTAGTTTCAGAATACTCACTTCAACATAGAGGTGGTAAAGGAGTAATAACTTATAAAGTATCTGAAAAAACAGGAAAACTTGTAGGTGCTAGAATAGTAAAAGACGGAGACGAAATGATACTTATAAACAGTAATGGTATTGTTATAAGATTAAGCGTAGCTGGAATATCAACTACAAGCAGGAATACTATGGGAGTTACATTAATGAAGAACGGTGAAGGAGATAATATAGTTGCCATAGCTAAAATAAATTGTAGTGATTTAATTAATACGGATGATACTACTGAACAAGAAGAATCGAATTGTATTGAAGAGGGAACAGAATCTTTGCAAGAAGGAACTAAAGAAACTTCTGTAAATGAGGAGAATGAATCAGAAACAAATGATGATACAGATGGAAAATAGAAAATCAAAATAAAATAAAAAAGTACTTATTTGAAATCATTTCAAATAAGTACTTTTTTATTTTAACTAACCTAGTGTATCCCAAGGTGTAAATGAAAGAAAAATAGAGATATATGTAGAAATATAAGTATAATATAGGTAGATGTAGAGTTAATTTAAATACAGTAGTAAATAGATTTGGTACAATACTCCTTGTCGTTATGAATTAGTAACAACATCAGTTTAATTTTAAAAGTTGAATAATTTTCTAAGGTAAAATAATATTTAAAGTAAATAGAAAAATATATTGACAATGTTAAAGTTAAACAGTATAATAATAGAGGTCGTCACATGATGACAAATTAAATTGGTCTTTGAAAATTAAACAGAGAAATAGGTAAAGATAGCGAAATAATATTTCGCTAGATCAGTTAATTACTTTAGTTAAAGTAATATTTAGTCGTA
>Ga0209540_10002609_pt1 | contig 12735 bp, 13 predicted proteins | sample BarGraIncu01121A_FD_184501 | JGI IMG/M metagenome (GOLD analysis project Ga0209540, IMG submission 184501) | Arctic peat soil microbial communities from Barrow, Alaska - Barrow Graham LP Incubations 011-21A (SPAdes) (version 2) | ecosystem: Environmental > Terrestrial > Soil > Wetlands > Peat... | reverse complement strand
TCCGATTGGACTTCAGAAAGTTGCAGCTGCGAACCTCATCATTTCAGCGGTTGTAGGTTCCATGGCAAGTGGTCTCGTAGTAGGGTACATTTCGGACAAGATAAAGAAGAGAAAAATAGTTGTTGTATCATTAAGCATAGCGACTTTGGTTTGTTGGATAGCATTCATTTTTGTAAAGATGCCTGTTGCTGCACTTGCGCCGTTCCTGTTCATGATGGGATTTGTCATGTCATGCTTCACAATGTGCTGGACAGTATCAAACGAAGTAAATGACAGAAGGTACTCAGGAATAGCAACTGGAGTTGTAAACTGCATAGGCTTTGCAGGGGCGGCTATTATCCCGGTATACATGGGCAAAATACTAGATGCATTCAAATCGGAACCTATGATTGGATACCAGAAAGCATTCCTAGTTTTAATAGTATTGGTAGCTGTCAGCACTGTTGCCTCATTTTTTACAGCTGAAACCAATGCAACAAATGTATACAATAGCAAGTAATTGGAGGCTAATATATGAATATATTCATGGTTAGAGCAAACGAGCTTAAGGATGAGATAATAGCAATCAGAAGGGAACTCCATTTAATTCCGGAAATTATGAATGATCTTCCGGCTACAACAAAATATGTGAAAGAAAAGCTTGTTGAAATGGATTTGGAGCCAAAGGAAATAATCAGTTCAGGCCTTGTTGCAATAATCGGCGGAAAGAAACCCGGAAAGACAATTCTCCTGCGTGCGGATATGGATGGTCTAAACATGAAAGAGGAAAGCGGGCTTGACTTCGCCTCCAAAACTCAATATGCTCACACCTGCGGACACGATCTCCATACAGCCATGCTCCTGGGAGCTGCAAAAATGCTGAAAGAACACGAGGATGAGATAGAAGGCACAATAAAGCTTATGTTTCAGCCTGGCGAGGAGTACTTCATCGGCGCAAAAGCTATGATAGAGGCTGGAGTCCTTGAAAATCCAAAGGTGGATGCAGCGCTCGGAATGCATGTAATGCTGGACGCACCAGTTGGCGCCATAGGCTTTCAGCACGGATACACTTTATCATCTGTTGATGGTTTTAAGATAACGATAAAGGGGAAAGGCTGCCACGGGGCTATGCCTGAGAAGGGAATAGATCCGATAAATGCAGGAACACATATCTATCTTGGCCTTCAGGAGCTTATTGCAAGAGAAGTCTCCGGTTTTGAAACTGCTATAATAACGATTGGACAGTTCTCAGCTGGTACCGTGGCTAATATAATCCCAGATACTTGTGTTCTTCAAGGAACATTGAGGACTTACAGCAAAGAGGTCCGCGAATTCCTTGTGAACAGGATCAAAGAGGTGGTCGATCTTACCTGCAAGACTTACAGAGCGACATACGAATATGAGGTACTTTCGGAGGTTCCTCCCCTTTATACAAATCCTGAGCTGCTCCATGAGATGCTGGGTTACATTAAGGATATGGGTGAGGATTTCAACTTGATAAAAGATGCCAGAGCAACTCCGACTGACGATTTCGCATTTATAGCAGAAAGGGTTCCTTCGGCTCATTTTCAGTATAATTGTAAAGTAGAAGGCGAGAGGGGAGCATTTCCGCATCATCACCCTAAGGTAGTGTTTGATGAGAATGTACTTCCAATCGGCGCTGCGGTTAACGCTCAGTGTGCGTTTAACTGGCTGAAAAACAATAAGTAATCAGGTGAAAGCAAGTCTGCGGCCGCCACATCTTTAAATGAATCAAATAATATGGTATATTAAGGCTGGCGGCATTGATTTGTCGTCAGTCTATTCAGCTTATAGGAAAGGCGGTGACCAACTTGAACATTATAATCTGCGAGGATAAGGCTGAAATAATCAGCGAGATTACCAGGATAATAGAGTCCTTTCTTGGAAACAAAGGGGTAAGGTACAGCGTTGAAGCATTCAGGAAGTATGACGCTGCCTTAGACTACATCAAATCACTGAAATCCTATGACGATTGCCTCTATTTACTAGACATAGACCTTAAGCAGGACAAGAACGGCCTTCAGCTCGGAAGAGAGATAAGGACGATAGACGACTATAAAGGGGAGATGGTCTTCGTAACGGCGCACATCCACCAGGTGAACACGGTTTTCAAGTACAAGCTTAGGATCCTTGATTTCATAGACAAGGGCTTCAGCCTGCAGAATGACCTCATGGAAGCGCTGGGGGTATTCCTCAGGATGTACAAGGAAAAATTCCAGAACGAGCCGATTGTTTTTAAAAGCGGGATGGAGGTTTACATGTTAAAGCCTTCAGAAATCATCTGGATAGAGACAGACAAGCAGAAAAAGAAGATAATAGTCCACACTGTGAAAGAGGATATCAGCGTCCACATGACGCTCAAGGAGATACAGGAAACCCTGGGAAGCCAGTTTATACAAATCCACAGGTGCACCATAGTGAACAAGGAGCACATCAGGAAAATTGAGAGCGACGGGGAGGACATGTACGTCATAATGACAGGCGATGTTAAAGAATTAATCTCCAAGAGAAAGGAGAAAGAGGTGGCTGCATGCTGTACACAGTCTTAAATACCCTGCTTTATTTATATGTGGCTTATGAGTACCTGGACAGAAAGATCAGGTTCACTCCAAGGAGCATCATGGTGATCGCATTTATAGTTGCTATAAAGCCGCTCGGCATAATTTATTTAAAAGACACATTCTCTGTGTTCATGTTTGTGTGGTGCTGCATTTTCGTCATGCTGAACGCACTTACAGCCAGAAACTTCAAAAGGAATTTTGAGCTCGCCTTTTTCATAGAGCTCATCAACCTGATGGCATACTTCATGGCTGCGGGTATTGCTCTTACCATAAATCCGGCGCTGAAGAACGAGGATGTCATGAACTTCAACATCCTGACGCAGGGGCAGAGTATCCCATATATCATATGCAACGCTTCTTTCCTAATAGGTTTCGGTGCTTTGAAGAGGTTCATACCTATAGATTTCTCTGATGAGGGAAGCAGGGGAAGGAATATCAGCGGAATATACCTGATCCTGAGCATAAACGTGGTGCTCAAGGTTATAAACGACTACAGGCCGAGTTACGGCGTGGAACTTATAATGTACGTTTCTATAAACCTGTTCATACTCTTCTTCTACATAGCGAACAGGAAGATGGACATGGAGAAACTGAAATCGGACCTTGAGCTTGAGGAGAAGAAAAAGAGGATCGAGGAGCTCACACTATACACGGAAACGGTGGAGGGGCTGGTGAGTAAATACAAGGAGTTCGAGCACGACATAAAGAACATGATGATAGGAAGTTCGGGCGTGAACTTGGATGCAAACGAGCTTTACGGTAAGCTCAAGGAGGAGATCGTGGGCAAAAAAAGCTATGATGCGTTCTTCTACATCAAGGAAATAAAATACGAGCCGCTGAAGTTCATACTCTCGCATTATACGATGTTATGTATTAAGAAGGATATAGAGATGGACCTGATCACCTTGGGTGAAATCATAGCCGCAGACATCTCCGAGGTCGATTTCTCCAGGATTATGGGCATAATAATGGACAACGCCGTGGAGGAAGCCGAACAGAACGACAGTAAGAAGATAGAGGTCTTCGCCGAGCAGATGGACGGCAGCCTCAACATCACTGTGGGGAACACCTTCAGGAAGGAGCTTCTCGAACTGGGGAGGATCAGCGATAAGGGATTCTCCACGAAAGGCGGGGGGAGAGGCCTCGGACTGAGCATAGTCAAATCGATAGTGGGAAGCCGGGACAACCTGAAGCTGAATACCTTCATAAACGGTGATATGCTTCATACAGGACCTTTATATTATGGATAAAGTTAAAGATACAGAGACATAAACTTCACTACCTTTCAGAAATATTAATGATGAGCGTGGCGATGACCTGCAAAAACATACCGTAAAAAAACCAGCCGAGATGCGAATTCCAATCGCATCTCGGCTGGTTCTCTATACAGATTTAGTTGTTTTCATTATTTCTCAGCAGTAATTCTTTTTCATCGGCCTGCCTTCTGAAAAGCATTTTGAATGTCTTGTCCAATGATTCATGTTTTATTTCTTTTGCATCAAATTTGAGAAAATTAAAGGTTGTCTGGATACAAAAACCTATGGCGAAGGCAGATATTATGGTTCCAATGCCAACCATGCCGCCAAGCCTCCAGCCTACCAACACCGCGGCGATCTCGATTATCCAGCGGCAGAGGCCTATTGGCAGACCGGTTTTTCGGGTAAGGGCAACCATTAAACTGTCCCTGGGACCTGCTCCAAAACCTGACCCGATGTAGAAATACGAGGCTAAAGAAATAATAAACAACCCTGCAATCAGCATGATGATACCAAACACAAAATTGTTAATAACCGGAATTATATTAAATTCCAGTATTATATCCAGAAAAATTCCGATAAGCACCATATTTAAAATAGTGCCAAGTCCAAGCTTTTCCCCAAGTAGTATTGCCAGTAATCCAATGACCAATCCGGTCAGAATAGAAGCGGTTCCAATGCTCATTCCCACGGTATTTGCAAGTCCTACATGGAAAACTTCCCAGGGAGCGTATCCGACATGGGCTTTCAGTGTAACTACTATTCCAAGCGCATATAGGAAAAGTCCGCATATCAGGCGCAGCAGGCGGATCAAAAATTGTTTCATTAATTAATTCTCCTTTCAACATTGTATGACATAAAATGTTGTGATATATTAATTGTATGACGAACATTTATTAAAACACTTCATTTACTTCTATTATATGCGCATTATAGGCGAAGTCAATAGAACGCTGTTTGTCATACAATTTGTCCTGGAGGGTAATTATGTGGAATCCTAAAATAATTGACACGGATAAAGTGCTTTATGTTGCAATCGCAGACGCAATAGAAAGGGATATAAATCTTGGAATCCTAAAACCAAGTGAAAAGATGCCCCCCCAGAGGTCTCTTGCTAAGACGATAGGGGTAAATCTTACAACAATTTCAAGAGCATATAAGGAAGCTGAAAAGCGTGGGCTTATTTCAGGTGCTATCGGAAAGGGGACATATGTATCCCAAAACGATAAGAAGAATGTAACATTACCGGATGTATTAAGCAAGGATGATGAAATTATAGAGCTCGGTCTAATTGGCTCGGTTAAGGTTGAAGGCTATGACCTGGCAGAGCTTCTAAAAGCTGTAGCGGAAGACGACAGCCTTGAGTCACTGCTTGACTATGTGCCCAGCCAGGGAATCACAAGACACAGAGAGGCTGCCGCAAAATGGATCACGCAATACGGTTTTGAGGCAAATCCGGAACGAATTGTCATATGCGCTGGGGCTACCCATGCCATCAACTGCTGCCTAATGGGGATTTTTGAACCGGGAGACAGAATCGCAGTAGATGCACTTACATTCACAGGATTCAGGAATGCAGCCAAGCTGAACCACATAAAGCTTGAACCCGTTGCTATGGACTCGGAGGGGATGATCCCCGAAAGCCTGGAAAACATATGTAAAAAGATGCAGATCAAAGGCATCTATCTGATGCCTAATATGCAAAATCCCACAGCAACTGTTATGAGCATTGAGAGAAAACAGGCAATCGCAGATGTAATACTCAAGTATGGGCTCGTGCTGATTGAAGATGACATTTACAATTTTACAAACCAGTCAAGCCAGGCAGCTCTGAGCACTCTTGTACCGGACAACGGTATATTCATCTGTGGCATTTCTAAAGCTCTGTTTCCGGGATTCAGGATAGGGTTTGCTTATGTCCCAGAACGGTTTTTATACAGATTCACCCAGGCGGTTGCGAATACTATTTGGATGGCTGCGCCCATATGTGCTGAAATGGTTACGCGATTAATTGAAAGCGGGATTGCCGGTGAAATCGTAGATAAAAAAAACCAGATAATTTCCCACAGGCTTCAGCTTGCAAAAACAGCATTTCAAGGCTTTTCTTATCAGGCTGCGGAGGGAAGCATGTTTTTGTGGCTTAGCCTTCCTGAAGGGTGGTCATGCTCTGACTTCGAAAGCGCTGCTTTTATGAACAGGATCAGGGTTATATCAGCATATAAATTCTATGTGGGAAGCCAGATGCCGCCAAATGCGGTAAGGATTTCACTGGGTTCGGTAAAAAATGATGAACAGCTTAAGAGGGGGCTCAACACGTTATTGCGCATTTTGAGACAATATCCGCCTCTCACATCACCTATAATGTAGTTCGTGCAACAGAAAGGGAAATTGCGGGTGAGCGATAAGAACAATTAAACAATAACAATTGTCCATTTGCAAATTTTGTATATTGTGATATTATTAGTTTAATTAAAGAAGAAGAAAGGGGTAATTGATTATATGGATGCAACAGCAATGTTCAGTTTAACCTACGGCCTTTTTGTAGCCGGAGTTGAAGAAGGGGGCAAGAAGAATGCTTGTATTATAAATACTGCAGTTCAGGCTACTTCCGAACCAATCCGAATGCACGTAACAATGATGAAAGCCAATCTCACAACCCAGCTAATTAGGAGAAAAGGAAGTCTTGCAGTATCGGTAATTTCACTTGACTGTCCGCTTAATGTAATAGGCTCCTTCGGGATGAGAAGCGGAAGGGATTATGATAAATTTGAGGGTGTTGAGCACAAGACTGACATCAACGGGAATCCTTACCTTGAGAAGGGAACTATAGCCTATATGAGCTTAAACGTTTCTTCAGTGATAGACCTTGGATCCCATTACCTGTTCATCTGCGATGTCGTAGAAGCGGAGAAAACCGGTGCAGGAAAGCCGATGTCTTATGCTGACTACAGGACCTTAAAAACAGGAGGAACGGTTGGAAAATCTACGGACAAACCTAAGAAAAAATATGTTTGTTCAGTATGTCATTATGTTTATGATGGAGAGGTGCCGTTTGAGGAACTGCCTGCTGAATGGGTATGCCCTGTATGCAAAAAGCCTAAGTCAGTTTTTATAGTTGAAGAATAAGAAGATTTTAATGAGCCATATGGAGTGAATGCAGTCACTCTATATGGCTCTTTTTCTTTTTTGATGCATCGGATGTAATGATGTGGAATTGTATATTTGATTGAAAATTCTTACAATTAATGTTATGATTAATCTGATAAGATCAAAGTCGTTATTGGACGGGTGGTGCTCGCATGAACAGAATTCAAAGATTAGTTCTTGTAACGTTCCTGCCGCTTACAGTTATCGAACTCATATTGGTTTACATCTATGATACTTCCAATTTGGTCAGATGTGTTCAATTTGCAGGTACAGTTCTTCTTTTCATGGTTGCTGTTTTTGTAAAAAAGGAATACAAGGAACAGAAGATACTTGTTTTCGGATTTCTGTTTTCAGTAATAGGAGATTTTTTCATGATATTACTGCCAGTCATAAGGAAAGATGCCGACTCAAACATGCTTGGAATTGTCTGTTTCCTCCTGGCATATGTATTCGTAATTTGGACTTTTAATCGTAACATAAGGATAAAACTATCTGATGCACTGCTTGCACTCCCTTTTATAGCCGCCATAACATACTATTTTGCAACCATGACCCAGTATATCAAAGGCACTTTATTTATAGCTGTTCTTCTTTTCAGCATAATTATAACGATAATGGCATGGACTTCAGTTTGCACACTTGTAAGAGGCTATTTCACAAGGCGCATTGCAATAATAGCTGCAATTGCTGCAGTAGCTCTTTTTTCAAGCGACATGGGTGTAGCGTATGCGTTATTCTATCCACCGTTGAAGGGTTCTGTCTGGCTTGAGATTTTCATAAGGGCCACTTATGTGCCGGGATGGACATTGCTGCTTTTGGTAGTCTGCGACAAGAACATCCATAGGAAAGTAGGTGAGTAGGGTCTGATCAGATTTAATATTCTTGCAATTCATAGTACGATTTGAATAAATGAAGACGGCAATTATCGGAGGTAAGGATTATGGAGGATATCACATTAAAAAAGCTGCTTATGGCAGGTTTGGGCTCAATGGCCTACACCTATGAAAAGGGCGCTGAAATAGTGGAGGAGCTGATAAAGAAAGGTGAGCTCACTATAAACCAGGGTAAGGAACTCAACCAGGAGTTAAAACGCAGGACCTCAGGGGATAGGGCTGAAAACAGGGGAAAAGCTGAGCAAGTGACCGAGGAACATGATGGCGTTGTCTGGGATATGCTGAGGGATGTCCTCTCCGGCATGGATATTGTCACAAAGGAAGATATAAAGAATCTGGAGGAAAGAGTCAAGAGGCTCGAAAACAAGTAAGAGAAAATATCCTGAAGAATTGTTTGGGGGATGTGATATTATGGACAGAAAAAAAGAAAACGAGAGGATGCGCGAGATAGTCTCCGTGGTTCTTAGGCACGGAATAGGGAAAGGCTTGGTCAGCAGAAATATGCCTGTGAGCATAAGGGAATCCTTCGAGGAGCTGGGATCAACCTTTATTAAAATCGGACAGATACTCTCGATGCGCCCGGACCTTCTCCCAGAGGAATACATTGTGGAATTCCAAAAATTCCAGGACAACGTCAGGCCTGAGCCCTACGAGGTGATCAGGCAAGTCGTAGAAAACGAGATGAAAAGGCCGCTGGCTGATGTATTCGAGCAGTTTGAGGCAGCTCCGGTCGCAAGCGCCTCCCTGGCCCAGGTCCATATTGCATATCTGAAGGTCGGCACCAAGGTTGCAGTTAAGGTGCTCCGCCCGGATGTCAGGGAGACCATGATGAGGGACATAGCAATAATGAAGAGGCTGGCAAAACGGATCAGGTTCCTTGACAGGGATAATATTGTCAATTTACAGGAGATAGCAGACGAACTCGAAAATTCCACGAAAAAAGAGCTTGATTTCTTGATCGAAGCAAAAAATATCAGAACGTTTCATGAATACAACTCATCTGTGAAATACATCACCTGCCCGGAGGTTTATGACGAGTACACGACGGCAGACCTTCTTGTCTTAGGATATATTGAGGGTATTAAGATAACAGACACTGAGCAGCTTCAAAGTGAAGGCTATGATATTGATGATATCAGCCGAAAGCTTGCTGACAACTATTTCAAGCAGATTTTCGAAGACGGATTCTTTCATGCGGATCCTCATCCGGGGAATATTTTCATCAACGATAATAGGATAGCGTATATAGACTTCGGTATGACGGGAACCCTAAGCTCCTCAATGAAGGACAAGTTCAACAGTTTCCTGTTTGGAATCGTATCGAGGGATGTAAACGAAATGGCAAAGGCAATCCTCAAAATATGCGTCCAGAAGGGCGATATTGATATTGGTGAATTTCACACTGAAATAGAAGAGATGTACAGAAAATACGTGGAGATGTCACTGCAAGAAGTGGAGTTAAAACATCTCATACACGATTTGTACGGTGTCCTTAGAAGGAACCACCTCTCCATGCCAAGGGATTACGCAATGCTGATAAGGGGTGTTCTTACAATGGAAGGCGTGCTGGAGAAAATCTCACCTGAGATGAACATTTCCGACATGGTTATGCCTTATGTGAGGCGACAGATACTGGGCGACATTGACATCAAAAACGAGGTAAAAGGTCAACTGGAGAACTTCTACATCCTTCTGAGGTCGAGCCCTAAAATAATGAGGAACTTTTCCAGATTCGTAAGTGATATCATGGCTGGAAAAATGAGGATACAGGATGAGAAGAGCATGTCTCCCAAAATGGCGGCCCAGATAAACAGGCTGGTGAACAGGAGCATCCTCGGGTTGACGATGGCTGCCCTCATCATAGGGGCGTCGCTGGTCATGGGTGACGGGGCGGGAGGAGAGATCTTTGGAATGCCGGTGATGAGCCTGCTGGGTTATTCAGCCTCACTGGCCATAGGGCTCTACCTGATAAAAAAAAGAATGTAAGATTATTAAGAGATGTACGGATCTAGAAATCCGGGCATCTCTTTTTTGCTCGGAGAGAAGAAAAAATATATTATAAAATGTAATATATAATTGACATATTGTAATATAAAGAAGTATAATAAATAAAAGGAGATGGTGCTGTTGAAGAACAAAAAAATGAAGATAGCTAGAATAGAAACCGATGTATCGCAACAGCAGCTTGCTGATATCGTGGGGGTTACGAGACAGACGATAAATCTGATTGAATCGGGCAACTACAATCCAAGCCTTAAGCTATGTATAGAAATAAGCAGGGCACTGAAAAAAACCTTAAATGATCTGTTTTGGGAGGAATGATGTATGAATACAGAAAGAATAATAAGGGAATATAAAACGATAATGATTGTGACACTGGTCGTCGGACTTGTGCTTCTCGCTATAGGCATAATATTCACTTTATTGAATTTAAGGCTGGTTCCCAACAACAAGGCGATTGTAGGCTTGTCCTTTATACCGCTGGGTGTTGCGTTAGCTTACTGGATCAAGCTGACACTAATAAAGAAGTCTCCGCTTAAGATGCGTGACACAATCATCAACGAGAACGACGAAAGGCTCATATCGATGAAAAATGAGGAGGATGCCAAATCGTTCAAAATTATTCAGGGAGCGTTGTTCCTGGCCTATATCGGCTATACGCTGATGGTTCCGGAGGATATTTTCGAGTCATTGGGATGGTGGCTCCTGCTGGTGCTCCTGTTTGTTTCTTTCATCTCCCAGGTGATAATGTCAAAGATGATTTCAGGCAAAGCTGATACAACTGATGAAGAATAAATTGAGCATTCAAACATGCATTGTGGAAAAGAAGGTCAATGACATGGATGTAATGTAGATAGAGACCTGTCCCAATATTTACGAGGGACGGGTTTTTTGCTTTTTAATTACCGAATCTGGAAAATTAAATGAATTTTCTGGATATTTAATGGTATAATTAACTATACGATTAAATCTTAAGGAGTGATTATTAATGGCAATATATTATTTAATCATCGTTGCTGCATTGTTGTTGTTTTTCCTAGCAGGTATCAGAATTGTAAGACCTACACACCGAGCATTGATAGAGACATTCGGAAGGTATTCAAAGTTTGCTAATCCTGGATTCCACTGGATAATCCCTCTGGTTCAGAGGATGTACCAGGTAAACATCACCGAACAGATGGTGAATGCTGAACCACAGGTTATTATTACAAATGATAATCTTAATGCTTCAGTCGATGCACAGGTTTATTTCAGGGTGATATCTGATGAAGAGAATGTAAAAAATTCAATTTACAACGTTGCGAATTTTAACAATCAGATTGTAAATCTTGCAAGAACAACCCTAAGGAATATTATCGGAACACTCTCGCTCAAATCTGCAAACAGTGAGAGGGGAAGAATAAACTCGGATCTTCACAGAACTCTTGAAGAGGAGACGAAAAGATGGGGCATTGAAATAATGAGGACTGAGCTTAAGGAAATAGATCCGCCAAAGGATGTTCAGGAAACAATGAATAAGGTTGTTAAGGCAGAAAACGAAAAAATAGCAGCCATAGATTTCGCAACGGCCGCCGAAACTACAGCAGATGGTATTAAAAGGGCTGAAATAAAAAAAGCTGAAGGAATCAGACAGGCAAAAATACTTTCTGCTGAAGGGGATGCCGCGGCAATAAAACTTGTGAACGAAGCAGCGGACACATATTTTGTAGGAAATGCCCAGCTGCTCAGGAAACTCCAGGCAACAGAAACTTCCTTGATGAGTAACGCCAAGATAGTTGTACCTGAAGGATCTGAAATCATGAACGTCATAGGTGAAATGTCCGGAGTAGTTCCCCTAAAAAGAAAATCATCAAGTGAAGCAAACGCTCCGCAATAAAGGCCAGGTGTGATAAAGATGAGTAAAATAAAGGAAGACCTGATTGCACCCTGTAGAATGAATTGCAGCATCTGCGTTAGTTATCTCGCAAAAAAAAACGATCTGAAGAAGCAGGGATTCCAAAAGTCATATTGTACCGGATGTTTGCCGCGCGGCAAGAACTGCAGCTTCATGAAAAAACAATGCGACCTGCTTGGAAAAGGACTTGTTCGGTTCTGCTATGAGTGCAAAGATTTTCCGTGCAGCCGTCTGAAAGCTCTCGATAAGCGATACCGCATCAAATACCATATGAGCATGATAGAAAACCTCGAATTCATCAAAGAACATGGTATAGAAAAGTTCCTTGAAAAAGAAGAGGAAAAATGGCGCTGCAACCGATGCGGCGAGATGATATGCTGCCATAATGGATTGTGTTTGAATTGCGACCTTAACAAGCTGCGCAAAAATAAAAAGTACCGCTGGGGCGAGGAATAGTAATGATGTTGAAGGATATATCAAAACGCATATCAGACGCTGGCGGCAGAGTTTTCTATGTTGGCGGATACGTAAGAGACCAATTTATTGGAAAAGTATCAAAAGATATTGATGCTGAGATCTATGGCATTGATTATACAGTCTTGACGGCCATACTTTCTGATTACGGGGAAGTTGATACCGTAGGAAAAAGCTTCGGTATAATCAAAATAAAAGGTGTGGATATTGACTTCGCCATGCCAAGAACTGAAAGGAAAACAGGCGATGGCCATAAGAATTTCGAGGTTTCTCTCTATCCTTATATGCAGTACAAGGAAGCCTGCCGCAGAAGGGATTTTACGGTCAATTCGATAATGAAGGATGTGCTAAATGGCGAAATTATCGATTATTTTAACGGAAGAAAGGATATCGAAAACGGGGTAATAAGGCATGTTGATGATATGACCTTTATGGAAGACCCCCTTCGCGTTTACAGAGCAATTCAGTTCGCAGGGAGGTTCGGGTTCAAAATAGCGCCGGAAACCCTT
>Ga0209540_10002608_pt1 | contig 12738 bp, 6 predicted proteins | sample BarGraIncu01121A_FD_184501 | JGI IMG/M metagenome (GOLD analysis project Ga0209540, IMG submission 184501) | Arctic peat soil microbial communities from Barrow, Alaska - Barrow Graham LP Incubations 011-21A (SPAdes) (version 2) | ecosystem: Environmental > Terrestrial > Soil > Wetlands > Peat... | reverse complement strand
GCGAAAAGATGTCGAGTACATCTTCCAGACCAACCTGAGCAGAGGCCTGATATATCCAGCGACAAACAGTCCTTCCTGCGTTGCGATCGCTCCGGGAATGGAAGCAGAAGAAAGCACGATAAAGAGCTTTTGGGTGTTTCTTTCTTTTCTGGCGGCCGAACAAGGCGACATCAAAATCATCGGATTAAACAACTGGAGCGGGATCGATTTTGATCGGGCAGGGGAGACAACCAGTATCGTGTATCTAGCTAACCAAGGTGCATCCGTTATGAAATCCGTTTACCGGGAAGACGATAAGGACACAACGTATGTCTTTCTTTTATCCAATCCAATTGACATTGTGAAGTACCAAACGGTGACTCCTCAAGATTGTTTTGCTGCCCTGACATATAAAGAAAACTACACATCTCCAATAGTAGAATTTTTGGATCCACCAAAATCAACGGAGGAATAGATTGTGGATGGTCCTGATAAAGCACTAATGAGAGCAAAAAAGTACATGCGTTCAGCTCTTAATAAAATCGATGAAAACGGTATAGACCAGGCCGATACGGCAGATCAGTCAATGCGCATATTGGACATTCTGAGAGATCTCGAAGCGACCTGCTTTATGCTGCGAATGGTTTCTTTCCAATGGGGTTGCCACGAAGAAAATGAGTATTTTCACATGCACCATGAACTATGGAAAGAACTCAAGTGCTCATGTCGAGTCGAAGGCGAAATTGTGGTTTTGGAACTTCCCCCGCTTCGACCCGAGAAGAATCGCTTGTCAGGCCAAGGAAGAAAAGTCATAGGAACGGGTGTACGGGAATTTTTGAAAACAAGCCTCACGAGTGAACTCGTGAGTATGAGAAATCGCACCAATTGCACAGTAGTCTTCGAACATGTCAGAGATAAAGGAACTACATACTTTGACTATGACAACCTGGAATTCAAAGTGTATTTGGATGCTGTTGCCGATCTTTTTTTGTGTGGTGATTCGTGCCAGGACATCAACTTGTTTCAATGCTGTCGTACAGCTGAAAAAAACCTTACGGTTGTTTACGTCATTCCAAACGCAATATTCCCGGCGTGGACGGCGAGAAGAATCAATTGAAAATGTTGTAATAAACGCTATAAAAAACATACGCCATATATTCAACACAAATATGCCAAACAGATGCACATCCACACAATGGTAAAAAACAATTGTGATATCGCAGCTTATCAAATATGGTATGCGGCGTTTAAGGCGTATGTTTTAACAAATCATTTATGGCGAGGGGCAGGTTGTACGCCTATAGTCCCTTATCCAACAAATAGGGAGAGGAGAACCGGAATGAAAATAGCCAAGCAACCACAAAGTGAACGAAGTCTATTGCGATCTCTGCTACGGATGATTGCAATATGCGGCGAAGTGCCAAGGTCAGACACCTCGTGGCTAGGCGACACATCAGCGGTAAACGTGATGTTGAGTCGCAACAAAGGTATCGTTCGCGTATCAGGTGCCGGAAACCGTCTGAGGATGAAACTCGAAACGGCCAATAGCACCAAGTCGGATATCAATGTAAAAACGATAAGGGGGTCTGTACAGAAACGACAAGGTGGCACCCCGGCAATCCTAAGTGAGTTAGAGAATATCAGCCCGAGAGCACTCGAAATGTGGGAAGAGAACTTTCGGGGAACCAAGCTTTCAGGAAGCATTGAAAGAATTTATCGGAATCACAAAACGGCAAGAACGCTTATTCTTGCCGATGCGGCCGGAATAGGAATAGAACCATGGAGCCGGCCATACTTGCCCGGTGGCGGGGAAATAATTGATGGGCAATTCTATACAACACGCGAGGTTCGACAGTGTATAGAAAAGGCCATGCAGAAAGAGTATAAAGCCGTTCAGACAATGGGATTTTTAACGTATCCTGACAAAACGTATATGGCGTATTTCTTCTTTGCTTTACCCGCCAAAAGAAATGAAGAACCGGAGTCCAGAATGCGATTTATCTTTGAAGAGATGCAACAGAACCGGCGCAAGAAAGATCCTGCATCGTCGACAAGCAATACTTGTAAAGATGTTCTTCTAATCATTCAGTCAGACCAAGTTGGCTATGACTACTTGAAAAACGAAAAAGAAGATCGACCGTGGTTTTCAAAATCGATCCGCGATGTTCATTACGTATCAAATTCCGATGACGGCATCAAAATGCTGCAGATCTGGAAACATAAAAATTGGGAAGAAAGAATTGCGGAAAAAATATTTGATCCGAGTTCGAGGATAAATGGAAGACGGGATCTACATGCAAAAATAGGAAACACCTATGCAACCATGTGGTTTGACGGGAATCTGTCCCTTCTAAAAACGATCCGAAAAAACGCAAGAGGTAACCCGGATGTACAGTACGCCATTTTTTGTTTTGACTGTCAGGCAGAATTTCTGAATAACTCAGGTTACTTTTCAAAATGCAGAAACATAATCGTTAAGCCCACGTCTTTTGAAGTGGGCGAGGCAATGATTACTTGGACGCAAGGAAAGGAGGGAAGTCATGGAAGCAGAGCATCCGACGCGGGTGACACAATTGCAATCAAACCTTAAAAGGATCGTGCTCAAGATCCGCTGGAAAACGGTTGTAGACTGGTGGAAGAACGATAGAAGAGAAGCAGTAATAACGCTGGTAAGTATCGGCGCCAGCTTCCTTCTGATACCAATCATAACGGGGTTCGTATATCTGTGCACCCTGTCACTTACAGGAACACCACGAATCAACATTATCTCTTGTTGGCTAGCAGGCATTTCGAAAATGTGGTTCATGTCCTGCGTATGTACGATCGCGTTTTATATAATCCTTAATGTTGTTCGTGATTTGATTTCACAGAGAAATCTAACAGACGATAGAAACGTCAAAACAACAAATGCAGGTACCTATGGTACAGCCGGGATAATGAATCCAGATGAAATCCGCGCGGCAATGCTAACAGGTCAACTCGAAGAAGACAAAATGACCGGTCCCCTGTTTGGCAAGATCATCGATGGAGAACCAAGTGAAATGGTTACGCTTCCCCTTTATGGCAAACCGGGGCAATTGTGGTCAATGAACGGAAACATATTTGTTGTTGGAGGCAGTAATGCAGGAAAATCGGTCGCGCTGCTACTAAATTTTGTCATCCAGGCAATCCGGCGAGGAGAATCCGTAATAACATCGGATCCGAAACTGGATACCTATGCAAGAACAGCAAGCTTATTTCTTGCACAGGGATATGAGGTATATGTATTTTCGACCAAACGTCTTTTCATGAAGAACTCCGATCGTCAAAATTGCTTGGATGGAATCTGCAGGTTCAGAGTTCTGACAGCAGCAGGCGAAGAAATACGGGATACCACCGGTTACCAGTTCCAGACAACCGACAGAATCCTGTTTGATTTAGACGAAGATGTTGACCAGGTTCTTGCGCAGATGATCGCAGATGTTCTGATGGCAAGGACTACAGAAACCGCATCGGAATTTTGGGCAATAGGAGAAATGAATCTTCTTAAAGGAATGATCCTTTACGTTGTTACTCAGGAGCGGTTCATAAAAAACCGAGAAGCAAACATGAGTAAGATCTATGAACTGTTAGTCCAAGAAGGCGTATCGGGAATCGAGTCCATTGTGGCAAAACTTTCGTACAACCATCCGGCTTATGCTTCTTTGAGAGTCTTTAAGGATGCAACGGATAAGGTTAAGCCGGATGTTATTTTCGGATTGAAACAACGGCTTTACTTATACGGGATCCGCGATGTTTCCAACATTACCAGTGCATCCGATTTTAACTGTGTAAATGCAGCCAAAAGAAAAACGGCCATTTTCGTTGGAATGGACGAAATGACGGGAACCTTTGATTTCCTATCGCAATTGTTCTTTACACTTGCTTTTAAGGACATCGTAGAATACGCCGACATGCAGCCAGAAAAAAAGTGCGATGTGCCTGTCAATTTCTTCTTTGAGGAGGCGGCCAATATCGGACCAATCGCCGAGCTGCCCCGAAAAATTAGTGTTGTCCGATCCAGATCGATATACATCACCATCGTCCTGCAATCCCTGTCGCAATTATCGAAGTTATATCCGGATGAGGCAGAGACAATTTTAAGTAACTGCAACACGAAAATATTTATTCGACCGGATGATACAGAAACCAATGATTATATTCAAAAGCTTGGCGGAATTGAAACAGTCTTGCAGAGCGGCGAACGACAATCGGAGCGCACTATTGGAGAATCCCTCAACTACCACCCCACCGTTCAGCGGTCAGAAGGGGAAGGAAAGCGCTTTGTCATTAACGCAGATGAAGCCAGACGCATGAAGCCGGACGAGCTATTAGTTTTCATTACCGGTCAAAACCCGATATATCTAAAAAAATTCATTTTCTCCAACCACTTCTATCACAAGCGTTACTTCAAGGAAATGCTGGTGCAGGATCGACAACCAGAATGGTATCTGAAACAAAAGCAACAATCGGAAGAAGGCACTGAGAAACAACGTCGTCAGAAAATGACGTGGTTATTCTTTCCACAATCCCATCTTTGGTGTTATGCCGATGGTGAGATCAACAAAGAAATTAATCTGTTGCCTGTTTGGGATCCGCGCATGAAAGAGTGGTCTATCGATGGAGAACGCTTGTTAAAACAGTTAAATACTCCTGTTGTAAAAGACGGAAAGTATGTATTTGCTGAAAACACGGATCTTGCTTTATACCCGCAGCCCTCCGTCAAAACACCACAACCTGCCAATACATCAAATGCCACGAAAGATAGCAATGTAAATAATACCCAGGAACGCCGATCCGCTAAACCCGGAGCAGCACCGCCCGTTGAAAGTCCAATACTACCGCCGGAAACTCCAGACAAAAGTATCTCTGACAAGAACAAACGAACCAATAAAAACGCAGCCGCCCTACCAGGTCAGCAGGACCTATTCACTGGCCTGGATCAATGGGAAAAAATGGTTAGCAGCCGCAAGCAGGAGGAGAATAAAAATGACTAAGAAAAACGCACATATCGCCACCAAACCCTCAGATGAATATGTAACAGACACAATTAAACCACTTGAAAACCAAGCGGATCTATTTGCATATACTCCCGAAGGAGCCAAGACGACCTCAGCAAAAAATAGCGCTGTGCAAGCAAACAACTCAAATAAAGAGGCGGCATCCACGCATATTGTTATTCCTGAGAAAAAGCAAAGACCCACAAGGACCAAGCAGCCCAAAGCACAAACCGTAACTATGATGGGTGCCGTAGAAAAACCAGAAATCAAACCAACCTCATTCATTAAGTCTCCTACCATTATGTCAGCCACCGGGAAACTGCAGTTAACACCGCAGAACAAGCAACTGGAAAATGATATGATCGAACTCAAGCAAAGCCAACGCGGAACAACGCTTACCGGTACCGTGTGCGTAATTGAGGAATCCAAACATATGGGTATTGTTGCGGTTGTCATGCACGGCGGCTACAAGGTTATGATCCCTGCTGCACAGTTCAAAATCTTCCCGCCCTTTGACGAATCCAAAGGCTACAATTCCGTTGAACACATGCAGCGAGCAATCCTGAATAAACACTTGGATGCACAGATCGACTACATGATATATCCGAATCCGGAAAGCATCGTTATCAAAGACAGCATAGCAATAGCCTCCCGACTGGCCGCCATGCGCTCGATCAAGCAGGATGCCTGGATAGCAAAGGACCGCAGGGGACTGACAAAAATCCAAAATGGAACAGTTATTGAAGCGCGTGTCGTAAACGTACCCTTTTCTGCAGCGGTTGTTGAAATACAGGGAGTCGAGTTCATGATCCCCAGGCAAGAGCTATCCTGGCAGCTTCTGAAAGATGCAACCACAAAATTCTGGCCGGGACAAACCATTGAAGTTGTAGTGCGCGATATCCACATAACGGAAGATGGTCAAGTAACGGCTCATGTATCCCATAAGGAAGCCGTTAAGAATCCGCAAGAAATCGCTTTAATGCATCTGCAGGAAGGATCTACTGGAACGGGCCGTGTGACAGTTACCACTAAAGACGGGTGTTATGTTATATTGGAGCAGGGTGCCGAAGTCAAATGTGACCTCCCCAAATTCACCATAATCCCCAAAGCCGGGGACAGAGTCCACGTCAAGATCAATGTGATAGACATGACCACACTCAGAGCAAAAGGTGATATTCAAAGGGTATATGAGAGGTAATTGCAGGAGAGAGGGAAAATATCAATGCCAACAACAGATACAGCGCTTCCAGATGCCTGTTTAGACACATTACGGGACATGATTATGGAATTGGGATATACGGAGATTCAGAACACGTCTGAATCTCTGCCCACCCAGCTCGGAATAGAGTATGTGAAAAACAAGGGTGACTTTATCATTTTTTGCCGAATTATGAAACCAGATAACACATTTCCATATTTACGAATAAGTACGGTCAAGAAATATATTCAGCAACTTACATCTAAGCAGCAGGGTGTTATTCGCTACTATCGGATGACAGAACTATTCGGTCGAATCGTATGTTATAACATGACCCCGGAATTGTCACAGAAGATCTTTCACTTAAAGGACAAACCATACGAGGGAACGCGGTCGATCCTCTATTACCATCACAACATCGATCTGTATGATTATCCGCAATCCCTACCGTCAGAATCAGCCATCCAGACCATCATAAATTGTATGACTGAACATTTTCAGAAATTGGTGGATGCTATTGATGCGGCAGGAAAAGAAGAGCAATCCCCCCGGCTGACTTAATTCTTCACCGGGTGAATAATTAGAAAGACATCAGAAAATGGATTGCAAAGAATAAATAAGAAGCCACGTGTACAAGCCTCGTATATGAAAATGAGTCAATAAACCTGTTTTTTCCGTTTTTTGCAAAATCGTGCGTATAACATATATAGAAACGCAAATAAAGGCGCTTCCGAAGCGAAACAAACAAAACGCGCAAGCGGAAAAATAAGGAGAAAAATTATGATAAAGAATACGCGCATCACCCTGATCCTCACCCTGCTATTCCTAATCACAGCGTCAGGCTGTTCCACATATGCAGCGGTACCGACGACGGCAATCGCCATTACGGAGAACACTTCAGCTATAGAAATGACAAAAGAGCCGACAGAAACGGCCGCTGCTACATCTGAAACCGCATCTGAGACCACAGGAGAAACAGCAGCAGTCACGACAGCCGCAACGACTGCTGCTCTTCCGGCTGTAACCGTACTTTCGGCACCAGCCACATACTCCACATCTTTTGATACGGTCCGTATCTATACAGATGCCAGCCGTACAACGATCCAGTCCGTTCTTGCAAAGGGCGGTCAGGTAACGATCACCGGTACCGCTGACAAGTACGGTGTCACAGTCGAGGGCTTCTACGTGAACCTGAACCTGATGACCCTGATCATAACGGCTACGCCCACACCGGCAGAGACAACCGCTGCCACTACCAAAGAGACTACGAAGCCCACACCAAAGCCCACCAAAGAGACAACCGCCGAGACCGAAGCCCCGGTAGAAACAGCAGCTCCCCCCGTAGAAACAGCTGCTCCCGTTGCTACCACAGCGGCACCGGCCACGGATTACACAGCGATGTGTGCGGAGATCAAAGCGGATTTAATCGCAATTCTCGAAGCCAACGGACAGTGGGACCCAAATTATGCGGGAGATGCCAAAGGTTGGGGTCAGGCATGGTGGGGATGCGGCTATTTTGAAGAAAATGGCATGTCCCCACAGGATGTTGCACAGTATTACTATGATGGTAAATTTGCAGGAACAACAAAAATAGCTACGAGTATAGATTGTTATGTTGCAGATGGCAATGTTTACTTAGATTACAAGGGTTATTTTCCGGCATAAGAGTTCATCCGGTATTCAATAATATATGAGGTCCAGAGCAATCTGGATCTTTTTTATGTAAAAAAATATACACAAAGAACGTAACAGCACATGGAAGACAATGATTCACGGAGGAGATAGAAGTGAAGAAAAATTCGATTTCAAGAAAAGTATTGTCCATGGTTTTAGCAGTTTCAATGTTAATATCGCTCTTGCCTTTTGAAAACATCTCTGCAGTCTGGAGTACACCCGATGACATTACTATAAACAAGTCAAACGGATCAACTTATATCGCGTACTTCAAAAGTCCGTCCGGGTACCCGCAGAATACAAATGTGTACTATGTCGTAGGCCAACCGGCAGATGTTGCCTACTGTATAGACGCAGAAGCAAACGGACCTGGCGAAACTGCCTACGTCAGAAACGATTCAGCAATTGATGCTACATTCATGGACGGTCTCGCCCGAATTGCTCAGTATGGCTACCCAACGAATAGTTATGGCAACTGGGGCATTATTGAATCGGAAGCCCAGTACGCTACACAAGCAGCTATGCACTGGTGGGAGAATGCCGTTTATGGTGGTACCGAGGGTTGGGTTCGCGCTGGTGTACAAGACAATGGATGCCCAACAAATTACGCAAACACACTCGGCTATGCCGATTGGCTCCTGAGCTTGGCAGGAAACAGCACATCCCCGTCCTTGCTCGCACAAATTGCTTCCGCGCCTTCAGCATGGTCCGCAGGCAGCCCACCCACTTCGACCTTCACGATAAAAGGAAATGATTGTGACTCTTGGGCAGTAACTCTTCCAGCCGGAGTCACCTATGGTGGAAACAGCACTTTTACAGGAGTAGGCAATCCAACCGTCACAGTACAACTTACCGATTCGACTGCTTTTGCAGCAGGATCCAAGATGGTAACAGTCCAGGGATTTTCAAATCGTACAGCAGGTCAGATTCATTATTATGTCGCTGGCGGATTCCAGAACATGATTGTCTATCAGCAGAACGAAAGCGCAGCTGGTGATCCTGATGGATACCCTTTCCCAGACGCAGCAGGAACACTTTCCTTATACAAGCAAACCGAGTGGACAACCGGCGTAACTTCACCCGAAGCCGGAGCAACATTTCAGGTATATAGCGGTGCAACTGTCGTTGCAACCATCACAACCGGATCTGATGGCAACGCATCAGTAAACCTGCCATACGGATCCTATACGATCCATCAGTTATCCGGACCGGGCTACACGCTTCCTGCGCCCGATCAAGCCTACACAGTCAGTGCAAGCTCACCGACTGCCACCTTCACCAACAAACCCTTTACTGGGCAAGTTGCAATCAACAAAACATTAGCAGCAGTGGCAGGTCCCGTTCCGGAAGGCGGGGCGGTATTCCAGATCTTCCCGAGCTCATCATCTTATGCGACCGCTGGCGATTACCAGAGAGATCAGATAACGACAGACATCAACGGATACGCCATTTCCAAGTTAATGCCATACGGCACATATTGGATGATACAGACTGGCGCTCCCATCGGATCTGAGATAAATGGAAGTACATGGATATTCGAATTGGGCGTGGACTCGCCTACATTCATCAACGGTGATGTTGATACCGTCAATATTTCCAACGATCGCACAACCGGAACTCTATCCCTGTACAAACAGACCCAGTGGACAACCGGCGTAACATCCTCCGAAGCCGGGGCAACTTTCCAGATAATTGATGGTGTAGGAGCCGTTGTAACAACGATAACAACGAACGCAACCGGTAACGCATCGGTAAGCCTTCCATACGGAAATTATACGATCCATCAGATATCCGGACCTGGCTACACGCTTCCTGCGCCCGATCAAGCCTACACAGTCAGCGCAAGCTCGGCGACGGCCACCTTCACAAACGCGCCATTTACCGGTCAAGTTGAAATCAACAAAACATATGCGGCAGTAACAGGATCCCTACCGGAATCTGGCGCTGTATTCCAGATCTTCCCAAACGGGTCTTCTTATGCGGCCGCTGGCGATTACCAGAGAGATCAGATAACAACTGACATCAACGGATATGCTATTTCTAAATCCCTGCCATACGGTACGTATCGCCTGGTACAGACTGCCGCTCCGATCGGCTCTCAGATAAATGGAAGTATCTGGACATTTGAGCTGGGCTCGGATGGAGCCACGTTCATTAATGGAGATGTAGATACCGTCAATATTTCCAATACTCCGAATTATGGAAAACTGGAAATCAGCAAAATCACGAACCGTGGATACGATATTCCTGAATCGGGTGCCGTATTCCAAGTTTACTCAACCGCTTTTGGATCCTATGCCGCTGCTCCGTCAGCGCTCAAAACTACACTGACGACAGACGGTGCCGGAACAGACATTACGAAGGATCTTCCCTACGGTAATTATGTGATTCATCAGACGGGGATGCCGGACGGTACTATTGCTGTGGCAGACAGTATCGTTACCATCGGTGCAACCAACGGGTCCGTCGTGCATCAGGACCTGGTGAATCCGGTATATTGGGGCCAGGTCGAGATCAACAAGGTAACGTCATATGCAGGGAATGTGAAACTGGAAGCCGGTGCTCGATTCCAGATCTATAGCAATGCGTATGCTTCCTATGCGGCAGCTCCCACAGTAGAGAAGACAACCATTACTACAGACGCCAATGGTTACGCAATTTCAAAACTCATGCCATATGGAACATACACCATGTCACAGACGGTAGCTCCGCTCGGCGCACAGTTAAACGCGTCTGTTTGGACAATTCTTCTTGGCAGAGATGGCGCCACCTATATCATTGACGATGTTGATACGCAGGCTGTCATCAATATCCCGACTTTTGGCAAACTGGAAATCGCCAAGACCACTAATCGTGGACACAGCGTTACTGAGGCAGGAGCAACATTTGAAATCTACTGTACAGAATATGCTTCTTATACAGCAGCTCCTGCTGAGTACAAAACAACGATCACAACAGATGCTGCAGGAACGGCTATTACTAAGGATCTTCCCTATGGTAGCTACAATGTTCATCAAACTGTCATGCCGGCCGGCACAATAGCTACAGCCGACATAACCGCTACCATCGGTGCAACCAATGGTGCTGTCATTCATCGGGATCTGGTTAACACGGTATATTGGGGCCGGGCTGAAATCACCAAAACAACTTCTTTTGGCGGCAATGTGAAATTGGAGCCGGGCGCTACCTTCCAGATCTACAATACTGCGTTCACATCCTATGCAGCAGCACCTGTGCAAGAAAGGGATACGATCATAACTAACGCAGCTGGGTATGCCATTACCAAATCTCTTCCTTACGGCACATACATTGCGCATCAGACCGGTACTCCGGTCGGAGCGCAGCTGAATACCGGAAGCTGGTCCTTCATTTTGGGTATTGATGGGGCAGTGTATCAGAGTAACGACATCGATTCCGTTAACATCGCGGACACTCCCAATTTCGGAAAGCTTGAACTGAGCAAGACCACAAATCGAGGATACATCATCCCCGAATCGGGCGCGACGTTCGAAGTGTATTCGATGGACTACGCGTCCTTTGCTGTGGCTCCGATAGAACACAAGGACACGATCACAACCTCAGCGACAGGGAACGCGATCACGAAAGATCTGCCTTACGGTGTCTATAGTGTTCATCAGTCCGTTGCGCCCGAAGGTACGATCGCTATTGCTGACTTCACGGTAACGATTGCAGCCGTCCACGGATCTGTTATCCATCGCGATGTGGAGAATCCTGTCTACTGGGGGCAGGCGGAAATCAATAAGACGACAGAACTGGCCGGCAACGTAAAGCTGGAAGCTGGAGCCAAATTTGAGATTTACAACACAGCGTTCGCATCCTATGCGGTAGCACCGGATGAAGAGAAGGACACGATCACAACCGATGCAAACGGGCATGCTATCACTAAGCCGCTTCCATACGGAACGTATACAGCGTCTCAGATGGTAGCTCCTGTAGGAGCGCAGCTCAACACGGGAACATGGACGTTTGATTTGGGCATCGACGGCGCTACCTATGTAGATAACGATGTGGATACACAGAGCATAGTAGACACTCCGACTTTTTCCCATCCAGAGCTGAGTAAAACCACTAATCGTGGATTCAGTGTAGTCGAGGCAGGAGCATCCTTTGAGATCTACTGCAACGAGTATGCCTCATACGCAGCGGCCCCGGACGAGTACAAAGACACAATCACAACAGACAAGAATGGAGATGCGTCCGCCAAACTCCTTCCCTATGGCGATTACATTGTCCATCAGTCTGTAATGCCAGCCGGCACGAAAGCCGTTGTAGACTATACGGTGTCTCTAAAAATTGCACAGGGAGCTGTTGTTCATCAGGATCTGGTCAATGATACATTTTGGTCAGATATCCAGGTACAAAAATTTAAGAGCGCTCCGTCATCTACGTCCGGCGTATTGACACCGGAAGCAGGTGCCACGTTCCGGATCTACCCGTCTGAGTACAGCACCTGGGGAGCAGCTCTTGCAGCTCTGACTCCGGCACAACAAGCTGTGCTCTTAGATGAGATAACCTCGGACATGGGCGGTATCGCCGTAACGAGTCACCAGCTTCCCTATGGCGAATATACCGTGGAACAGATTGACACGATTGTCAACCTTTACACCTTCAAGGTTGATGCCTGGCAGGTGTTTATCGGAGCGGTAGATAACCAGACCTACACATATGTCCGGAATAATGAGATCTATGAGCAGTACCTCGCTGTTATCAAGACGGATGCGGAGACCGGACAGGTCATCAAGATGGCCGGCGCTACATTTCAGATTCTGGCAGCGGACGGAAAAACGGTTCTTGCCGATACAAACGGCGTGTCGTCCTTTGTGACGGACGCAAACGGCAGGATCGACA